>Ga0214472_10003429_pt1:0-12500 | contig 16780 bp, 8 predicted proteins | sample RVTome_6_FD_207662 | JGI IMG/M metagenome (GOLD analysis project Ga0214472, IMG submission 207662) | Soil microbial communities from uranium-contaminated site in the Upper Colorado River Basin, Wyoming, United States - RVT140D175 | ecosystem: Environmental > Terrestrial > Soil >... | reverse complement strand
GGCACCGATTCGAGGTTGCTCACGACGAGGGCAATGCGAGCCGGCACCTCGCCGCGCGACATCGCCTCGTGGAGCGCGACGAAGTTGCTGCCGCGCCCGGAGAGCAGGACGGCGATCGGCGTCGTCATCTCGATTCGTGCCCGCCGGCCAGTCTACGACGGCACCCGCGGGCGCACCGTACGCGCCCCGCGATAGTCTGCGCCGCGGTGAACCCCGAGCACCTCACGCTGCTGCGCCGGATTCTGACCGTGCCGCGTCTCCTCACCGTCGCGGTGCCGGTCGCGGAGGAGATCGTCGTCGGCGTCGTGCCCTTCTTGAGCGACGTGGACCTCCTCGCAGTCGTCGTGCACACCTCGCGGTTGGCCAAGCACTCGAAGGGCCTGCGCGCGGGAGCGCGCTTCTCGGCCGCCGTGCACGAGCCCGACCGGGCGGAGATGGACCCCCTCGCCCTGCCGCGCCTGCTCTTCGACGGCACCGTCGAGGCGGTCGCCCCCGCCGAGCAGCGGCGACTCGAGTCCGCTTGGGTCGAGCGCTTCCCGAGCGCCGTGATGACGATCAGCCTGGGCGACTTCGATTTCCACCGCCTGCGCTTCGCGAAGGGGCGGTTGATCTCCGGCTTTGCGCAAGCGTTCTCCATCGGCCCGCGCCAGCTCGGCGAGGCGGCGGCACTGCGTGTCGGCTAGTCGCTCTCGGTGAGGCCGAGGTCGTAGACGACGCCGGATCCTTCGACGATCCGGCCGATCGGCAACGCGCGCTGGCCGCACGCCGCGAGCTGCTTCGAGATCGCGGGCAGCGCCGCGGCGGCGACCGCGGCCACCATCCCCAGCCCCATGTTGAAGACGCGGAACATCTCCTCGAGCTCGATGTCGCCTTCGCTCTGCAGCACGATGAAGGGGTGGGGGATCTCCCAGCTGCCGAAGCGGATTTCGGCGCCGAGGGCCGCCGGAAGGATGCGCGGCAGATTGTCGGTGAGGCCGCCGCCCGTGACGTGCGCCAGTCCGTGCAGCCCCGGCTCGGCGAGCAGCGGGGCGAGCGGGGCGAGATAGGAGAGATGCGGGGCCAGCAGCCATTCGCCGACGCGGCGCTGCTCGGGGTCGCCGGGGATGCGATCGCCGAGCGAGAGCTTCATCCGGTCGAAGAAGACGCGGCGCGCCAGCGAGTAGCCATTGGTGTGCAGCCCCGCCGACGGCAGGCCGAGCAGGACGTCGCCGGCCGCGATCCGTGAGCCGTCGAGAACGCGCTCGCGATCGACGATGCCGACGATGAAGCCGACGAGCTCGTAATCGCCGGGTTGGTAGAAGCCCGGCATCTCCGCCGTCTCGCCGCCCAAGAGCGCGCAGCTGTTCTCGCGGCAGCCCGTGGCGACGCCGCGCACGAGCTCGACGAGCTGGCGGGGCTCGAGCGCGCCGGCGCCGACGTAGTCGAGAAAGAACAGCGGGCGCGCGCCCTGCACCAGGATGTCGTTGACGCAGTGGTTGACGAGGTCGCGCCCGACCGTCGAGAAGTCGCCCGCCATGCGCGCCACGGCCAGCTTGGTGCCGACGCCGTCGGCGGAGGCGACCAGGACCGGCTCGGCCAGGCCGGCGAGCTCGGGCCGGAACAGGCCGCCGAACGAGCCGATCTCGGAGAGCACGCCGCTCGTGAACGTCGAGCGGGCGAGCTCTCGGACGCCGCGTAGCCCCTCCTCCTGCGCGTCGATGTCGACGCCGGCGGCGGCGTACGCGCTCGCCTTCTTCTTCCTCCCCCAGAGCACCGAGAGATCCTAGCGCGCACGCGCGGCGGCGCGGGCACGCTTGCCCGCTCGCCGCAGGCGCGGTACAAACGGCCGAGCGATGAGCAGCTTCGCCTGGATTCCGGACGCCGGCGCCCGTACGCGATACCGCGTCGGCGAGCTCCTGCGCCGCGCCGGTCTCGACGATCTCGACGAACTGGTCGAGATCGCAGCCGCCGATCCGAGCTGGTTTTGGCCCGAGGTCGTCGACCACCTTGAGATCCCGTTCGCGCGGCCGTTCACCGCGATCGTCGACCTCGCGCGCGGCCCCGAGTGGGCCGAGTGGTTCGTGGGCGGTGAGCTCAACCTCGCCGCGGCTTGCGTCGATCGCCCGGCCGCCGCCCCGGGAGCCGACCGCCCGGCCCTCGTCGCCCTGCGCGAGGACGGCGCCGCGCGGCGGCTGTCGCGACGCGAGCTCGCCGCCGAGGTCGCCCGCTGCGCGGCGGCTCTCGACAGCGCCGGCATCGGCGCCGGCGACCGCGTGGCCGCCTTCATGCCGACCTCGGCCGAGGTCGCGATCCAGCTCTTCGCCACGCTGCGGCTGGGCGCCGTCTTCGTCCCCGTCTTCTCCGGCTTCGGCGCCGAAGCGCTCGCCGAGCGCCTGCGTGACTGCGGCGCCAGGCTCCTCTTCACGGCCGACGCGAGCGTGCGCCGCGGCGAGCGCGTCGAGATCCTCTCCACCGCCCGGCGCGCCACCGCCGCCGCGCCGGCCGTCGAACACCTCGTCGTCCTCGCGCGCCACGCCGCGACCCGGCTCGACGAGGGCGAGATCGGCTGGCGAGAGTTCCTCGCCTCCGCCGCAGATCCCGGCGCCGCGACGCCGGCGCCCGCGATGCATCCGGCGCTCCTGCTCTACACCTCGGGCACGACGGGCCGCCCGAAGGGCACCGTCCACTCTCACGCCGGCACGCTCGTCAACATCGCCAAGGAGCACGCCTACGCCTTCGACCTGTGCGCGGACGACGTCTTCTTCTGGCTCTCCGACATCGGCTGGATGATGGGTCCGTGGCTGCTCGTCGGCGGTCTCTTCCACGGCGCCACCGTCGTGCTCTTCGAGGGTGCGATCGACTGGCCGACGCCCGAGCGCCTGTGGGAAATCTGCGCGGCGGAAGGGGTCTCGATCCTCGGCCTCTCGCCGACCGCCGTGCGTTTGCTGCGCAAAGCCGACACGCCGCCCCGCGGGCACGACCTCGCGCGCCTGCGCCTGCTCGGCTCGACCGGCGAGCCGTGGGACGAGGCGTCGTGGTGGTGGTACTTCCGCGAGGTCGGCGGCGGGCGCTGCCCGGTGATCAACATCTCCGGCGGCACCGATCTCGTCGGCTGCTGGCTCTCGCCGACGCCGCTCCACCCGCTCAAGCCGTGCTCGCTCGGCGGGCCCGGGCTCGGTATGTCGGTCGACGTCTGGGACGAGGCCGGGCGCAGCGTGCGCGGCGAGGTCGGCTACCTCGTCGCGACGCGACCGGCGCCGTCGATGACGCGCGGGCTGTGGAACGCGCCCGAGCGCTACCTCGAAAGCTACTGGTCGAAGTGGCCGGGAGTGTGGAACCACGGCGACTGGGCGCTCGTCGACGCCGACGGGCAGTGGTTTCTGCGCGGCCGCGCCGACGACACGCTCAAGGTCGCCGGCAAGCGGCTCGGTCCCGCCGAGGTCGAGGGGGCGTTGATCGCGACGGGCAAGGTCAGCGAAGCCGCCGCGGTCGGGATTCCGGATGAGCTCAAGGGCGAGGCGATCGCCGTCTTCGTCGTCCTGCGCCCCGGCGTCGAGCCCGCCGAGGAGCTGCGTCACGAGCTCGCCGCGGCCGTCGCCGAGCGCCTGGGCAAGGTGGCACGGCCCAAAGAGATCCGCTTCGTCGCCGATCTGCCCAAGACGCGCAGCGCCAAGATCCTGCGTCGTCTGGTGCGCGCCGTGCGGCTCGGCACGGGCGAGCTCGGCGATCTGTCGACGCTGGCCAATCCGGAGGCCATCGACGCGGTGCGCGACGCCCGCTGACGGGGCTCAGCGGAGCGCGCCGAGCGCCTCGGCGGCGGCCGCGAGGCCGGCCTCGAGCTCGTCGGCCGGCACCGCGAAGGAGACGCGCAGGTAGCCCTCCTGCATGAACGCGGCGCCGGCGGCGGCGACCACCCCGGCGCGCTCGACGAGATAGACGGCGAGGTCCTCGGAGCACGCGATCGTCCGGCCGTCCGGCGCCCGCTTGCCGAAGACGCCGGTGACGTCCCAGAAGGAGTAGAAGGTCGCCGGCGAGGGCCAGACGTCGACTCCCGGCAGCCGGCCCGCCCACGCCGCCACCCGGTCGCGCTTCTCCTCGAGATCGTTGAGCAGCTCGGCGTCGTAGGCCCGGGTCACGGCGGCGAGCGCCACGTGCTGCGCCGGCGTCGACGGCCCCGAGGTGTAGTGGCTCTGCAGGTTGGTCATCGCCCGCGCCACGTCGCGCGGCGCCACCGACCAGCCGATGCGCAGGCCGCCGGCGCGCCGGAAGTTCTTCGACAGGCCGTCGACCTGGATGAGCCACGGCTTGGTCTCCTCGTCGACGCGCGGCTCGGCGTAAGCGACGCCATCGAAGACGAGCCTCCAGTAGAGCCGGTCGAGGACAAAATAGACGCGGTGCTCGACGCACACCGAGAGCAGCTCCTCGACTTCGCGCGCATCGTAGAGCTGCGCCGTCGGGTTGCAGGGGTTGTTGAGCAGGAAGAGCTTGACGTGCGGGCGCAGCAGCAGGTTGCGGCGCAGATCCTCGGCGGTCACCTTGAGGCGCGAGCCCGACGCGCGCGGCACGACCATGATCGGCACCGCGTACGCCGCCACCGCGAGCGGTTGATAGCTCACCCACGGCGCGGCGTCGAAGAGCACGGCGTCGGCCGGATTGCACAGCGCGAGGAAGATGTTGAACAGACTCTGCTTGGCGCCCGAGGTGACGACGACGTCCTCGGGTCCGTAGCGCCCCTCCAGATGCAGCCATTCGAGAACTCTCCGGCGCAGCTCGAGCAGCCCAGCGGGATCGCCGTACATCGTGCGCTGCTCGCGATAGGCGCGCTCGCCGGCGGCGCGCAGGTCCTCGGGCAGCGCCCCCTTGGTCTCGCCGAGCCCGAAGTCGTAGACCGGCAGCCCGGTCGCCCGCCGTTCCTCCACCAGCCGCTTGAGCTCGAGCGTCAGCGACGGGCGGAACTTGGCGAGCTTGGCGGAGATGCGCTCGTGGTCGTGCAGGGCCGCCCCCCGCCTCAGCTCGCCACCGGCAGCTCGAGCAGCCGCCGTTCCTCGGGGCTGCGCTCGCGCACGCCGTCGAAGAAGAAGCGGCGCTCGCCGAACGCCGGCTTGAGCTGGCTGAACCAGGTCGCCCGGGCGCTGAACCTGGCGAGGAACGGCCTTCCCACCCAGAGCGGATTGCGCGCCTGCAGGAAGTCGAGCACGAAGACCTTCTCCTCGCCGATCGTCTGCACGCCGAGCACCCGCACCTTGCCCGGCAGCGCCGACATCGAGGGGCCGCGCACCGTCCGCGCCAGGCCGCTCACCCGCTGATAGGCGTCGCGGAAGATCTGGTAGGTGCGGGCGAGCGGCACCTCGAAGTAGTTCTTGGGGCCGGTGTCGCGCTCGACGAACAGGTAGTAGGGCACGAGGCCCAGCCGCACGCCCTCGCGCCACATGCGCGCCCAGACCTTGGCATCGTCGTTGACTCGGCGCACGACTGGAGCTTGCATGCGGATCTCGGCGCCGGTCGCGCGGATGCGCGCGATCGCCCGGCGCACGAGATTCGTCTCGAGCTCGCGCGGGTGGCTGAAGTGGGCCATGAAGGCGAGGTGCCGGCCGGCGGCGACGACCTCGGCGAAGAAGCGCAACAGGTCGTCGGCGTCGTCGTCGCTCACGAAGCGCTGCGGCCAGTAAGCGAGCGCCTTCGAACCGATGCGGATCGAGCGCACGTGCGCGAGCTCGGGGGCGAGCAGCGGCGCGAGATGGGCGCGCAGCGCCCGGGTCTTCATGATCATCGGATCGCCGCCGGTGACCAGCACGTCGCTGACCTCGGAGTGCGCGCCGAGATAGGCGACGAGATCCGCCGACGAACGCGCCTCGAACTTGAGATCCGGCATGCCGACGAACTGCGGCCAGCGGAAACAGTAGGTGCAATAGGCGTGGCAGGTCTGCCCCTGCGCCGGGAAGTAGAGCACCGTCTCGCGGTACTTGTGTTGCAGGCCCTCGAGCCGGCGCCCGTCGAGCTTCGGCACGTTGTGGGTCAGCTGGCCGGCCGGATGCGGATTCATGCGCAAGCGGATCTCGTCGGCCGTCTGCTTGATCCTCGCGGCCGGTGCGCCGCGGTCGACGAGCTCGCCGATGCGATCGAACTCCTCGGGCTCGAGCATCTCCCGCTGCGGAAAGGTGAGTTGGAAGATCGGCTCCTCCGGCACCGCGTCCCAGTCGACGAGATCGAGGACGTAGGCGTTGGTGCGGAACGGCAGCACGTGCGAGAGCACCTCGACGCCGCGCCGAATTTCCACGGGCAGGCCCGCGAAGCGCGGATCGGCCACGACCTGCCGCAACCCGATCGCGCGATAGCGCTCGGCTAGATCGACTGCCTGCATCATCTCTCCCCCCCGATCCGTCCGTCGCGGCACCGCCCCGACGATGCCCCGGCCGCGCGCGGCGGAGCGTCGTCGAAGCGGAGCGCGATCCAGTTCCGTCGCCGGCAACCGGGCGCGAACGGCGAGAGACGCCGAAGGAAAGGGATGCGATACGAGGGCCCGGCGGCCCGGCGGGTCCACGCCACTCGCGCGGACTCGGTGCGCGGCAGTGCGCTCGAACAAGGTAGCAGAGCGAGAGAGCGCGCGCAACCCGCGGCGCGAGCGCAGACGGCGCCGTCAGGCCGAGGCTTCGGCCCGGTGCGCGGCGAGAAAGGTCTCTTTGCGGCTGAAGACCTTGGCGAGGTTCATCCCCTTGCGCACCGCGCCGACCGTCACCTTGCCGGTCGCCAGCGCCGCGCCGAGCTGCACGTAGGTGCGCAGCTTGCCGCGCTCGCGGTACCTGACGTCGAGCACGTGTCGCCACAGCCGCGAGTACTCCTCGTAGAACTCGTCGAGCGGCAGCTTCGTCGGCAGCACCGCGTGGATGATGTCGAACATCTCCCAGTTCTCGGTGGTGACCTGCGCTTTGGCCGACTCCCAGAGGTCGGTGCCAGGCAACGGGGTCAACACCGAGAAACCGCTGTTGTAGGCGCCCGTGCGCTCGATCCACTCGCGCAGCCGCGCGAAGTCCTCACGGTCCCACGCCGGATCGACGATGAAGTTGGGCGTGAAGCCGACGCCGAGGTCCTTGAGGATGCCGAGAGCGCGCTCGTTGTTGGCGGCGGTGTTCTTCTTGTTGACCGCGGCCAGGCCCTCGTCGGTCACCGCTTCGAGACCGAGGAAGATGGCGAGATCGCCGCACTCCTTCCACATCTCGATCAGATGCGGAAACTTGCAGATGATGTCGGTGCGCGTCTGGACGGTGAAGTACTTCTTGATGCCGGCCGCCCGGATGGCGTGCGCCAGCTCCTCGCCGCGCTTGACGTTCATCCAGAAGATGTCGTCGGTGATGAAGATGTTGGGCGCCTCGATCGATTTCAGCTCCTCGACGACGCGGGCCGGCGACTTTTCTCGGAAGGTCGATTCGTGGAACTTCCACACCGAACAGAAGTTGCACTTGAACGGGCAGCCGCGCGCGGTCTCGAACAGCGCCAGCGGCTTGCGGAAGTTGATGTAGTAGTGCGGTGCGTACTCGGCGATCAGGTGTCGCGCCGGCAGCGGCAGCGTGTCGATCTCGCGCCGGGCCGGCGCGTGGCCGGTGGCGAGTTGACCTCCGTCGCGGTTGAGGACGAGGCCGGGAACGCGGGCGAGGTCGCTGCCGCGCGCGAGCGCTTCGACCAGAGGCGGCAGGATCTCCTCGCCGTCGCCGACCGCGATGGCGTCGATCGTGGCGTCGCGGAACCACTCCGGCGCGCGCGAAGCGTCGTGTCCTCCGACGACGAGAAAGGCCGCCGGCAGCTCCCGGCGCACGCGCTCGGCCAACCGCCGGGTGCGGAACCGCTCGGTCGTGAAGTTGCACTGCAGCCCAACGACGTCGGGATCGAACTCGCGGCAGCGCGCCAGACCGGGCTCCTCGCCGTCGATGCGCAGATCGAAGACGCGCACTTCGTGCCCGAGCTGCTCGAGCCCGCCGGCGACGCAGATGAGCCCCAGGGGCTCGACGAAGGTCAGCATCTCGAGCCCGAGAATGCCGCCGATCGGTGCTTTGACGAGCGCGATCTTCATCGATGGTCTCCCGCCTGCCGCGGCCCCCCAAGACCTGGAATTCGGGACAGGATTGTAAGCATACGCTGCTCTTCGGCCGTCACGAATCCGCCGAGCGGTGCCGAGAGCGCGGCCTGCTGCTACTCTCGCTCCCCGTCCGATGCTCCCGACAGGCGTCATTCTATCGGCATCGCTTCGCCGCACGGTGCGCTGGTTGCCGGCCTTGGTGGCCTCCGCGGCGTCGCTCGGCGCCGCGTTGCCGCCCGAGCTCGAGGCGCGCTACGCCGACTTGCGCCAGCTGCGCGACGCCCTCGACGTCGCCGCGGCGCTCGGCAGTGACCGCGCGCCGGACGGCGCGGGCGTCGCGGAGCTCGAGCGCGCCTATGCCGCGCTGCGAGAACGCGTCGCCGGCGAGCTCGCGGCCCTGCCGGCGACCGACGGCGCGCTCGCCGCGATGCGCGCCGCTCTCGTCGGGCCCTTGGCTCCGCCCGCCGCGCCCGAGGCGGCCGCCACCGAGCCGCCCACCGCTCCCTGCCGCGATCTCCCCGTGGATGCCGACCTCGAAACGCTCCAGCAGAACCTCTACGCCTGCTATGCCGCAGCACAAAGTCGCGTGCGCCACGGCGACGAGGTCCTCGACCGGCTGACGGTGCTCGCTCGTCTCGCCGCCACTCCCGATCGCGAGGAGCGACGGCGGCTCTTCCTGGCACTTGCGCCCGTCTGGCGAAGCGTCGACGGTGACGGCTCGGCGGCGAGCCCGTGGCGGCAGATGATCGCCCTCTCCGCGGCGCGCTGGCGGGCGGGTGACTCGTACGTGGAGCGGAATCTCACTGCGCTCGGCGTCGACCCGGCGCTCGGCGAGCGCTGGTTGATCGACGTCCTCTCGGCCTGGCGCGACGCGACTCCGCAGGTGCCGCTCGAGCCGTGGGATCTCCACTTCGCCGGCGGCGCGGTCCAGCGGACGCTCGGCGACCGCGTGCCGGTCGAACGGCTGCGCGAGCTCAACGATGCCGTCTACACCGCGCTCGGCGCCGACCCCGAGGCCCTCGGCGTGCGCTACGACCTCGCGCCGCGCGCCGGCAAGACGCCGGTCGCCTTCTCCACCTTCGGCCGCCGCCCGCGCCGCGTCGACGGCGGCTGGCGGCCCGGCGAGGCGTGGGTCTTCGCCACCTACCGCGTCGGCGGCTTCGACAACCTGGTCGAGCTCCTGCACGAGACCGGACACGCCGTCCACATCCAAGCGATTCGCACGCAGCCCGCTTTCGCCGATTGGCCCGACAGCGACATCTTGACCGAAGCGCTGGCCGACCTCGTGGCGTACGAGGCCTACGAGCCGGCGTGGCAGCAGCGCTGGCTCGGCGCCGCCGCGCCGATCGCCGATAGCCTCCGCTCGAAGTACGCCGCGGTCGTGCTCGACGTCTGCTGGGCGCTCTTCGAGCTGCGCATGCACCGCGATCCGACGGCCGATCCGAACGCCGTGTGGAGCGAGCTCACCCACGAGTACCTGCGCGTCGTGCCTCACCCCGAGTGGTCGTGGTGGGCGCTGCGCGGCCAGCTCGTCGACTCGCCCGGCTACATGATGAATTACGCCCTCGGCGCGGTGCTCGTCGCCGACCTGCGCCAGCGCCTCCGCGAGCTGCGCGGGCCGCTCGTCGAGGCCGGACCGGATACCTACGCCTGGCTCGCCGAGCGCCTCTACCGCTTCGGCCTCGAGCGCTCATCGCGCCAGGTCATCGAGGATTTCCTCGGCTTCCCGCTCTCGCCCGCCGCGCTCCTCGCCGATCTCGCGCGCCTGCGAGAGGAGCCGAGCCCCACGCCGCTCGCGCTCGTCGGCGGCACCCTCCTCGACTTGAGCAACGGCGGGCGACGTGGCCGCGATCTCGCCGACTCGGTGGTGCTCGTCTCCGGTGGCCGCATCGTCGCCGCCGGGCGGCGCCGCGAGGTCGAGGTTCCGCCCGACGCGCGCGTGGTGGACGTCGCCGGCCGGTTCGTCGTGCCCGGTCTCGTCGACGGATTCGCCGGCATGAACAGCGCCGCGCAGGCGCGCGCCTACCTCTACTCGGGGGTGACCGCGATCGTCGGTGTCGCCGATGCGCGGCGCGGTGCGCTGGCCTTCGACGTCGCACCGCGGCCGCGCATCATCCCGCTCGACACCGTCGGCTACGGCGACGACGGCCCGGAGCTCGCTCCGGACGCCATCCGGCGGCGCATCGACCGCTTGGCGAGCGAAGGCGTCCGGGTTGCGCTCCTGATGTATCCGCTGCCGCACCGGAGCCTGGCCGCGGCCGTCGAGCGCGCCCGAGAGCTCGGCCTGGCCACGATCGGGGAGCTCGGAGAGACGCCGTACGGGACGGCGCTCGCGCTCGGCGTCCAGGCGCTCGTCCACACCAGCCGCTACTCGCTGCCGCTGGCGCCGGCGGAGCTTCGCGCGCGGGTCGCGAGAGCGCCGTTCGGCGCCCCCAAGCTCGAGTACTACCGCTGGCTGACGGCTCATCATGGCGACGGCGACGGCGCGGCGCGCTGGGCCGAGCGGCTCGGCCGGTCGCAGACCGCGCTGATCCCGACGCTGGCGATGGAGTACCTGGACCTTCCCGGCCACGCCAACCCCTGGCGCGAGCCGGCGGCGAGCATCCTCGACCCTGCCGGCATCCACCTCCCCGCGGACCCCGCGAGCGGAGAGCGAAGCGCGCGTCCGGGCGAGGGCGCCGACGCCTTTCCCGCCGAGCTCGCCGCGACGCTGCTCGCGCTCGAGACGGAATACGCCGCGGCCGGAGCTCGCTATCTCGCCGGCAGCGGCGCTTCGGCGTTCGGCGCCATGCCCGGGATCTCGCTCCACCACGAGCTCGAGCTTCTCGTCCGCATCGGCCTGACCCCGCGCCAGGCGCTCGCCGCCGCGACGACGAACTTCGGAGAGGTCTTCGGCTGGCGCGACGTCGGTTGCCTCGCACCGGGCTGCCCGGCCGACATCCTGGTGGTGGCGCGAGATCCGACCCGCGACCTTTCCGCCCTCCATCAGATCGAGCTGCTGGTCGTCGGCGGCGAGCCGATCGACCGCGCGGCGCTGCTGCGTCCCTGAGTGATGCGGACGCGGCGAGCGGGAGACGCGGCTCAGTCCGCCGTGCCGTCCTCTTCGGTGGCGACCGGGAAGAGCTCGACCTGGCGGCGATCCTCGCCGGTGATGGCGACCGAATAGTCGCCTGTCCAGCAGGCGGTACAGTAGCTCTCCCGCGGGCCCGAGAGCGAGCGCAGCAGGCCGTCGAGCGAGAGGTAGGCGAGCGTGTCGGCTTCGACGAAGGCGCGGATGTCGTCGACCGGGTAGTTGGCGGCGATCAATTCCTTGCGCCGCGGAGTGTCGATGCCGTAGTAGCACGACCAGGCGGTGGGCGGCGAGGAGATGCGCAAGTGGACCTCGGCGGCGCCGGCCTCGCGCATCATGCGCACGATCTTGCGCGAGGTCGTGCCGCGCACGATCGAGTCGTCGATGAGCACCACCCGGCGGCCGCCGATGATCGAACGCACGGGATTGAGCTTCACCTTGACGCCGAAGTTGCGGATCGACTGCCGGGGCTCGATGAAGGTGCGGCCGACGTAGTGGTTGCGCGTCATGCCGAGCTCGAACGGCAGCCCGGATTCGCGGCTGTAGCCGATGGCGGCGAAGAGGCCCGAGTCGGGCACCGGCACCACGACGTCGGCGTCCGCCGGCGCCTCGCGCGCGAGCTGGGCGCCGAGCCGCCGGCGCACCTCGCCCACCGCGTCGCCGAACACCACCGAATCGGGGCGCGCGAAGTAGACGTGCTCGAAGGCACAGCGCTTCGGCGTGGGAGTGGCCGGGAGCTGGTGCGAGGTGACTCCGCTCTCGCGCACCACCACCACCTCACCCGGATCGAGCTCGCGCGCCGAGCTCGCGCCGAGGAGGTCGAAGGCGCAGCTCTCCGAGGCGAAGCAGGTGGCGGCGCCGAGCTTGGCCATGGCCAGCGGCCGGAAGCCGTGCGAGTCGCGCGCCGCGACCAGGCAGCTCTCGGTGACGACGAGCAGCGAGAACGCACCCTCGATGTCGGCGAGCGCCGAGAGCAGCGACTCGACGATCTCCGGGCGGGGGTTGCGCGCCATCAGGTGGAGGATCACCTCGGTGTCGGAGGTGGTCTGGAAGATCGCTCCCTCGGCCTCCAGCCGTCGGCGCAGGCTGGCGGCATTGGTCAGGTTGCCGTTGTGAACGATGCCGATCGAGCCCATCGACGTGCGCACCACGATCGGCTGCGCGTTGCCGATCACCGAAGAGCCGGCGGTCGAGTAGCGCGTGTGGCCGATGGCGCGCCGGCCGCGCAGGCGCGCCAGCGACGCGGCCGAGAAAACCTCGGCGACGTGGCCCATGCCGCGCTCGACCGGCATGCGGCGACCGTCCCAGGCGACGATGCCGGTCGACTCCTGGCCGCGGTGCTGCAGCGCGTAGAGGCCGAGGTAGACGTGGTTCGCCGCG
>Ga0214472_10003428_pt1 | contig 16781 bp, 30 predicted proteins | sample RVTome_6_FD_207662 | JGI IMG/M metagenome (GOLD analysis project Ga0214472, IMG submission 207662) | Soil microbial communities from uranium-contaminated site in the Upper Colorado River Basin, Wyoming, United States - RVT140D175 | ecosystem: Environmental > Terrestrial > Soil > Contaminated >... | reverse complement strand
TACGAGAAAATTAAAGAGAAGAAGCCAAGATTTGCCAGAAAGAGGCTTGAGGATATGATGGATACTGATTCGTATTTTTCAGCAGAAGAAGTCTTAGATTTAGGTTTATGTGATGAAGTTGTATGAAACCTGCAGCCGTCTTAGACTGCAGATTTTAAATAATGCGAAACTTAAGAGAAAGCAATGACCCTCTTACAGAAGTCTTTAATTTATTGAATTTTCTTTAGGAAATTTAGAACTCTTGCTCGCGGCGTGGCACCATGATACTGATATCCACCGTCACCATCAATAATTCTTTTTAGTTTACCACCAAGAGCTCTATTGAGAGCTTTGTACTGAACTGAGTTCTTGCCTTTTCTTGGACTCAGAGCATCGACAAAACCACTGAATGTTTTGGTAGAAGGGGTAGTTTTAATAGACCTTACTGAGTCTACTAGGAAGGGAACCGTGTACTTGTGTGACTTAAAATTCATCATCTCTCCTTAAATTCTGTCTGCACATTGCAGAGCTGTTAATCCGTTTCTTCTCCACATATCTATAACACTTTGCTTGTCATCAACTGCAAATTCTACATCGTAATATTCCACTACATCTTTCATGTAGATTTCTTCTTTGACAACGAAGTCCTGTCTAAGATCATTGTCTTTTCTCATATGTAGGGTAAACAAGATGTCGATAGGTAAGTTGTTAGTGAGCCAATCGTGTGTTTGGCCATAGTACTTCTCGTTCCTACCTGTTATAAAAAGAATCTTGTAACCCAACTTATGATAGTTAACTACTATGTTCTTACACCACTCATTAACCTTGTCTAAACTTGCATTCTGATGAATCAAGTCCCAATCTTTAGGTTCCATATTGAACAGCCACTCTCTATGAGTGGGGTCAGCCAATGTATGATCAATGTCAATTATTAATGCTCTTTGTTTCATATTTATATTATACTATTCATTATTTATTTTTGGTAGTTTAAGTTATAAAAATCTTTCTACTAAAACTTTATAGATTCTTCGCTTGTCTTTAGAGCTGGCATTGTATCTGGTCCACCAGTCTTTTTCTCTCTTAGAGTATCTCTTCATAAAATCATGCAATACCATTGCTCCAGCTTCAACTGAATACTCTAAATCGCTAGTTAACCTTTCAATGTCAAGTTTAAAGCCTTTAGCTGTCTTGTAGTATATTTGTGAGATGCCAAAATCTGAGCATATGCGGGTCTCCTCATACTCAACGTGACCCTCTTCGGTCTCTGTTACTATAAGCCCATCATGACAACCATTTGTTTGCAGTCTATACAGAGACTCCTGCATTAGTATTGCCGTATATATATTGGTGGGAATTTTGTACCTCTTGCCCATCTTCCAGATGACATTAGACAGCTTCATTGCATACCTATCGTCCAACTCTGATCTATTCTTTTTAATTTGACAGTAGATCGTGTGTTTTTTACAGTTGATTTCACCTGCATTTACATCAGCTATTATCAATACAGCTAACAAATATGCGCTATATAAAAATAAGTATTTCCAAAATTTTAGCTTAATCATAGTCATAGTGTCTCTCCTCTCCAGGGCGGCTGAATCTGTTCTTGCCCCAGTTCCAATGCCTACCGTCATAAAGGTTAAATTCAAAATCAAACCACAGAACTCCTATATTAATGTATAGTAAAGAAGCGTGATCTCCCCCTAACTCAGACTTTGTCTGAATATTAAATAGTTCCCATAATTCAGATAGACTTAATTCAACCTCTAGACCTTTATGAAATGGTAAGTTGAGATAGAATCCTAAATACCATTTGCTCCATGAAAGACCAAATAATTTATTCTTTTTATAGTGTAAATATTTAGACCCCATCTAATACCTCTTGTTCTTGCTTAATATCGTTGTTGCTAATTTGATACCTTTTATCGAAGGGTTCACTATCTTGAACACCAACGTACATTCTATGCATAGAATCAACTATGTTTGTCGATTCTGGTTCTGCTTTCACAGTAGGATGATCGATTCGGTTGCAGACTCGCTCTTTACAAGTGTCAAGATCGGTGTTAAAAGTAACAACTGATTTAAGACTAACCCCATGGGTTTCAGCTAAATCAAGCCAACACTTCCGCTGATTGACATCAAAATTGCAGCGATCTACCACTACTTTCTGCTTATTATTAAAGGCGTTTTCAACTGCTCGCTTACATGCCTTTCTAGAACCAAGATCATCCTGATTAACTCTAATATAGCCTGCTTTCTCAAGCTTCTTAGCAAAAGTAGACTTACCTGAACCAGGAACTCCCACTAGAACTATGAGCTGTTTCTTCTCAGAGTCTTTTAGTTGCTGTATGTAACCCATTACAGGTCCATTGAACTTAGACCATTCTTTGTCTCCCATGTCAAGTTCTTCTCGCATGGATTGCTCTGACACTGCTTCGGCGCTCATCTCCACCTTTTTAATAGCTTCTCGAACACGACCCTGTAAGTTGTTATCAAAAGTCTGCCAATGTACTTCTTCTATGTCTTTTGGCTTTATTTTATACATGGTACGATCAAATATAAAGCCGTCGTCATCGAGTATATATAGAACTCTACCTTCTGTAGCAAAATGATCGTATTCATACTTAACGTCTAATCCATAATCTGTCCTAAACTTTTCGTTTGTCTCCCAATCTACTGTTTGACAGGCTTTGCAATGTGCCTCTAGATGAGATGAGTTCATGAAATCATGATTTGAGCCGTCAATCGGCTTTATTTTACCGTCAAAGTGAGTTTTAAATAGAGGCTTAAGATCTATGTCAAAATCATAGTGAACAAGATGAGGTTCTTTTTGACCACACAGCTCAAAAGAAATAGATTGAAGTTCTGACTCTGCACTAAAGCTGTAATTTATGAATTCTATCTTTGTTTTATCTTTCAAAACCTCTTTAGTCATAGATAGGAAGTTTCCGAACTTACCATCTTTAAGAAACACTGAGTTCTTAGACTTTGCTGAGTACTGCCATATCCCGGACTGATTTTTGTACCTAAAGTAAACAACATTCATGCCGTTGTGCTTGGCAGCTAAAGTATATGTTTTTATAGACTTAGGAAAGTCGATGTAGTCTCTTGTGTTCTTTTTGTATGGATAGGCTAACTTAGGGGTACCATATATCAGCTGATCATCCACCTTAACACCATTCACATGAGTTATAAGCAGAGAACCACCCATTATCCCCTTATGTCTACACATAAACCCTTCAACGTCGTTGCTGGTAAACGGGTCAATTTCTTTGAAATGTATGACTTGACCAGCGTGACAACCAAATAAATCTGCTGCATTCTTTTTAGGTGAAGTTGCTGTACTATCTTTTGTAGTAAGACAATCTATCTGCTTTAGCTGAGTTCCTGTAGTGGTAAAAAGAACGTCTGTTGTTCCAGTAGAGAACTTGCAGCCATGTAGGACTTTGTCGTCGGTGCATTTGACTGTCTGATCGTACCAAGTCATATCAACTCCTTTGTCGTCTCCAGTTGAAACGTTGGTACAATGAACATGACCAGACAGATAAGCTTTTATACCCAGTTTACCTATCTCTTCAGCTACCTCTCTTGGAGGTGGAAAGTGACTTAGAAATACTGGGATAGTGTTGAGATTTCTAGCTTGAGCAACTGTTCTTTTAACTATATCTAATGCCTCAGTTGCTTTGTATGGGTAGTGTCTGTCGTCTCCGTCACCTTCTTTAAAGAGGTAAGAGTAGCAACCAAAAGTGTATCCACCTATACTTAGAATCTCACCTTCGTCTATTATGAACATATCAGCAAAATCAGTTAGCAAGGTTCTTACTTCCCTCACCTTCCATTTCTTATCATGGTTACCGCGTATGATTACAATCTTGCCTTTGAAGTTGTCTCTGATCCACCTTAAAGAAAACATGAGTTTACTTAAAGGCATGTCGTGAGTAATATCTCCAGTTATGATTAGATAGTCGCTGGCTGTAACTACTTCACCGTCTTTAATGAGTCTTTCTAGATAGTTATCGTATGCTGCTGCACCTTTAGCCCAACCTTTTTCAGACATGGGTTTTTGTATTATGCCATTCTCTTTAAAAGAGAGATGCCAATCAGAGCTATGATAAACATTTATATCACTCATACTTTCTACTTTCCCTAACGTAAAAATAATTATATTGCAAAGCATGGTTTTCGGAGAATTCGGTCATCTTTGACAGGGTATAAGCATACTCATTTAGAACACCCTTCTTTTCCTCAATCAGCTTTTTATTAATAGAATCACCTATAAATATCTGCTTGTCCCCCCAAAATACACCCCACTCATCTTGGTCAGACAGTAATCCAAAAATAATAGCTGGAAATACCCAGATTGGAGAAGTTAATATTATTATTGCATTTACCGCAAATCGAAACAGTCGCCAAAAGAACACAAATAGCTTACCCCTTTTACCTAGGTAACCTTTATTCTTTACTCCATATTTTGCAGCATCATTTTTATGATTCCAATCTATGTCCCACTGATTCATCTTGTGAGTCCAACGCCTCTACCTGTTTCGATGAAGCTATTTTCAAACTTTTCGAAATGTTTGACTAGTTCATCTACGGCTTGACCTACACTTATATCATTAAGAAGACTTCTTATTACTGTTTCTTCTATGTGAGCAATACTAAACTTTTCAGTGCCTTTCTTACCAAGTGCCTTCTTCTCTTCGTCAGTTGTACTTCGCTTAGAGATGAACTCAAATAGAGATATTCTCTCATCATGTGAAGGTGGCTTCAACTCAACTACAAGGTCGAAACGACCAGGTCTATTAGCAAGAGCTTCAACTAGATTTTGGGGGTGGTTTGTGGTTGCTATTATGAAAGTTGGTAGCTTAAAGGTCACTCCAACTCCGTCCAATAGGTTCAACATGTCAGAATCTACACCTCTACGAGATGAGTATCCATCTGCTTCACCACCACCGATGTCCTCCATTATTAGGACTAGTCTTGTACACTCACTGGTAAACTGGCTAATTTTGGTTAAGAAAATGGTCATATCTCCAGCATCAATCTGAGAAGTTGGCCAGTTGAATATAACTGTACCACTGTCTTTACCAACGAGCTCTTTAGAGACTTTGCCGATTGCAGATGTCTTGCCCATACCAGGATCAGAGGCTAGAAGTACACCTCTCTTTTTAGGTAGCTTAAGATCATCATAAACATGAAGCTTTCTAAAGAACAGTTCTGCTTGACCAATTATTTTTGACGTGTTGTCTATGGTGTCAAGAAGATTGTAATCTCTGAAATCAGTTTTAACCGATCTTACACCAGCATTGGTTTTTATCAGATCGTAAATGCCAGGTTTGATGTCCAGTTTAGTGTCGTCTTCTGGTTCCTCAAACTTGAACTGAAGAATGTGATTTTCATTTTGAAAACACAGATCAGACTCGGGCAAAGTGATATCCTCACCTTTTTCAAACTGATCTATAATTTCGTTGAAGTTAGTTACTTTGTCTAACTTAAAATAACCTTTATCGGACATATGGACCTCCATTATTTATTAAATTCGTTTCGGTTTAGGTTTCCAGTAATATTTATATACAAACTGACCGACTTTACGATAGTCACCGTGTACTTTATCAAAATATAGTGTAGATGTACTAAACTCACCAGTGTGTCTATTAGTTATACAGCGCCAACGACCTGTTATTTGAAGTCTTCTGTAGCCATTTATTTTCTTCAGCTTCTCAAACATTAAGTTACCCCTACGTAATCCCAATATTTATGTGTACGACTATATTTTGCCATATTTACTGCGCTATTAAAGCAACTGAAGATATGGCTATATCTGCTGCGAGTAGCACCACAGGCAAAATCACCGATATAACTATCATCTCGCAGCGTACGATTATTAAGTCTCATTATGCCCCTACTGATTCATAGCATGCGTGCACACGATAATACTTCTCATTATTCACATCGCCGTGGTAAAAACAAATACCAACGTACCTCGATTTTTGGTCTATGCACCAGTAAAATTCACTAATACGATCATCGTCGCGAGGTCTCCAATTTTCAAGTCTCATGCTATGCGACCTCCAGGTCTATACGGCCTTTTAGGTACGTGAAATGCTTCATCGGCTTTTGTAGACTCTCTATTAATATAGTAAAGTTTTCTATTGATAGTATTGCTACCGTTGTCATTCAACCTGAACCACACACGCGAAGATGCTACCTGATATAGGTAGTTATGCTCCCCCTCTTCTTCATCCCACTCTCGTTTAACGTTGTAAAAAGTAACGTCTTTCTGCCTGGCATGAACCCTATAATGCATCCAACCCATGTACGTATTTCGTGACAATCTGTTGGTTTTAGGTGTAGAGTGGGTTGTTGGATACGAACCGTATTCTTTTTCTTGCTTCAATTACCCTCCATAAGATAGGGAAGAACTTCAAAACAAAGCTCTTCCCATCTGCAACTATTCTGATTTAAGTTCAGCGACTATGTCTTTGAGATCAGCTGGAAGTTCATCAAAGTTGATATCATTTATCATCTTTTGCTTCTTGCGAGCATCAGCTCTAGCTGATCTTTCTGCTACCAACGTCGACTTTCTCTCGATTATAGCTTCAGCTACCTTGGTAAACTCGTCGGTGCCTTCTTCATAATTCTTGATCAATTTTTGAAGATTACCTAGAATCATATCTCTGCTGCCACGTCCTGTACTAGAGGGGTTGTAAGCAGTACCACCATTAAGCTTCTTAGATTTGCGAAGATGGTTAGAGATCATGCTGACTACATAATTTCTAACTGATTTCTCATCTTCGGTGGCTTTACCGAAAGATACGGTTCCACCCATGATTCCATTAGTTACTTCATCAGCTACTGATGATAGTTGTTCTGAAGTAAGAACTTTTTTTGCATTAGTCTCGCCTTCAACGAAGGTATCTCCTAGAATAGTAGATACAGCATCAATTACGGCTTGACATTGAGAAATTGGTTTGGACATACACTAACTCCTTGTCATTAAGATTGCATCATGCAATCAATCATTTATTGTATACATATATTATACAAAATCAAAAATCTTATACGTTAGGTGAGTCATAACTGAATTCTTTATGCTGTCTCTCAGTTGTTATAGTTAGTCTGATTCGTTCGACAGGTAGAATAGTCCATTCGTAGGCCAGCAACGCTATCTTTTCTGACTCTAAAGCCTCATTCAATATGAACTGTATTCTTTCTGGATATTCGTGTGACCGACTCAGGTCTTTAAAGGACTCTTCTGTTGTTAGTTTCTCGTCGTGTAGAAACTCTATTAAGACATTGAGTCCTAACTTCTCTTGATATCGCTTAAGACATTCAATCTCGTTTCTTCTCTGTTTACTATTCATATGGTTCCTGTTTTTAAAGCTGCATCTCTAGCTTCTGTACTAGGGTAAAAATGTAGTTCAGCTTTAGCTCTATGATAGCACCAGCTGTGCATCTCTATATAAGAAGGGAATAATTTGTGGTTACAACCCATTTTACGTAGCGATCTACAGTAACCGTATACAGTAAACAGATAAGTACGTGAAAGCTTTTCAAAAGTCATGTTTTATTCTCGCCAACGTAGAGTTCCTGCAACACAATAATATACATCTGAGTAAATAGGCAGTTCTGACATACCCATGTTTTCCAAAGTTTTAACATAATTCCACATCGCTGTTCGCTTAAGCCTAAACTCCTGCAACTTCATCTAACTTAGCCTTTACTCGTATTTCTGCTGTTCTCCAAGATGAAGCCCAAGCCATAGCCCACTCGCATGCTTTTTGTTCACTGTCAAATGGGCGAATATCACTTAGTGTATCACCCTTTTCATTCTGAATCTCCCATCTGTTGCCAGATTTGTTGACCAGATAAAAAATATAGTCACTCATTTTGACCAACCCCACTCCACAAAAAATCATAAAACAAATAAATTTGATCACCGCCTATTGTGTAATTATCTTGATTCATCATTAACCCAATAGTTATTAAGTAATTATGTAAAATGTCTATCTTAGAAGTAATAACATTTTTACCTTTTTCCCTTATCCGCCCCATTGTCCCTCCATCTTTTCTTGACAGGAAATCTCATCTTGCCTTTGTCTGTTAGCTCGAAATACTTACATTCAATTATTCTACCTAAATAGTCTTTTTGATTGCTCCATACTTCATCTCTCTCAGCGTCTGAGAAACCAGAGCCACACTCACACGTCAGTCCGTTCTCCTGAGTCACCAGAACTCCACCCAATCGACCTTCATGCTTAGAATCACCCTCACCTTCATAAAAACCTATTATTTCGCAGTCCTGTGATAACATGGTCTTAAACTTAAGAAGACTCTTTGTACTCCTTTTGAGAGTGTACGGTATATCTGGACATGCCATTGCCCCTTCGTATCCCATAAGGATGTAGTCTGCTTCCATGTCTATGATCTCATCATAGGTTTTTATCAAGGTATGATTCACCACTTCCAAGTTAGTAACTCCAATAGGAGCTATATTTTGTTCAAATATTTCGTTTAATGACTTGTATCTAGAGGATTTCTTTGCTTGAAATACCTGACTTTTCCACTCATGAAACGGTATATAGTCAAATATGAAGTATTTGACGTCACCAACAGTGGTGCCTCGCTTGGAAGCAAACGCTGACTGCTGCATAGAGTTAAAGTCGTCTGACATTATCTCACCGTCTAATACGACACTATCATCAGGAAATGCTTCTTCCAATGATTTTTTAATGCTTGGAAAATTCTCATACTCCGTGCCGTTACGAGAGAGCAACTGACATTCTCCGTTGTCAATTATAGCTAAACATCTGTAGCCATCTATCTTTGGAGATACCCAAAATCCTTTGGAGAAGAAATTAGGCTTATCTTTCATTTTCTTGCCGTCTTTTGCAAGCATAACTTGAAATATGGGTATATCAAAACCACATTTTACAGCAGTATCTAGAGAGAAGCCAGCTTTCAAGTCCTTCTTTAAAACTCTAGTATACCAATGTCTCTCTTGCTTAGTTAAAGTACTTAGAAAATTAGTAGTCATTCGCTTGCCAGTATCCCCACGATAAGACCCTGTCTCGAGCTGAGACAGGAGTCTAATGAAATTATCGTGGGTTGAGGCAACGAGCTTTTCTTGAGAGTCGCTGAGTTCATAGGACGGAACTTCCTTGATGAAGAACTTTCTCTTAAAGTTCATTGCAGCATCAAGCAATTCACCTAATCTTTGATGGTTTGAATACTTTATAAGCAAGTCTCGCTTGTCGTTCTTACCAGAGGTATTCGCAACCTGATCTAAGATGTCCAACTCATTCATCAGCTCTCCTTTAATTCAGATGATTTTTAGGGAACCAACAACCTGTCAAAATATAGCTGGATTTTAACCAGCATCTGTCTGTCTAGAATAGACTGTCTTTGTTAGACTACCAATTTTGACTCTATTATATATTTTCGCCCGTTACTTCTTTAGTACTAGAGTAAAACTCGTTTAGAAAGTCTTCTACTGTTTGTTCGTCAGTGGATATAAAAGTATAAGACAAAGGTTCACGTCTGAAGGTTGTTCTTGTATCAGACTTACCAGCATACACTCTAAAAGCTTGAAGCACTCTACCAGAAGCCATGAGACGACCTCTTTGCTTGTTAAAACTGTCATTTGGAGCACACTTAGCAATACCCACATGAACCACATCTCCATTTACAGCAGCCACTATAGTTCTTGGGCTGTCTGCTTTAGTGAAGTGTCTCACATGAACACTGTTAAAATTGTTCTCAAGTTCCTTCAATTCTTTACACATAAATTCTCCTCTCTGCTAAAAGATATTCGGAGCATTACACTCCAGCTTGTAGTTGACTAGAGATAACCCTAGTCTTCTAATTAATATCGAATCGGTTTAATAAACTATTCTCACGAATTCAGCTAGAAGTGATATTGACACGAGAAACTGCATCCAAAAACAAAACATATTGTCACGTTTAAGGTAGTGGTACGTCAAATACATTGATCCCAAGTACGCCAAACCAACAAGCCACACATAAGTCATAAGTCTCCTCCTAAAAATGCTTCTTCTACGTATTTGTCTACATTAAGTAGGTTGTCATAGTAAGTATAGATTTTATCTTTGGTTTCTTTAGTGTTGGGTGAAGCTAAAATGGCCCAATGAACAGCATTAAGCCCGTTATGGCCACCACATGCTACAGCATAGGCCGCCCAATCGGCTGTTCTGACAGCAACATCTGGAGGGCGAGTATTGTGAGACTGCGTGTTATAGCGCGTATCAATTGCCGCCACTGCAGTAGCCATCTCTCCACACTCTTCTGCAGAAGCTTCACCTTTTAGCCATGCCTTAACGGTCTTAATAGCTTTATCAAATAGTGGTCTATGTTCAGTTTGAACTAAGTCAGCAACCAACTCAGCTGCATAAACAGCTACTTGAACTTGCTGTTTATGGGGTAGTTTTGCTAAGTCTTCTACGTTAAGTTGTTCAATCATGTTCCCTCTAAAATTGTGGAAGCAGCAGGACTCGAACCTGCAACCCGCCGGTAAATCCCAGCGAGCTCTACCATTGAGCTTATGCTTCCATAAATATAGACTTTAAAAGGACAGTGGGACTCGAACCCACGACCTTGACCATCCTATGTCAATAGCTCTGCCAACTGAGCTTATATCCTTTTAACTAAGTATTTTAAGTTACTCTTTAAGTTCTTCGGCACCCATTTGTCTCAGTTTCTGAATTGCTGTATTTAGGTCTAAATTAAGACACTTAGTTGAAACTATAAGATCTTTAAGATGATCAATTGACATGCCGTTGGTCTTCTCAACCATCTCATCTAAGTCGTTTTTATCGTCATCGTCAAGTTTAGCTTCAAGATACATTCGACGAGCTTCTGTCGAAGGCATTCCTATTTCAATAACTGTTGCAAATCTGGATGGTCTATTCTTTAGACGTGGGGGAATCTGATCGATGTAGTTGGTGGTGGCCAAATACATGATGTTGTCGAGTTGTGTCTCGCCGTCTAAAAGAGACAAAATCTCCTCTTCGTTATGCAGCCAGTCTTCGAGTTCTTCATATACAACCATTACTGGCTTGTTTGGCTCAATTTCTCTGATGTTGTTGACAACGTCAGTTAGTCCAGATGGAGGTGGATTAAAGAACACAATCCCGTCTTTATTAACTATTTTTTCCATAATCTTGAATATGGTACAAGTTTTACCAGTACCAGGATCACCGTAGAGAAGAATACCTCTTTTATATATGAGGTTGTACTTATCAAACTTCCTCTTGGTCTCATCAGTCATGAACTCGTCCACCTCTTTAAGAACTTGCCCAGAGACTGTATCTGGTAGATCAACGAGTCCATCAACCTTGGTTGACGTTTTATTGACATACCAGCAACCTCTAAAGCTGTCGAAATTTATGTTGTAGACACCTGCAGGTAAACCTGCAACTGGGGCTTTACTGGGTGTACCGAAGTAAAAGCTTGTACCTGCTTCTTCATAATGAGTAAAACCCTTATTATGCTTTTTCTGTATGTCAACCTCTTGTCTAATCATCTGACCACCTTTTTAAAGAGTAATAAAGAAAGGGCTAGATATATCTAGCCCTTTTCATACAAATAATTTTCGATTCGGTTAAAAATTAATGTTTATAAGCTCTTTGAAGATAACGGAAGTCATCCATAAGTTCCTGCTTATTTTTAGGAGGATCGAGTTCGTCGGAAAGAAGTGGACATGCAGATTTGTATGCTTCACGCTGTACTGGACCAAAGAATCCAAATGTCGTAGTTACAGTCTTTATCTTCTTTTCTATTAGATCTTTTGCACATCTTACATTGTTTGAGACTACATCTACAGCATTGTACTTCTCTGCTAGAGAGGTGTCCATCCACAGATTCTTGTTGATTAAGGCTTTGTACTCGTCTCTATCCATGTTCATTCTCTTGATAATCCTCTCTTCAAGGTTATCAACTATGGCCTCAATGACTTCAAACAGTGATTTGACTCTAGGAAGCTCTCCTCTAAAAGAACCTGAGGCATTGTGAGACATCAGTACTCCATCAGGTAGCATAATTCTGGTATTGCAGTTTTGAAACAGCATAAAAGCAGCTGAAGCTGCAAATCTAGCTACACACACAAACTTAATATTTGAATTGTCCATTACTCCAATCATTCTAGATACTGCAAAAACAGATCCACCTGGGCTGTCTAGATAGATAAGAAGCTCTTTACCTTCATGGGTCATAACCTTACGCGTAAAGTCATTTCGCATTTTCTCTGTAAATGACCCCGTAATCTCAAAGTAGTTCTTGTCCTTAAACAAGATCTGCTGATTACTTTGTTCGCTCTGAGTTGATGCTTCTAGACCGCACGCGGCCATCAACATAATCAAAGCTCCTAACAATAACTTCTTCACCATTTTCCTCCTCGGTGTTTTTAACTATATCCATAGCTATTTTCAAAACTTCCTGCTGAGTTTCAGTCTCTGCTTCTGACAGCAATTTCTCCAATTCAGAGTGGAGTTCTTGCCCTTCATACCCCTTCGATCTAAAACTATGAACAATATCATATGCTTTACGTTTTGTATATTTAGTGTTCTTTGCTCTCACCCGCTCGTAATCATAGAAAGTCATATCACCCTCATTATTTATAAATTATACTTAGATAAATATTTTGCATGGTTAATATCAGTTACTTAAGTACTTGATTGTACACATTCTTTTAACTGTTAAACTGTGGTATAATAGCTTTATGGCAGACGAAGACAGCAAAAAAGACATTAATCATCCTCATAATAAAGCTAAGATCGACAGATTCTTCATGGAATTTGCCCCATTCATCAACATGCACATTCGCAAGCTTAAAAATGCTGGTAAAATTCCACCCCACATAGAAGACGACGATTTGCAATATGCTGGCTTTGAAGGACTTATGGATGCTGTTCATAAATATAAAAAAGTCAATCCCACTGATAGTTTTTTGGGTTATGCTGGTGCTAGAGTTAGTGGAGTCATAAAAGATCATGCTGATAAGCAGCATCCAGTACCAAAACACCTAAGAACTCAGGCCAAAAATCTAAGAGCCCTAGCTCAACAACAAGCTTCTGAAGCCGCCGTTACACAACCAGAGACGCCAGAAGTACCTAAGACACCTGACGTCCCTGAAACAAAAGAGTAAGTGTTATACTTCGTCTCTGCCAATCTCTTCAATCAAATCACGTTCAAATTGAAGCTCTTGTGCAATCTTACGAGCATTCTCAGAGGGAGCTTCAAACATCTTGTTCCTAAGAACCGGATGATCTAGCTCTGCTTGGTTCTTAAGAGTGTACAAAGTAACTATCTGCTGATTCTCAACAGTGGGATCGTTCTTGAAATTATCGATGGCCTCTTTGAACTTAGGGTCAATCTCGATATTGAACTGATTGTACATTTCTACAATCGCATCCATATCTTCTTTGGTTAGGGTTACTTTTTGCTCTTTGTTAAGAATTTCCATTATTACCTCCGGTGTTAGCTGCCTTAGCAGACTTCTTTTTAGTTACCTTTTTCTTTACTTTCTTCTTTGTTGCTTTTTTAGTGACTTTTTTCTTTGCTTTCTTTTTAGCTGTTTCCATCTCTAAAGCTTGAAGGAATTCAGCTAGTTGATTGTTACCATCTTTTCCTACAATATGAGCTCCACGTTTTTTCTCTGGAAGAGGATCAATCTGATAGCTGGCCAAAGGTTGAACCTGAGGGAGACCAATCTCATCTACAAGACCGAACTCTTTAGCTTTATTTGGTGTAAGTACAAGATCACGACCATCGTTGTCTTTAATGATCTTTCTTAGCTCATCATAGCCCTTAAGACCACACTGTTTAGCAATAAAGGTCATCCAATACTTATTTAGTCGCTTTAACTCTTCAGCTGATTTTGCTAAGTCATGCACATCACCCCGTGCTCCACCAGATACCTCGTGTATTAGTATCCTAGAGTGTCTACCGCAGAATCTATAGTCACCTGCAGCTAGCAAAATAGCTCCACATGACATAGCTTTGCCAATACACACTGTAATGATGGGATTAGAGACTGAATCTATGGTCTCTATCATCATGGCAAGAGAATCAACATATCCACCGTAAGAATCAATGTATATGATGATAGGATGCTGTGGGTCGATTTTTGTAATGTCCGTGACTCTCTTTCTGAATTCAAGAGCAGATTTCTCCGTGAACTCATTTACTACAATGTCTTGTAAATATTTGTCTAGATTAAGCATCATCTCTCCCATCTAAGTTTTTAATAAAATCTTGCTGAGCATAGTAATGTAATTGCTGCAAGTTCCTCTTCTCTTCTTCACTCTTATAACTGTTAAATTCACTGTTAAAACTACTTGAGTCAGCTTTCAATATAAAGACGAGGATTAGGCTGAATATGAATAGCGCTGTCAATCCAAACACCACTATCATAAAAGTTTCACTCATGTATCCTCCTCTTCATATCATGATCGGATCGGTTTATGTTAAATAGTCTATATTTTAGTCGTCTGGTTCCAACAAATGCAATCGAGGTCTGTTAGGTTTAGTAAAGTACCGTATCGTGCGGAACATTATTATACCCGTAATCAGGAGATAACATGTCAAATACAATCCTGTTATGAGTAGAATGATTAAGTCTGTAAAAGCACTCACAAACTAACTCCTGAAAAGCACATCAACCCTCCTTATAAGATATAATATTATTCTACTTATATTAAATATAAATGGAGAAATTATGTCGCAAATATATATAAAAAGTCACCTCAAATTTCATAATGGTACGGGTAGAATTCTTTTGTAAGAGGGAACCTATGCCATCTCTAATTAACCACGTAAAATTCAATATTTAAAGGAGTTTAGATGTCCAATAAGTCTGTAGAGATTCTCAGTGATATTACTGTATTCTCAAAGTATGCACGATTTGTAAAAAGTAAAAATAGAAGAGAAACTTGGGCAGAAATGTGCTATAGAAATAGAGATATGCATCTAGATAAATACCCTAATTTAAAAGAAGAGATCACAAGAGTATACGATGAGTTTGTGGTGCCTAAGAAAGTACTACCTTCAATGAGATCTTTGCAGTTTGGAGGCAAACCTATCAATCTTAGCCCCAACAGGCTTTTTAACTGTTGTTACACTCCAATAGATGACTATAGAGTGTTCAGTGAAGTTATGTTCTTGTTGCTTGGAGGTACAGGAGTAGGATACTCAGTGCAGTCTATGCATGTAGATAAGTTACCATCCATTATCAAACCTACTAAAAACAGACGATTTGTCATATCAGACTCAATAGAAGGTTGGGCTGATGCGGTAAAAGCATTGATAAAGGCATATATGTGCGGCAACTCTTTACCCATATTCGTGTTTGATGATATTAGAGATAAAGGAGCTCCACTTATCACTTCTGGTGGTAAAGCTCCAGGTCCACAACCCCTGAAAGATTGTCTACACAACATAAAGAAGATCCTAGATCTAGTAGACAACGGAGATAGGTTGACTACTTTACAGGTACACGATATCGTATGCTATATAGCTGATGCAGTTTTAGCAGGCGGCATAAGACGAGCTGCTCTTATTAGCTTGTTTGATATAGATGATGATAGCATGTTGACCTGCAAGTTTGGCAACTGGTGGGAACTCAATCCTCAAAGAGGCAGAGCTAATAATTCAGCAGTTATAGTTAGGCATAAAGTAGTTAAAGAAGACTTTGATGTACTGTGGACTAAGATCAAGGCCTCTGGTTCTGGAGAGCCGGGAATGTACTTCACCAACAATGCAGAGGTTATGACCAACCCATGTGCTGAAATAGCACTTAAACCTTTTTGCTTCTGTAATTTGACTGAAATTAACTTTTCTAACGTAGAGTCTCAAGAGGACCTAAACAACAGAGCTAAAGCAGCTGCTTTTCTAGGCACTTTACAAGCAGGTTATACAGATTTTCATTACTTAAGAAATATATGGAAGCAAACCACTGAAAAAGAAGCTTTATTAGGAGTATCTGGTACAGGTATTTGTTCCGGCAATATATTTAAGTACGATATTAGAGAAGCTTCTAAAGCTTCAGTTGAAGAGAATGCTAGAGTAGCTGATCTTATAGGTATCAGAAGAGCTGCTAGAGTTACGGCCATTAAGCCAGCTGGAACTACTTCTATGGTGTTAGGTACTTCTTCAGGTATTCATGCATGGCATGCTCCATACTACATTAGGCGTATGAGAACAGGCAAGAACGAAGCTATCTATCAGCATTTCAAAGATAAGATGCCTGAACTAGTTGAGGATGATGTACTTAAACCAAATACGCAGGCGATCTTGTCGTTTCCTATTAAAGCCCCAAAAACAGCTATTTTTAGGGATGAGTCTGCTATTGACCTACTAAGTAGAGTTAAGAAGTTTCACTCTGATTGGATTAAGCCTGGACATCGTAAGGGAGACAATACCCACAATGTAAGTGCTACGGTTTCCATCAAGGAAGACGAATGGGATGAGGTCGGTGAGTGGATGTGGTCTAATAGGACTCATTACAATGGTCTCTCTGTGCTGCCTGCAGATGGCGGGACATATGTCCAAGCACCTTTTGAGGAGATCACAGAAGGAGAATATGAGTCTCTGGTGGCATCTCTGAAAGACATCAATCTCACTGAAATTAAGGAATTTGATGACAACACTGATCAGAAGGGTGAAATAGCTTGTTCTGGTGGTGTGTGTGATTTGGTGATGTAGGTTGTGGGCGTAGCAGTGTCGGTCGCATTCGCGACCGAACTACTTAGACTGTAAGTTTTTTACTGTTTCTTCAAGCTTTTTTATTT
>Ga0214472_10003427_pt1 | contig 16782 bp, 12 predicted proteins | sample RVTome_6_FD_207662 | JGI IMG/M metagenome (GOLD analysis project Ga0214472, IMG submission 207662) | Soil microbial communities from uranium-contaminated site in the Upper Colorado River Basin, Wyoming, United States - RVT140D175 | ecosystem: Environmental > Terrestrial > Soil > Contaminated >... | reverse complement strand
AGCGACCTGCGGTCGTTGCAGCCGAGCACCTGGCCGGCGTGCACGAGCACCGGGTCGATGCCCTTGACCCCCGCGACGGTAGCGAGCAGCGTCGGGAAGAAGGTGCCGATGAACACGATGAACACCTTGCCGGCTTCGCTGATGCCGAACCACAGGATCGCGAGCGGGATCCACGCGAGCGGCGAGATCGGACGAAACAGCTCGATCACCGGGTCGACGAGCCGCTCGAAGCGTCGCGAGCGGCCCATCGCGAGCCCGAGCGGCACCGCGACAACGGCCGACAGCAGCCACGCCGAGACCACGCGCGCGAGGCTCACGCCGGTGTGCAGGAATATCTCGCCGCTCGCGACCAGCCCTGCGAAGCCCTTCGCGACAGCCCACGGCGGCGGCAGGATGGATGGGTGGGCGTCGGTCGCCCACACCACCACCTGCCACACCGCCACGATGAAGGCCGCGGCGTAGACGAACGGCAAGGTTCTTCCGGCGATGCCGGTGCCGGAAGCCGACACGGTCGTGTCCCGCCGGCGCCGTTACATCTTCTTCATCATGGCCTTCTCGGCGAAGCTCGCGTCCACCTTCGGGCTGTCCTCGGGCTTGAGGATCCCTGCGTCCTTGAGGAACTTCGTGTACGCGTCGATGGTCTCCTTCGCCGGCACGATGTTTGTGCTGTAGACCGAGATCCCCTCGGACAGCGAGAAGTCGATGACCTCGACCGGGAAGCCGATCTGCTCGCTCCACAGTTTCGCCGCGCCCTTGGGGTCCTTCAGGATGTACTCGATGGCCTGCACGTTCGCGCTGACCAGGTCCTGAACCAGCGCCGGGTGCTTCGCGATGAAGTCCTCACGCGCGTACTCGCCGTTGCCGATGTAGTGGTTCTCCTTGATCGGCATGATCTTCTCGGCCTTCAGCAGCACCCGCGAGTGGCCGGCGGCGAGCGCGTTCGACACGTGCGGATCCCACGTGATGCCGGCGTCCACCGACTTCTGCTGCAGCAGCGTGGGTATGTCCGATCCCTTGGTCTTGAACAGCAAGATGTCGGATTCAGTGAGGCCCGCGTCGGCCAGCGCCTTGAGGAGCAGCGGGTACTGTTGCGAGCCCTCGCCGGGGAACGCGACCTTCTTGCCCTTCAGATCCTTGACCGACATCACCGGCGAGTCCTTGGGCACCAGAATCGCGGTCTGCTCGAGGATCGAGATCGCGACCAGCTTCGCCGGCAGCCGCGCGGCGGCGACGATGGCCGGCCCCATGCCGGCGGATGCCATTTGCAGCTCGCCCGCGGCCATTGCCTGGTTCTCCGGCGCGCCGTAGGAGAAGCTGCGGAACTCGATCTTGACGTTGTGTCTCTTCTCGATGGGCTCGAGCAGGCCAAGCGCGCGCGCGATGTAGATCGGCTGGGTCGCGGGCTGGACGCCGTAGTTCACGACCTCCTGGGTGAGCGCGGCCGGCGCGGCGGCGAGCGACGCGGCGGCGATTGCGGTGACGGTGAGCATTCGACGGATCATGGGGGTGTCTCCAGGGTTGAAATCGGGCTGTATCCGGAACTCCCAACGCGTTCAGAGCGACGTGAGCCGGTCTGAGCGGTCGTTTCATGCGTGTTTACAGTGTACGAAAGCGCTGCGGGATTTGCGCAGGGACCAACGCGGGGCGAAATCCCGTGTTCCGTTGCGGCCGGCTGCGTCAGGGGACGGCCTGCGCACGGTCGCGGAGCATGCGCTTCAGCGCTCTCGTCGGCTGGTCCGCCGGGTGCGCCTCGATATGGACCGTCGCCAGCCCGTCGCTGAGGTCGATGCCGAGCCGGTCCGCCGCGGCTCTCGACAGGTCGAGAATCCGGTCGCCGACATAGGGCCCGCGGTCGTTCACGACGAGTTGCACGTTGCGACCGGTATCCGGGTTGATGACGCGGATGCGGCTGCCGAGCGGCAGGCTGCGCGAGGCAGCGGTCAGCGCGTCCTGGCGGAAGGTGTCGCCGCTGGCGGTCTCGCGGCCCTCGAACATATCGGCGTAGATCGATGCCGTTCCGGTCTGGCGCAGCACCGGTTCGGCCTGCACCGGCGCGACGAGTCCGGCGCCGAGCAGGCCGATCGTCGCGATGAGCCGGAGGATGACGAGGGGGAGCAGGGGTGTCATTCGCGTCGCTGCGTGGTTGAAAACAGGGGTCGGGTCTGCGGCCTGGAAGCGTAAATTGCGGCGTGTTGGCTCCCGCATTCTAGCGCCCGTTGCATTGACGAAACGGCAACGGTGCGATTCCGCTCGTCGATGCATACCGATGATGTATGCTTCCAGGATATGCACTGTCATCCGGAGTCATCCATGGACGCCGTCGTTGCCCAACGCGGTCAGGTCACCATCCCCAAGGCCCTGCGCGACAAGCTCGGAATCGTGCCGGGTACGGTTCTCGAGTTCCGCGCGGAGAACGGCCGCCTGGTCGCCGTCAAGCGCATGGGCGAGCACCCGGCATTCGCCCTGCTTGGCAAACGTGCTCGCGGACGCCGCACCGCCGAAGTCATGGAGACCTTGCGCGGCGATGCGGAATGATCACGGCCGTGGACACCAGTGTGCTGATCGACATCCTGGAAGGTGATGCCGAATTCGGCGAGACGTCTGCCGCCGCGCTCGCGGCGGCGGCGGGAGTGGGTGCGCTGGTGGCCTGCGAAGTGGTGTGGGCCGAGGTGGCCACGGCATATGCGCCCGATGAGGACGTGGCCGATGATCTGAGGACCCTCGGGCTGCGCTTCGAGCCCATGTCGGAACTCGCTGCGCTGCGTGCGGCGAAGGCCTGGGCGAAATACCGGGAGGCGGGCGGGATGCGCCGGCGCATTGCCGCGGATTTCCTGGTCGGTGCGCACGCCAGCGTGCAGGCCGATCGTCTGCTCACACGCGACGATGGTTTTCATCGACGACATTTCGAGGGCCTGGCTGTCGTGGCGCCGCCGCGCTGATCGAGTTGTCCCCGGCTCCGGGGAGGCTGGTCCGGGACTATTTCGTCAACGGGCGTTGGTTCGTTCCGTCCGCCGTGCTCGAGCGCTGCCCTCGAACTCCGAAGGTCCGCGACGCCGGCTTCTCCGACGGGACCCGACCTTATGTCAACGGCCGCGCCGTCGGCGCGATCGGCGCCGGCAGCATCGTCTCGCCGACCAGGTGGCGATCCACCGCGGCGGCCGCGGCGCGCCCTTCGGCGATCGCCCACACGATCAGGCTCTGGCCGCGGCCCATGTCGCCGGCGACGAACACGCCCGGCACGCGGGTCATGTAATCGGCATCGCGCGCGACGTTACCGCGCGCGTCGAAGTCCACGCCCAGCTCGACTAGCCACGCCGCCTGCTCCGGACCGGTGAAGCCCATCGCGAGGAACACGAAATCGGCCGGCAGCTCGCGATCGCTGCCTTCGATCTTGCGAAACTTGCCGTCAACGAGCTCGACCTCGTGCAGACGCAGCGCGCGCACGCGGCCGTTGCCGGTGCCGAGGAAGCACTCGGTGCTCACGGAGTACACGCGCTCGCCGCCTTCCTCGTGCGCCGAGGACACGCGGTAGATGAAGCTGTACTGCGGCCATGGGTTGCTCGCCGCGCGCGCATCGGGCGGGCGCGGCATGATCTCGAGCTGGGTCACCGAGGCCGCGCCCTGACGGTGCGCGGTGCCCAGGCAGTCGGCGCCGGTGTCGCCGCCGCCGATGATGATCACGTGTGCGTTCTTGACGTCGATCGGCGAGCGATCCAGATCGCCGAACTGCACGCGGTTCGCGGGCGGCAGGTACTCCATCGCCTGGTGGATGCCGTCCAGCTCGCGCCCCGGCACCGGCAGCTCGCGCCACGCGGTCGCGCCGCAGGCGAGCACGATCGCATCGAAGGATTCGCGCAGCTCGACGATCGCGATGTTGTCGCCGACCCGTGCATCGGTGCGAAACACGGTGCCCTCGGCGCGCATCTGCGCGAGGCGCCGGTCCACGAAACGCTTCTCCATCTTGAACTCGGGGATGCCGTAGCGCAGCAGTCCACCGATGCGATCGTCGCGCTCGAGCACCTCCACCTCGTGCCCGGCGCGGGTGAGCTGCTGCGCTGCGGCCAGGCCTGCGGGTCCCGAGCCGATCACCGCGACGCGCTTGCCGGTCTTCGAGTGCGCGATCACCGGCTCGACCCAGCCCTCGGCGAACGCGCGCTCGATGATCTCGACCTCCACCTGCTTGATGGTCACGGCCGGCTGGTTGATGCCCAGCACGCACGAGGTCTCGCACGGCGCCGGGCACAGCCGGCCGGTGAACTCGGGGAAGTTGTTGGTCGCGTGCAGGCGATCGATGGCCTCGCGCCAGTGCTTGCGGTAGACCAGATCGTTCCACTCCGGGATCAGGTTGCCCAGCGGGCAGCCCTCGTTGCAGAACGGGATGCCGCAGTCCATGCAGCGCCCGGCCTGGGTGCGCAGCTTGTCCTCGGGGAAGTCCTCGTAGACCTCCTTCCAGTCGCGCACGCGCACCTCCACCGGCCGGCGCGCCGGCAGCTCGCGGGTCCACTTCAGGAAGCCGGTGGGCTCACCCATGGCTGTTTTCCATCACGCGCGCGAGCGTGGCGGCCTCGTCCAGGCCCTGTGCCTGCGCCTCTTTCATCGCGCCGAGCACGCGCTTGTAGTCGACCGGCATCACCTTGCGGAAGCGGCTGATCTCCACGCTCCACGCCGTGAGCATGCGCCGGGCGACCGCCGATTCGGTGTACTCGAAGTGGCGCTCGACGCTCACGCGCAGGAACTCGCGATCCTCGTCGTCGAGTGCCTCCACCGCGACCATGTCGTAGTTCACGCGCCGGTCGAAGTCATCGCGCGGGTCGTACACGTACGCGATGCCGCCCGACATGCCGGCGCCGAAGTTGCGCCCGGTGTCGCCGAGCACCACCACGCGACCGCCGGTCATGTACTCGCAGCCGTGATCGCCCACGCCCTCGACCACCGCCAGTGCGCCGGAGTTGCGCACGCAGAAGCGCTCGCCGACCACGCCGCGCAGGAAGATCTCGCCGCCGGTGGCGCCGTAGCCGATCACGTTGCCGGCGATGATCTGTGTCTCCGCGGCGAAGCGCGCGCGCTCGTCGGGGTGCACGATCAGGCGTCCGCCCGACAGCCCCTTGCCGAGGTAGTCGTTGGCGTCGCCCTCCAGGCGCATCGTGATGCCGCGCGGCACGAAGGCGCCGAAGCTCTGGCCGGCCGAGCCCTTGAAGTGGATGTTGATGGTGTCGTCGGGCAGGCCCTCGCCCCTGAAGCGCCGCGTCACCTCGTGGCCGAGCAAAGTGCCCACGGTGCGATTGACGTTGCGGATCGGCAGATCGATGACGACGCGCTCGCCGGCCTCCAGCGCCGGTTGTGCGAGCCGGATCAGCTCCTGGTCCAGCGCCTTGTCCAGGCCGTGATCCTGCGCCCTGGACTGGTGGAAGGTCTGCTCGTAGGCGTTGACCGGCGCCATCAGGATGGGGCTGATGTCCAGGCCGCTTGCCTTCCAGTGCGCGACCGCGGGCTGCACGTCCAGGCACTCCACGTGGCCGATCATCTGCTCCATCGTGCGAAAACCGAGCGCGGCCATCAGCTCGCGCACTTCCTGCGCGATGTACTCGAAGAAGGTGATCACGAACTCGGGCTTGCCGGTGAAGCGCTTGCGCAGCTCCGGATTCTGCGTCGCCACCCCCACCGGGCAGGTGTCGAGGTGGCACACGCGCATCATCACGCAGCCCGAGACCACCAGCGGCGCGGTCGCGAAGCCGAACTCCTCGGCGCCCAGCAGCGCAGCGATCACCACGTCGCGCCCGGTCTTGAGCTGGCCGTCGGTCTGCACGACGATGCGATCGCGTAAGCCGTTGAGCAGCAGCGTTTGCTGCGTCTCGGCCAGGCCCAGCTCCCACGGACCGCCGGCGTGCTTGAGCGAGGTCAGCGGGCTCGCGCCGGTGCCGCCGTCGTGCCCGGAGATCAGCACCACGTCGGCCTTCGCCTTGGCCACGCCCGCGGCCACCGTGCCCACCCCCATCTCGGCGACCAGCTTGACGTGCACGCGCGCAGCGGGGTTCGCGTTCTTCAGGTCGTGGATGAGCTGCTTGAGATCCTCGATCGAGTAGATGTCGTGGTGCGGCGGCGGGCTGATCAAGCCCACGCCGGGGGTCGAGAAGCGCGTCTTCGCGATCCACGGATACACCTTGGAGCCGGGAAGCTGCCCGCCTTCGCCGGGCTTGGCGCCCTGCGCCATCTTGATCTGCAGATCATCGGCATTGCTCAGGTACTCGGAGGTCACGCCGAAGCGGCCCGAGGCGACCTGCTTGATCGCGGAGCGGCGCTCGGGATCGTGCAGCCGCTCGGGATCCTCGCCGCCCTCGCCGGTGTTGGACTTGCCGCCGAGGCGGTTCATCGCGATTGCCAGCGTCTCGTGCGCCTCGGCCGAGATCGATCCGTAGGACATCGCACCGGTGGAGAAGCGGCGCACGATCGCGCTCACCGGCTCCACCTCATCGATCGGAATGCCGGTGCGATCGTCGGCGAAGCGGAACAGCCCGCGCAGCGTGGCCAGGCGCGAGGACTGGTCGTCCACCAGTTGCGTGTACTGCTTGAAGATGTCGTAGCGCTTCGCGCGGCTGGCGTGCTGCAGCTTGAACACGGTGGCGGGATTGAACAGGTGGTACTCGCCCTCGCGTCGCCACTGGTACTCGCCGCCGGCATCGAGCGTGCGGTGCGCGCGCTGCTGCGGGCGGCTGGGGTAGGCCACCGCGTGCGTGAGCCGCACCGTCTCGGCGATCTGATCAAGGCCGATGCCGGACAGACGGCTCACGGTGCCGGTGAAGTACTTCTCGATCAGCTCCTCGCCCAGGCCCACGGCTTCGAAGATCTGTGCGCCGGTGTAGGACGCCACCGTGGACACGCCCATCTTCGACATGATCTTGAGCACGCCCTTGCCGCAGGCCTTGGTGTAGTTCTTCAACGCGACCACCGGGTCCATGCCCTCGAGCCCGTTCAGACCCTCCTCGAGCATGTCCTCCACCGCTTCGAAGGCGAGGTAGGGGTTGATCACGCCGGCGCCGTAGCCGATCAGCAGCGCCATGTGATGCACCTCGCGCGCATCGCCGCACTCCACGGCGAGCCCCACCTGGGTGCGCTGCTTCGTGCGGATCAGGTGGTGGTGCACCGCTGAGGTGAGCAGCAGCGAGGGGAGCGGTCCGTACTCGGCGTCGGCCTTGCGGTCGGAGAGCACGATGATGCGCGCACCGTCGCGGATTGCGTTCGACACGTCGGCGCAGATGTCGTCGAGCGCGGCGCCGAGCGCGGCGCCGCCGCTGTCGATCGCGAACAGGCCGCGCACCACGTGCGATGCCAGCCCCGGATGCGCGCCGGCATCGTTGGCATGCACGATGCGCGCAAGCTCGTCGTTGTCGATGATCGGAAACTGCAGCACGAGCTGACGGCAGCTCTCGGGGCCAGGCTGCAGCAAATTGGCCTCCGGGCCCATCGTCGAGGACACCGCGGTCACGACCTCCTCGCGGATCGCGTCCAGCGGCGGATTGGTCACCTGCGCGAAGAGCTGCGAGAAGTAGTCGAACAGCAGCCGCGGCCGGTCCGACAGCACCGCGATCGGCGTGTCCGTGCCCATCGACCCGATCGGCTCGAGCCCGCTGCGCGCCATCGGCGCGACGATGATCTTCAGCTCCTCGTGCGTGTAGCCGAAGATCTGCATGCGGTGCAGCACGGCGCGGTGGCTGATCCGCTCGTGCGCGCGCTCGGGCAGGTCGTCGAACGCGACGCGGCCCTGGTCCAGCCATTGCTGGTAGGGGTGCTCGGCGGCGAGCGTCTTCTTGATCTCCTCGTCATCGACGATGCGGCCCTGCGCGGTGTCGATCAGGAACATCCTGCCCGGCTGCAAGCGGCCCTTGGTGATCACGCGCGCGGGATCGATGTCGATCACGCCGACCTCGGAGGCCATGATCACGAGGTCGTCATCGGTGACCCAGTAGCGGCTGGGGCGCAGGCCGTTGCGATCGAGCACCGCGCCGATCACCGCACCATCGGTGAAGGTGACGCTGGCCGGGCCGTCCCACGGCTCCATCACGCTGGCGTGGAAGCGGTAGAAGGCGCGCCGATCTGCATCCATCTCGGCGTTGTTCTCCCACGCCTCGGGGATCATCATCAGCACTGCGTGATGCAGCGGGCGCCCGGCCAGGTGCAGCAGCTCGAGCACTTCGTCGAAGCGCGCGGTGTCCGAGGCGCCGGGCGTGCAGATCGGGAAGGCCTTGTGCAGGTCCGGCAGCAGCGGGCTGGACGCCAGCGCCTCGCGTGCGCGCATCCAGTTCTGGTTGCCCTGCACGGTGTTGATCTCGCCGTTGTGCGCGATGTAGCGGTACGGGTGCGCCAGCGGCCACGACGGGAAGGTGTTGGTGGAAAAACGCGAGTGCACCAGCAGCAGCGCGCTATCGATGCGCGGGTCGGTGAGATCGGTGAAGAAGAGGCCGAGCTGCGGCGTGGTCAGCATGCCCTTGTAGACGATGGTGCGCGCCGACAGCGACGCGAAGTAGGTCGCCAGCTCGTCGTCCAGCTCGTGTTCGCAGCGCTTGCGCGCGAGGAAGGTCTTGCGGTCCAGGTCGATGCCGGCGGCGCCGTCGCGGGCGGCGACGAACAGTTGCTTGAAGGTGGGCATCGCGGCGCGTGCGGTGGCGCCCAGGCAATCCGGATTGACCGGCAGGTCGCGCCAGCCCAGCACGATCAGCCCTTCCTGTTCCATGATGGCGTCGATCGCGCGCTGCGCGCGCGCGCAGGCCGCCGGCGCGACCGGCAGGAAGGCGATGCCCGCGGCATAGGCGCCGGCAGCCGGCAGCTCGCAACCGGCGACCGCGCGCAGCAGCGTGTCGGGGATCTGGATCAGGATGCCGGCGCCGTCGCCGGTGTCGGATTCGGCGCCGGTGGCGCCGCGGTGTTCCAGGTTGGTCAGCGCACGCAGCCCGGTGGCGACGAGTTCATGCGAGCGCTGGCCCTTCATGTGGGCCACGAACGAGACGCCGCACGCGTCGTGCTCGAAGCGCGGGTCGTACTGGCCCACCGGGCCGGGTTGCTTGTGCACGGTCCTGGCTCCCCCGAGTGCAGACGGCTTGCCGCCGAAGCCGGAACAGCCTTGGCGCGAGCGGCCGACCACTATAAGGCATCTTGCCGGCGGAAGAAGAGGGCTTGGCCCCGGCGCGGGCCGGCGTGGCGGCGCGCCGCCGGTCCTGTCAGGGGCTGGCGCGCCGCGGGCGGCCTGCGCGCCGGTGCCGTGCCGATGCGTGGCGGCCGAGGACGTCGCGGCGCGCGCTTGCGGCGCGGGCCGCGTCCCGCGCTACTCCGCGAGCGCTTCCTCGCGCCCGAGCTGGCGGGCCTCGGCCTCGCGGCGCGCTTCCTCGATTTGTTCGAGCACGGCGGCCACATCGGCGTCGATCTCGATGCGTGCATGGCGCCCGCTGAGCGCGGTGTCCGGGCTCAGATCGCCGGCCTCGTAGCGGTCCCAGATCTCGATCGCATACTGCGTGTCGAGCAGCTCGGGCGCCGCGCGCGCGAACAGCGCGCGCATGTTGTTGATGTCGCGCGCCAGCATGCTAAAGGCGTTGTTGTTGCCCGACGCGTTCACCGCCTGCGGCAGGTCGATGATCACCGGGCCGTGCGGCCCCAGCAGCACGTTGTACTCGGACAGATCGCCGTGGATCAGGCCAGCGCACAGCATGCGCACGATCTGCCCGATCATGTAGCCGTGCCACTGGCGGGCCTGCGCCGCGCTCAACTCCAGCGTCCCGATCTGGGGTGCGGGATGGCCGTCCTCGTCGCACACGAGTTCCATCATCAGCACGCCGTCGTGCACGCCGTAAGGCGTGGGCACGCGCACGCCGGCGGCGGCGAGCTGGTACAGCGCCTCGACCTCGGTGTTCTTCCACGCGTCTTCCTGCACCTGACGACCGTGCCGGCTGCGCTTGCCGGCGGCACGCACATCGCGGCTGCCGCGCGACTTGCGGCCCTCGCGGTACTGGACCGCGTTGTGGAAGCTGCGGTGCTCGGCCGCCTTGTACACCTTCGCGCAGCGCAGCTCCTCGCCGCAGGCGACGATGTAGATCGAGGCCTCCTTGCCGCTTTGCAGCTGGCGCACGACGGAATCGACGATGCCGTCCTCGACCAGCGGTTGCAGCCCTTTGGGGATCTTCATCGTTCGTGCTTCGTTCGTCGCGATTCGGCCCTGATGGATCCTGCACTGTAACGGGTATGGGCGGCGCCGGCTGCGCGAAGTTGCCGCACTCGGGATGCCGCTGGACGGCGGCGAGGAAATCTCGACCACCGGTGCAGAGCAAGCGGGTAGCGTCTGACGCGACCGTCGGCCGCATGGCCGGGATTGTTCCCGACAATTCCCGGCACTTCCGCCATCCCTGGCGGTCGGATGCGGCCGTCGAGCCTACATGGACGTATTCACGGCGAGTCGCGGCAGGCGCTACCCGCTTGCGACCCGCCATCACCTCGTGGCCTGCATTTGCGCACCGCCATCCAGACGGGCCGCGGCTATTCGAACTCCCCGATCAGCGCGAGCACCTCCGCGGTCTTCGCGTGCAACAGCGCGACGTTGGCGCGGCTCTCCACGTTCAGGCGCACCAGCGGTTCGGTGTTCGAGGAGCGGATGTTGAAGCGCCAGCGCTCGAGTTCCACGCCCAGCCCATCGGTGCGATCGAAGCGCGCGCCCTGCGCGGTGTAGACCTGCTCGATGCGTGCGAGCAGCCCCGGCACGTCGCGCACGCGCCGGTTGATCTCGCCGCTGACCGGGTAGCGCGCCATGCGCTCGCCGACCAGCGCCGACAGTGGCTTGCCTTCCGCGGCCATGATCTGCGCCACCAGCAACCAGGGGATCATGCCGCTGTCGCAGTACGCGAACTCGCGGAAGAAATGATGCGCGCTCATCTCGCCGCCATAGGCCGCGTCCACCTTGCGCAGCGCGTCCTTCATGAAGGCGTGTCCGGACTTGCTCTGCACCGGCACGCCGCCCAGCTCGGTGATCATCTCGATCGAGTTCCAGGTCAGGCGCGGGTCGTGCACGATTTTCGCGCCCGGTTCGCGCGCCAGCACCGCCTTGGCGAGCAGGCCCACGATGTAATAGCCCTCGATGAACTGGCCCTGCTCGTCGAATGGGAAGCAGCGGTCGAAGTCGCCGTCCCAGGCGACGCCCAGATCCGCGCCGTGCTCGAGCACCGCGGCCTGCGTGACGGCGCGGTTCTCCGGCAGCAGCGGGTTGGGCACGCCGTTGGGAAAGCTGCCGTCGGGCTCGTGCTGCAGCTTGATGAATTCGAATGGCAGGTGCGCTTCGAGCAGGTCGATGATCGGGCCGGCGCCGCCGTTGCCGGCGTTGACGACGATCTTCAACGGCGACAGCGCGGCCACGTCGACGTAGCCGAGCAGGTGATTGATGTAGGCCGGCGTGATGTCGAGCCGGCTGATGCTGCCCTTCGCGCGGGCGTCCTCGAAGCGGCCGGCCTCGGCCAGCGCCCGGATCTCGACCAGGCCGGTGTCGGCGCTGATCGGACGGGCCTGCTCGCGCACCAGCTTCAAGCCGTTGTAGTCGGGCGGGTTGTGGCTGGCCGTGACCATGATGCCGCCGTCCAGCGTCTCGTGGAAGGTCGCGAAGTACACCATCTCGGTGCCGCCGCAGCCGATGTCCAGCACCTGCACGCCGGCATCGGTCAGGCCGCGCGTCAGCGCGTCGCGGATGGCCGGGCTGGACTGGCGGATGTCATGGCCGACCGCGACGCACCGGGCGCCGGTGAAGGCCGCGTAAGCGCGCCCGATGCGGTACGCGATGTCCTCGTTCAGCTCGTCGGGCACCCGCCCGCGCACGTCGTAGGCCTTGAAACAGTCGATGCGGATTTTGTTCACGGCAACTGCGTCCTCATCTTGCTCCGGCGCGTATTGTGGATCGGCGCGGGGACCAGCGTCGCGGCGAATCCGCGCGACGCCGGCACGGGTACACTGACCCGCTCGCTCATGAGCATCGACCTGCACACCCACACCACCGCCTCCGATGGCCGGCTCACGCCGCAGGAACTCGTGGGCGCGGCACATGCGGCCGGCGTGCAGTTGCTGTCCATCACCGACCACGACGTGGTCGATGCCTACGCCGGACTGATCCCGCCGCATGGCCTGAGCCTGGTGCCCGGCATCGAGTTCTCGACCTGGCACGGGCGCCACGGCATACACGTGGTGGGCTTGAACGTCACGCTGGACAGCGATGCGATGCACACCGCGCTGGCGGCCCAGCGCGATGCGCGCAACGAACGCGCCGCGCGCATCGCCGCGCGCTTGCACAAGCAGGGCTTTGCGGATGCGCTGGCCGGTGCCGCGCGCCATGCCGGCGGTGCGCTGCTCGGCCGGCCGCATTTCGCAGCCTGGCTGGTGGCGATCGGGGCTTGCAGGGATGCCGAACAGGCCTTCAGGAAGTACCTCGGGCGCGGCGGCGGCCCGATCGACACCTGGCCGGCGCTGGCCATCGTCATCGGCTGGATCCGCGCTGCCGGCGGCGACGCGGTGCTCGCGCATCCGGCCAAGTACGGGCTGACCCGCCAGCGCCTGGACCGGCTCGCCGGCGCGTTCGCCGCCGCCGGCGGGCAGGCGCTGGAAGTGGTGTCCGGGATGCAGGCGCCGGATCTGACCCGGGATCTCGCCGCACTCGCGGCACGCCATGGGCTCGCCGCGTCGGCCGGCTCGGATTTCCATCAGCCCGGGCAGCCGTGGGCGCAACTGGGCCGCGTCGCGGCGTTGCCGGCCGGTTGCGCGCCGGTGTGGGAGCGCTGGTAGCCGATCGTGCTCGCGGTGCATGGCGCGTCATGCGCGCCAGGCGCGCGGTCAGCGCCCGGCTGCGGTGCCGTGCGCGGGCATTGCACCGCCCGGGCGCGTCGCGACGAACAAGGTGTGCCGCGCCCCCTTGCCCGCTTGCGCGCGCACCGGCACGCTGCGCGCGTGGAATCCGGCGCGCCGCAGCCGCTGCTCGAACGCACGGCTGCGGAATGCCGACCACAGCACCGCGACCCCGCCCGCGCGCAGCGCGCGAAACAGCATCGCGAGCCCCGCCGCGCGGTACAGGCGTTCGTTGCCGCGCACAGTGAATGCCTGCGGCCCGTTGTCGATGTCGAGCAGGATCGCGTCGTAACCCTGCCCGATCTTGCTCAGATGATCGAGCACATCGCCCACCCGCACGTCGACGCGCGGATCGTCGAGTGGACGACCGGCGAACGCGGCCAGCAGGTCGCGGTTCCAGTGCACCACCTCGGCGAGCAGTTCCACCACGGTGATCCTCGCGCTCGCGTCGACGCGATCGAGCAGCGCGCGCAGCGTGAAGCCGATGCCCAGTCCGCCGACCAGGATCCGCGCCCCGACGCGCGGCGCACCGTGCGCGAAGGCGAGTTCCGCCATGGCCTGCTCGGAGCCGCTCGAGCGGCTCGTCATCAGCGTCTCGCCGCGCACCCGCACCACGTGTTGCGCGCCCTCGACGCTGAGCGTGAGTGGCTCGCCGTCGGGGGTCGTCGCCGCGCCGAGCAGTTCGCGGCGGCGTGTGCTCACGCCGGCGGCAGCGCCAGCGAGCGGTAGCTGTCGTAGCGCCGGCGGCTGATCCGTGCGCTGGCGACCGCGGCCTTGACGCCGCAGTCGGGCTCGTCGAGATGCCGGCAGTTGCGAAAGCGGCACGCGCGCGATGGCGCGTCGAACTCGCGGAAGCCGGAGACCGGATCCTGGCTGCGGTCCAAGTGCGGGGTGTACTCGCGCACGCCCGGCGAATCGATGATCTCGCCGCCGCCGGGCAGGCGGTACAGCCTGGATGCGCTGGTCGTGTGCGTGCCTTCGCCGCTGCGCGTGGACAGTGCCCCCACCGCGGCGTCGGTACTTGGCCGCAGCGCGTTGAGCAGGGTGGATTTGCCGACGCCGGACTGGCCGACCAGGATGCTGGTGTGGCCGGCGGCCAGCGTGCTCAGGCGCTCCAGCCCCTGCCCCGTCTTGGCGCTGGTGCGCACCACCGGGTACGGGATCGCCTCGTACTCGGCGAGGATCGCCGCGCCGGCATCCGTGTCCACATCCGTTGCCAGTTCGCTCTTGTTGCACACGATCACGGCGCCCACGTCCATGAACGAGGCCGCGACCAGGTAGCGGTCGATCAGATTCGCATCCAGCGGCGGCGCCAGCGCGCACACGACGATGATCTGATCCAGGTTCGCGGCCAGTACTTCCGGCCGGCCGCGTGCGTCCGGCCGCGCCAGCACGTGCGTACGCGGCAGCAGCGCTTCCACGACGCCGCGTGCGCCGTGCGTTCCCGGCTGCCAGCGCACCCGGTCGCCGCACACGGCACGCAGTTCGCGGCCGCGCACGCTGCACGGATGGAGCTGCGCATCGTCATCCTCGACCAGCACATGATGGCCGAAGTCGGCCACGACGCGGCCGTCGTACAGCGGCTGGTCGCCGCGGGCGCGGCGCGGGGGTCTGGCGCGGGGCATGCGAGTAACGGTACTGCAAGTGCGATCGGAAGTCGTCGCCATGGTGATCGGGGCCCGGGCTGCCTACACTGCACACGCATGAAATCGGAACCCGACAAGCTGCTCGAACGCCACCAGCAACTGGTGCACTCGCAATTGCGCAAGGTGAACTCGCACGTGCAGCGCGCGTCCGGCGAGTGGATCATCAACACCTTGATGACCGAGGGCTGCGAGGTGCCGTTTCGCTACAAGCGAAAGCGGATGTACCGCAGCCTGGCCGGGGCACTGGTGAACCTGACCTACTACCCGGCGACCGACGCGGTGGCGGGGATCGAGGTCGAGATCATGAACGTGGTGCGGATTCGGCGCGCCTGAGCCGGGGCGGCACGGCCGGCCCGGATCGCGTATGATTCGCGCCCGGCAAATTCCCGCCACGCACGCCCGCTGGCCTTGCCATTCCTCACCTCGGCGGTCCCGTGCCAGCTTCGAATCCAAGCAGTTTTGCCCAGCTCGGGCTGTCCGACGCCGTGCTGCGTGCGGTCTACGAGATCGGTTACGAGACGCCGTCGCCGATCCAGGCCGCGGCGATCGGGCCGCTGCTCGAAGGCCGCGACATCCTCGGCCAGGCCCAGACCGGCACCGGCAAGACCGCCGCCTTCGCGCTGCCGCTGCTCAGCCGGCTCGACATCGCGCGCGTGCGGCCGCAGATCCTGGTGCTGACGCCGACCCGCGAGCTGGCGATCCAGGTCGCCGAGGCGTTCCAGACCTATGCGCGCTACCTGCCCGGATTCCACGTGCTGCCGGTGTACGGCGGTCAGAGCCTCGGGATCCAGTTGCGCCCGCTGCGCCGCGGCGTGCACGTGGTGGTGGGCACGCCGGGGCGCATCCTCGATCACCTGCGCCGCGCGACGCTGGTGCTGGACGCGCTGACCAGCGTGGTGCTGGACGAGGCCGACGAGATGCTGCGCATGGGCTTCGTCGACGACGTCGAGCAGATCCTGCAGCAGACCCCCGGCCACAAGCAGCTCGCATTGTTCTCGGCCACGATGCCCGATGCGATCCGCGCCATCGCGCGCCGCCACACGCGCGAGCTGGTCGAGATCCGCAGCGAGTCGCGCACCGCGACGGTCGCGACGGTCTCGCAGCGCTACTGGCAGGTCAGCGGCGTGCACAAGCTCGATGCGCTGACCCGCATCCTCGAGGTCGAGGACTTCGACGCGATGCTGATCTTCGTGCGCACCAAGATCGCGACCGCCGAACTCGCGCAGCGGCTCGAGGCGCGCGGGTTTTCCTGCGCCGCGCTCAACGGCGACATGAACCAATCGGCACGCGAACTGACCATCGAGCGGCTGAAATCCGGTCGTCTGGACATCCTGGTCGCAACCGACGTGGCGGCGCGCGGGCTGCATGTCGAGCGCATCAGCCACGTCGTCAACTACGACATCCCGTACGACACCGAGGCCTACGTGCACCGCATCGGGCGCACCGCCCGCGCCGGGCGCAAGGGCGAGGCGATCCTGTTCGTGGCCCCGCGCGAGCGGCGCATGCTGCGCGCGATCGAGCACGCGACCGGCCAGAGCATCACGCCGATGAACCTGCCCAGCCAGGCCGACATCGCCGACAAGCGCGCAGCGCGCTTCAAGGAGGCGATCGGCGAGGTGATTGCCGCGCAGGATCTCGACATGTACCGGGCCCTGGTGCGCGGCTATCAGGACGAGCACGGCGTGGAAGCGCTCGAGATCGCCGCGGCGCTGGCCTGCATGGCACAAGGCGAACGGCCGTTGCTGGCGCCGGCGCGCCCGGATGAACGCGGCGCGCGCGTTGCCGCTCCCGCCAGTGCGCCGGTCGCGACGCCGGTGAGCGATGCCGGCGACACCGCACCCGCACCCGCGAGTGCGCCGGCCGAGCGCGACCGCGCGCCGCGGCGCGTGCGCGCCGGCAGCGACGATGCGCCGAAGCCGGGCTGCGTGCGCTATCGCCTCGAGGTGGGGTCGCAGCACGGGGTGCTGCCCAAGAACATCGTCGGCGCGATCGCGAACGAGGCCGGCCTCGATAGCGGGCACATCGGTCCGATCACCATCTGCGACGAGTTCAGCACCGTGGATCTGCCCGACGGCATGCCCAAGGATCTGTTCAAGCACCTGCGCCAGGTGTGGGTCTGCGGCCAGCGCCTGAAGCTCAGCGTGCTGGCGAAGGCGCGCGACGACGTTGCCTCGCACGACGGTGTCGTGGATGCCGGCGCCGGTCGCGCCGCGGCGGGGGGGCGAGGCGGCGAGCCGCGGGCGGGCAAGAACTTCGCGAAGGACAAGGGCAAGCGCAA
>Ga0214472_10003426_pt1 | contig 16785 bp, 20 predicted proteins | sample RVTome_6_FD_207662 | JGI IMG/M metagenome (GOLD analysis project Ga0214472, IMG submission 207662) | Soil microbial communities from uranium-contaminated site in the Upper Colorado River Basin, Wyoming, United States - RVT140D175 | ecosystem: Environmental > Terrestrial > Soil > Contaminated >... | reverse complement strand
GCTCTTATCGGACCTGCAGGGGCTGTGCTTTATAAAACATTTGGAAGCTTAATTGGAATGATACTTTCTTTAATTGTTCTTCTCAGTTGGATTTTACTTCCATTGATACTGGCGCTCTTTATCTTCGAGAGAAAAGATATTTGATCCATGGTTATACAAGTTTGGTGAATTGCTATATATATCTTATTGAGTTCTTTTTTAGGGCTTGAAGGATTAGCTCGGTTTTAATCATGGCTACACTAATTCACTCTCGCGAATCTAGATTGAGAAATCCTAAGTGTCCTATTATTGTGTCTTCGGTAACTCTTTGGGTAATTCCTGAAAGGTAAAGATCCACTCTCGACACGGAACTAGCAACATATGAATCAGAATTTCCCGGTCAGGAATATTTCCTGACTCGTGGTTGTAAAAGTCAGATATGGCGAGGACAGAATATCTAAAGGTGTTTTCTTCATATATCTTACGTTTGTTTCTGACTTCTTTGTCTTGATACTGAAACGAGTTCAGCACAGGTACAAAGAAGCAATCCTTCGATCCTTCGGTAAACTCAGGACAGGCCCTTCGATTAAACTCAGGGCTGAGGACAAGGCTGCCCCCTTGTTGTCATTCCCTAATTCCTTAATAGGGAATCCATGCTTTTACCTCTGGATCCCCGACTACTGATTTCGGGGATGACATAACAACAAAAAATTTAATTCACCCGCAACCCACAAATTTTTTCAACGTCTTCGTTTCTGATTTTCTTAACGCAATTTTTGGAATTCCGTTCAAGTCCTTTTCATTCTGAAAAGGATTGTTGAAAATAAATCTATTCATGAAATTGTAAGAATTTTGTCCTCGAAATATCCAACATCCACCATGATGACAGATTAGAGCAAGCTACACCTTCCAATTGAAAATCAAAAATTGGCAATACTCGGTTCATATGATATAATAGCAGGGTTACAGAGTGTGATGGAGTTCACCATTAACCACTGACTTTATCGGCAGTTGATAACTCCTACCTTAAATGACAGTTGAAGAATACTGATATGAGTTGTCAGAATTTCTTCGATAGCTTTATGAGAGGTAGGGAATGTACCAGCCGAATAACACCCTAGATAATAAAACTAAACCTTCTCTCTTCACAAGAGGAATCGAGTCTAATTTTACAATACATAGTCTTTGCACCGATGAGGATTCAAAGGCGAATTATTTTTCTTCATCATACAAGAGCTGTTCAATCAATCTCAAATTGAGGAAAAACGATTCCTCGGATGTAGAACATGATTTTACATGCCTTGGGGGGGAAGAGATTAAGATACTATGAAAACAAAAAATTTAGTTAATTTACCGCTTGGCAAAAATCCATCAAAAATAGTTAATGCGATCGTTGAGATTCCCAAAGGGAGTCGCAACAAGTACGAATATGATAAAGAACGCTGTGCATTCCGTTTAGACCGTGTGCTGTATGCGTCAGTCCACTACCCTGCCAATTACGGCTTCATACCTAGTACTTCGAGTACTGACGGTGATCCTCTTGATATATTAATTTTGGTTAACGAACCCGCTTTTGTAGGCGTCCTTATTGATGTACGTCCTATAGGTGTTTTCTACATGAAGGATGAAGGGGGAGAAGATGAAAAAATTATTTCCGTTCCCTTTAGAGATCCTTACTATGCTTCTATGAAGAATATTTCCGATCTGCCCCGTCATTTTACGATAGAAGTTAACCACTTTTTCTCCATCTACAAGGAGCTTGAGGGCAAGCAAGTAATAACGTTTGGATATAAAGGGGTAGAGGAAGCCGAGAAGGTAATTATGAACGGACACAAACTTTATATTAAGAAAGAAGGGCTGAGTTTATAAGAAACAAGCATGGAGATACCGCAAAACCACAGGATTCGTATTTCTGCATCTATGCAAGTTCTTGAGGATACTATCTCCGAGGTGGAGGAGATTATAAGCGGTAACAGTCAGGAGAAAGTCACGACTGGATCTGTAGATAACATCTCCTCCTTGGAAAAAGCTTTAATTACAAAGCGAATTGAGGAAATAAAATATTTGATTCAATGTATAACCCAGAAACTGAACTTGGTAAAAAGAATAGAAGAATCGCAAAGACGCATCCTCGGCTATATGACTATTCAGCTTGTAAGTTTGGAGGAGATAAAATCAAAAAGACTCCGTGGTTATGGAGAGGTTCCAGATGAGCTGCGGGAATTTTTAGATCCAATCGTAGATGAAATCAGAAGGCTGATTAATGAGATTTGTGAAATTGCCAGTTCAAAAAATAAAGATATGGAAATAGGAAGAAAGAAACTATGATTCATTACTTTTGCCCTTTTTGCTGGGTTGAGATTTCAAAAAATCAAAAAACCTGCCGGCAATGCGGCAGAGACACAGGAGAATGGAACGATAAAAGCTACACGGAGAAGCTCTTATATTCTCTGAGCCATTTTGAGCCTTCTACTGTTTATAGAGCACGTTACATATTAGGTGAGAGACGCGAGCAATTAGCGGTACAACCGCTTATCGACTTACTTAAGAAGACTATGGATCCCTTCCTGATGGAGGTGATTATTGACGCACTCAGCAAAATCGGGGATCAGCGTATTGTGCCATTATTGATTGACATGCTAAAAAACTCTTCATTCCTGGTAAGGGGCAAGGCCGCTAGTGTTCTTTGTAATTTCGGATCACAGGAAGAAGTTAAAGCTGCTTTAAAAGAAGCAACCAATGATCACAGTAATTACGTAAGGAATGCGGCTAAAGTTTCGTTGGCTAAGTTAACTAAGGAATTAGATATGGATCGAGCTAATGGATAGAACTCCAACCGAAGAAGCTATTGAGAAATTGGTTGACGGACTAAATAACCCTTCACACAACGTTGGTGTATTACTCAAAGTAATTAAATTTGGAAAGAAAGCGGTAAGACCCTTAATTCACCTATTGCTCTCTTCCCCAACAATTTATCATGAGCCGCGCTGTCTCGCTGCAGAAGCACTTGGAATCATTGGCGGAGAAGATGCTGTGGAAGGGCTTATACGGGTACTTGATTTATACGACCTCGATTCCCTTGATCCCCAGGTTCGATTCGCCGAAGCGACGGTTAGAAATGAGGCGGCCCGTCAACTCGGAATACTGCGTGATGAGAGGGCAATAGAGCCATTACTTAAGTGTCTAAAAGAGAATCATTTAAGAGGCACAGCAGAGGCTTTAGCCATCTTTGGAGAAAAAAGAGCTATACCCGAGATTATTGAAATGCTAGAGGATGACTATGCACGAGAAACGGCCTGTAATGCGTTGCTTAGATTTGACAAAGATGCAGTGCTACCACTTACAGAAACTTTATCCTGGCGAAACTATACCCCTTTAAGAAATGAAACGAGGCTGAGTATAAAGAGACGCACTGAGGCGACTAGGCTCCTCGGAGAGATTGGTGATCCCGGAGCCATCAAGCCGATACTCAAAAGACTGAAGGATGAAGAAAAGGAGATCAGGTTGTCCGCCGCCTTCGCCCTGTTAGAGATTAATGCTAATGAAGAGGTCAACCTTAAGACTATTCCAGAACTCATAGCCGGATTAAATGACGCGGATTGGTACACTTGTAATTTATGTATTGACGCCCTATCCGAACTTAATTCGGCAGCTTTACCTTATATTGAGAACGCTCTCAACGAGCGGTCAACAGAGAATGGCAAAGAAGAGAAAATACCACTCTCGGAGAAAGCAATTGAGTATTTAGAGAGAATGTTACAAAAGCCTAAAGACAAAGAGTAAAAAGGTGACCTTATGTTTAGATTTTTGCCTAAAGAAGAAAAATTTTTTTGCTACTTTGATGGGCCATCGGAGAAGATGCTTCGTGGAATAGGACTTCTTGAAGAGTTGATGCAGGTTTTATCAAATGTCGATGAGAAGGGCAAGTAGATAATAATGGAGATTAATGAGAACCATCAGAGAGTTATTCTATCGGGATTATATATGCTCGAAAAATCACTTGAGCGGATCAAAGAAGGTCTCGCTACACCTGATTCCGAGAGAATAACGTACGGATTAAATGACCACTTGGATGGTGAGGCACGTACCATCATTATTCAACATGTAGAAGCTATTTCTCAGATTATGCGAAATATAATGCATGCTTTTGATGTACAGTCCCGCGAAGAATCTTTGGCAAAAAAGATCCTGGCAGAAGCCTCACATATTTGGGAAATGCTTTGCGATATGAGGACAAGCAGGCTGGAGAAATATGGCAAAACGCCAAAGGGGTTTTCCGATATTTGGAATCCCATGGTAGAGGACCTTATTGAATTAACTTTGAGGATTCATTCTTTAGTAGAGTTCGAATTAAGGAAAACAAAAGGACAAGAACGTCAAGGATAGTATTTCAAGTCAATGATGATATCTAAGATTTACGCTCGAGAGATAATTGATTCACGCGGTAACCCAAGCATCGAGGCTGACGTGATACTCGAAGATGGTTCATTAGGGCGTGCATCGGTTCCGTCAGGAGCTTCGACAGGAAAAAGAGAGGCTTTAGAGCTTAGGGATGATGATCCAAATCGATACAATGGCAAGGGAGTAATAAAAGCCGTAGATAATGTTAACCGCATCATAGCCCCAAGCATCATAGGTATGAATGTAAGTGATCAATCCGGTATTGACTCAGAATTAATCCGGCTCGATGGAACAAAAGACAAATCCAAGCTAGGCGCAAATGCGATCTTAGCAGTATCAATCGCCTGTGCAAAAGCCGCGTCGAACTCACATGGCATTCCTCTCTATAGGTATATTGGGGGGCTGAATGCAGATGTTTTGCCAGTACCGATGATGAATGTACTAAATGGTGGAAAACACGCTGATAATAACGTTGACTTTCAAGAGTTTATGATAATACCTGTAGGTGCGAATTCTTTCTCCCAGGCATTGAGAATGGGCGCAGAAACTTTTCACTCACTTAAAAAAGTGCTTTCTCAATATGGCTATAGCACAACTGTTGGCGACGAAGGAGGATTTGCCCCGAACCTGAAATCGAACATCCAGGCACTCGAATTAATAATCGAGGCTATTGAAAATGCTGGCTATAGCGCCGGGAAGGACCTTTCTATAGGACTTGACCCGGCCGCCAGTGAGTTTTTTGAGAACCAAACTTACGTGTTTTATAAATCAGATGGTTCAAGTAAGACCTCGGAAGAAATGATTGGAATCTACGTCGATCTTGTGAACCGTTACCCGATTGTATCAATAGAAGATGGACTGGCCGAGGACGACTGGGAGGGATGGAGGCTATTAACAAAAGAACTGGGAGGAAAAATCCAACTAGTGGGGGATGACATTTTTGTTACTAATCCAGAAATAATAAGTAAGGGGATTAAGGACGGTGTGGCGAATTCTGTACTTATCAAACTTAACCAAATTGGCACTCTAACAGAAACCTTGGAAGCAATGGAGCTTGCAAGAGGCTCTGGTTACACCACAGTTATTTCTCATAGGTCCGGAGAGACAGAGGACACTACTATTGCGGATTTTGCAGTAGCTACTAACGCGGGTCAGATAAAAGCCGGCTCCGCCTGCAGGACAGACAGGATATGTAAGTACAATCAACTGCTTCGGATAGAAGAGGAACTCGGACCCTCGGCTAGGTTCTTAGGAAAAGCTGCTATTCAAAGAGGAAAGAATGAAGCTTAATAACTCGAACCATGTCGATTTTACCGTACATATCACAGAAGATATTTATAGCCGTGTTTTAAATATTATAAAGACTCAGAGACCTCTGGAGATGAGCTCAATCCAGGAAATAATAAGAGCCGGGTTGCTTAAAATCAAGATTGATACGATTAAAAAAGAAAATAGTCAACTCATTTCTCAAATAGAAAACTTGAGGAAAGAAACCCAACGCCTGATCGAAGAGAATGATAACTTGGAGAAACTATGTAGTGAATCCAAGAGAGATAATGAATATATATGTAACAGATTGGAAAAATTGAACTCCGAAAATCAGGAACTGGAAATATTAGTAAGGCGTGAGAGCTCCGTGGAGCCCGGGGAAATTTAGATGACAATAAGATATAAGAGGAAAAAGCTTTCAGTAACAATCTCTTTAAGACTCTATGAGGAGCTTGAAAAAACAGCATTGGAAATGGATTGCACTGAGGAAGAAACACTTTGTCGGACGATAGCAACCGGAGCAAACGAATTCGATAACTTTCATGAGATTGAAAAAGATCTACCTGGCCTTATTAACACAACGGAGGAGTTGCGCCAGGAGCTAGAAACTATAACCCCTTACTACGGAAAGCTCTCAAGCAGGAATGCAGCTTTAACGTATGAATGCTATGAAGACCTCTCTGAGAATAAATCATTGGCAATTAAGTTGACAGGGGCAAAAGCGACGAATAGGAGCTTTAATAATATCCTCAAGATTGGGATTGGTCATGATGAGCAACAAGAGAGAGCGGATAGAGAGATCATAGAAAAATATGTTCTTAGATAAAGGATTAGCGTGAATAATTATGGTGACTTTGGCATTCCTCAACAAATCACCCTCCTTAGTAGAAGCCTTGAAAACCGGTCAGGATTGTCCAGTCTGCTTTCTATGTGAGGAAGATTTAAGATACTTCTACCGTTGGTATTTTAATGAGTATTACAACGATCCGGTCTGGATCATCAAGACCATAGATTCAAGGGGTTTTTGTAGTAAGCATTCTTGGGATTTGATTCGGATGGGAAAGGAGCATGAAATGTCTCTGGTATATGAGTACCTGATTAAGTCTACAATTGTGAAATTGGAGAGAGTATCCGAAGGGCTAAAGAAATTTGAGCCCAATAAAAGTAGGATTAGGAAAGTAGTAAATAATAAACGTTTACAAGAGATGAGAAAGCAACTTCAGCCAACCGAAGTTTGTCCTATTTGCGATACTGTTTCTAAAAGATCATCCATATGGATTGAAAACCTGCTCACGGATTTAAAAGAGGAAGAAATGAAAGAACTTTACCTTAATTCATACGGATTGTGCATGAACCATTTTAATCAGGCCCTTGAAACCGCATGCCATGAAACGGCGAAAATACTGATTCAAAAGCAAGCTGAAATGCTCGAAGAACTAAACAGAGATTTAGAAGAGTATTCACGCAAGCGGGATTATCGATTTTCTCATGAACCCAAGGGTGAAGAACAAAAAGCTTGGGTTAGGGCTATTAAATTTTTTGTTGGTAATCAACTCTAGTGACAGGAATCTGATGGAATTTTTGACACTACTTAGAAAACTCGTATGGCAAGATCGAAAGCAGAGCCCAATTAAATACTTCAGAGCCACCCTGGTACATATATTACGAAAACAAGGCGATTGCCCAGTTTGCTTATTGTGCGAAGAAAGATTAAAGAAATTTTATTGGTGGTATTTCTATGAAAAATATGGTGGGCCACCCTGGATAATCCGTGTATTAAAATCTAATGGGTTTTGCAATAAACACGCTTGGGATATGGTTGAGATGAAAAAGAAAAATCAGATGTCCTTTGTGTATGGGTATCTGGTTCGAGACGCCCTCAGGAAGTTGGAAAAGATGGCTTCCCAAGGAGATAAATCTAGAAAAAATATCGGACCAGCAAACATTTGTCCGATTTGTGAAGAGATATCAACTATCTCAACCTTGTGGACTCAGCAGTTGGTTGAGCATCTTGAAGACACCGAGATTAAAGAACTTTACTTTGGCTCGTCGGGATTGTGTATGAATCACTTTTACCAAACTTTTTACATTGCATCTTCTAAAGCAAGATTACTTCTCATTCAGAAACAATCGAGTGAATTAAACCGATTGAAAGATGGGCTTGAACAAACTCGAGGTACTTTAGCGGATCAGTCTTACGGACCGGATAGGGATAAGATCTGGGTTAAGGTCGTTGAATTTTTTGCAAGCAAAGATTTGTAAAAACTCTGGTTATCGACCAAAGGGTTGGACATATCTATGAAGATACTAATTCTCTCGGACATTCACGCGAATATCGAGGCATTACAGACTATAATGGAAGAGTATGACTATCTTATATGTTTGGGAGACCTGGTTGATTATGGACCGAGTCCGAGAGAGTGCATAGATTTTATGAAAAAGAACGCTTATGCCATCGTGCGTGGAAATCACGATAACGCCGTTGCCTTCGGGGCGGACTGCAAATGCAGCGAAGCCTACAAGCCGATGTCCGTAAAGACAAGGGAGCTTATGAGGGAGATTCTCGGGCAAGATGAGATTTCTTATCTAAGTTCTCTGCCCTTAAACACAACAATAGAACTCAGCGGAGCAAGGTTCTTTCTTGCACATGCGACGCCGACCGAAAACCTATTCAAGTACCTACCGCCTGATTCACCCGATTATGATTGGCAAGAGGAGATAAAGGGATTAGATGCTGATTTTGTGCTCCTCGGCCATACTCATCTTTCCTTGATTAAGAAGATAGGGAAAACAACCGTCATCAACCCGGGTAGTGTAGGACAGTCAAAGGATGTTCCCGGAGTTGCATCTTATGCCGTCTGGAATGATGGAGAGACGGAAATAAAGAGGGTCGAATACGATATCAATAAAACAGTAGAGAAAATCCTCTCAAGCCCTCTCGAAGATTACATAAAAAAGAGTTTAATACAGGTCTTAAGGTACGGAAGTCCATTATAGCAGAGGTGTTTATTCTATGCTGGAATCATATATTAAAACAAGAGAACACATATTAGAAAACCTGGAGGATTTATCTAAATTAACCTCTCTTTGTAATAATGGAACCACTGTAAAAGCCATCCAAGGACTAAAAGAGAAGCTTCTGGAAGGCAAATTTAATCTGGCAGTCCTCGGACAGTTTAAGCGAGGAAAAACCACACTTATAAACGCCCTACTCGGGAGCAGATTACTTCCTACGGCGGTTGTTCCGCTTACTTCTATCATCACTCTGATTAAGTACGGAAATAATCTGCACATAGAAGTCTTCTTTAAGAACGGAGCTAGAAAAGAAATAGCGCTTGAAGAACTCCCCGATCACGTAACTGAGAGAGGAAACCCAGAAAACCAAAAAGAGGTACAGTATGTGGAGGTTCATTATGACTCTCGCTATTTAAGAGACGGGGTTCAGATTATAGACACTCCGGGAATCGGCTCCACCTATCAGCATAATACTGCCGTGACCTACAGTTATCTATCTAAAGTAGATGCGGCAATATTTTTAGTAGGCGTGGACCCGCCAATTAGTCAGGTTGAATACGATTTTCTGAGTGATATAAAGAAATACGTGAATAAAATCTTTTTTCTACAAAACAAGATCGACCAGATGGATGAAAATGACAGAATCGAGTCATTGGAGTTCACAAAGCATATAATCGAGGAAAAGGTTGGTCTGAAAGATATAAAAATTTTCCCCATATCGGCTAAGCAGGCCTTGGAAGGAAAATTAAATAACGCCCAAGAAAAACGGCATCGTAGTTTAATTTCGGATTTTGAAAAGGCTTTAAATGACTTCCTTATGAAGGAGAAGGGTGAAGCCGTTCTTAGTTCCGCGCTTAGTAATACGCTTAAGATCCTCTCTGATGAAATGATGTCCATGGAGCTTGAGGCCAAAGCTATTTCTACCCCGCTGGAAGAGCTTAAAACGAAAATAAATGAGTTTAATACTCAAAAGGAGAAAATCCTGCAGGATAGGGAAGACTTCGACTATCTTCTCAGGGGAGAGCAAGAAAAACTTATCTCAGTCCTAGAATCCGATTTAAAAGCTTTTTTTGCGATAAACGTTCCGGAGCTTACTAAAAAGATGGAAGGACACTACGAAAGACTTAAAGATGTAGGAAAATCAGAGCTGACAAAGGCAATAGATAGAGCAATGAAACAAGAAGTCGAGACTATTTTCTACGAGTGGCGGGCCCTAGAAGAAGATAAGCTAAAACAGGGATTTGAAAATATCAGAAGACGCTTTTCCTCTAAAGCCAATGAGATTATTACCGACATTAGAACATTATCCTCGGAAATTTTTGACGTCGAAGTAGGAACCTTTAATAGCTTCGAAACCCTTACGACGGAAAGCCATTTTTACTTCAGGATAGATTCTCTGTTTGACAATACCCTTATGCTCGAAACCCTACCCTTTGCCCTGCCTGGAATTTTATTCCGAAGGGTGGCACAGAGCAGGATGCTTAAACAGTGTAGGGAAGAGCTGGATAGGAATGCCGGAAGGATTAGACATGATTTTATAAATCGGATAGAAAAAAGCCTCCAAAAGTTTCGTCGTGAATTATTTTCCAAGATTGATGTCACATTAACGGGAATAGAGTCTGCACTTGAGCGGGCCATTTCAGAAATAGACGAGGGAGAAGAAAATCTCACTAAAACGAAGAAAAATTTAGACGAGCAAGTCGATGCGTTAAAGGGAATCAGGATAAATCTAGCTATGCTAGAGCGGGAACTTTCAATGGAATGGAAATATGATAAATTCCCTGTTTAGCATGGTTTTTAAATATAGGACTAACTTCATATCAGCATTTAAGACATTAGGAACCGAGATTACATATCCCTATTTAGCTTAACCCATAATCAAAAAAAGTTTAGAAGGAGGTTATCATGAAAAAAAAGGTAGATTCATTTTCGGCACGGAGAGACTTTCTTAAGAAAACTGGAATACTTGTTGCCGGTGCTTCTTTAATTTATCCAAAGAGTATATTCGCAGATACAAAGTCAACGCAGCCTGCCACACAAAAGACGGAAGCTAGAGAGGAAGAAATTCCTCCAACCGAGGACCTGATGCGCGAACACGCAGTCTTAAACCGTATTTTGTTGATCTACGATGAGATTATTCTCAGACTGCGGACCGGAAAAGACTTTTCGCCTCAAACACTAAAACTAGCAGCCGAAACGATCCGAAATTTTATTGAAGACTACCACGAAAGACTCGAAGAGGACTACCTTTTTCCTCGGTTTAAAAAAGCCGGAAAACTCGATGAATTGGTGGAAGTGTTACTTCAGCAACATCAGGCAGGTCGCCAACTGACTGCGTACATAAAGGATCATGCTACGCTTGCTGTCCTCAAAAATCCTTCTGATAGAGAAAAATTAGAGGAACATATCAGACTTTTTATACGAATGTATCGCCCGCATGAAGCCCGTGAAGACACGGTTCTTTTCCCTGCTCTCCGCTCCATTGTGTCACCTAACGAATTCGATTCCTTGGGTGAAGAATTCGAGAAAAAGGAGCAAAAACTATTTGGCCAGGATGGCTTCGAGAAGATTGTAGCTAAGGTGGCGAATCTGGAAAAAACACTGGGCATCTATGACCTGTCTCAGTTTACCCCAAAGCTGTGAGCTGACGAGACTAGCGAGCATCCCGCTAAGTGGGGTTCTTGCCACTGAGCATGAAGGGAATATCTATGGAATATCAGCCAATGCCTCCAGAACGGAATAATAGTATTTTAAAAAGATCTGCCCTGCGATTCGTTATTTTAGTAGGAGTGGTCAGTCTCTTTGCCGATATGACATACGAGGGAGCACGTAGTATTAATGGACAATATCTCGCTGTATTTGGCGCAAGTGCAACAATAGTGGGATTTGTTTCTGGGCTTGGAGAACTCGTCGGCTATGCTCTACGCCTCGTTTCCGGATATATCAGCGATCGAACCGGGAAATATTGGGCAATAACAATCTTAGGATACGCAGTGAATATGCTCGCAGTTCCTCTACTGGCGCTGGCGGGACGCTGGGAAACCGCTGCTTTTCTCATGATTACAGAGCGAATAGGAAAAGGAATTCGCACGCCTACCCGTGATGCTATGCTTTCACATGCCACTAAAGAAATTGGGCGAGGCTGGGGATTTGGGTTACACGAGGCTCTAGATCAAATCGGCGCAGTTATTGGTCCTCTCATAGTCTCTGCGGTTCTATACTTCAGAGGAGGCTATAAGGCCGCCTTCAGTATTTTATTAGTGCCAGCTCTCTTAGCCCTGTGTATTCTTATGATAGCACGATTTCTCTATCCACGTCCGCGTGATTTTGAGGTTGGCCCATTAAAATTGGAAGGCAAGGGTTTTCCAAAAACATTTTGGTTCTATCTTGCCGCCGTAGCCATGATCGCAGTAGGATACGCGGATTTTCCGTTGATCGCATACCATTTCAAAAAGGTCTCTGTTGCCTCTGATGAGTGGATTCCTGTCTTTTACGCTGTTGCTATGGGTGTTGATGCTCTTTCCGCCCTTTTCTTTGGGCGTCTATTCGACCGAGTAGGTATTTCGATACTCATTCTAGTTTCTCTTTTATCGTCGCTTTTTGCCCCTTTGGTATTCCTAGGAGGCTTTGATTTCGCTCTCTTAGGAATGGCACTTTGGGGTGTAGGTATGGGGGCACAGGAATCTATAATGAGGGCCGCTGTTGCAGGGATGGTTTCTATTGACAAGCGCGGTTCTGCTTACGGAATTTTTAATACAGGCTATGGAGTGTCTTGGTTCTTAGGAAGTGTATTAATGGGTGTCCTCTATGATAAATCCATTCCTTCCCTGATTATATTCTCGGTTGTGATGCAACTCGCATCCGTTCCTCTGCTTTTTATTATCCGGAATTGGCACAAGTGATTCTTTAAAGAGCAATAATCGCGGCGTGATCATTTAACCACCATAACCGTACATGGGGCAAGACGTGTAAGAGTCTGTGATGTGCTTCCCCAGATTCTTCCGAATACCCTTGAATGTCCCATAAACCCTATTACAAGAAGGTCAAATCCCCCTTCTTTAACATAACTAACTATTTTCTCTACCTCATGTCCCGCCACGACCTTTGTATGGATGGTGACGCCTTCTTTCGCGGCCAATTCTATAGCTTCTTGATTTACCTTGTCAAAGTAGGCATTGCTTTCGTACTTCGCTTCTACAACTTCTCCCACTGTTGCAGCAAAGTGAGGCAGGTCTTCCTGTACAGATATTGAATGAAGCTCTGCGTCAAAGCGTTTGGCAATTTCCACCGCGACCTTCAGGGCCTTTTTAGCACCTTCCGAGCCATCATTTGCAACAAGGATTTTATTAAACTTAAACATTTTCTCCCTCCTCTTGATCATTCAGGCTGAGCGCCGGAAGCTCTTTAACGGTTCTGTTACTTAATTCTAATTCTTCACTCAAGTCAGGCTGGAACCAGCGTTGGGCAATAAATGTGGGCACTATAGCCGTTAGTATCACGACTGTGACCAGCACCGAAAATTGACTGATATTAATAAATCCTGCTGAGAGTCCGTACAGGGAGGAAATAGTGCCAAAGGTAAGTCCAGTACTCATAAGAAGCGTAGCGTAAGTAGCGCTCTTTGGAATATATTTCTTTGCAAGTGGATATACTCCAATGACCTTTGCCCCCATTTTAAGTCCGAATAACACCAGAAGGATTCCAAAGTTGGCATACACCTCATTAAGAGAAACGTTCATACCACCTTTTATGAAGAAAAATGGAGTTATCATTGCAAAAGCAATTACTCTCAGCTTTCTTTGAAGATCTCTATTCGACCGAAGTGCATTAGAAAGCACAAGCCCCAGGATAAACACGGGAAGGACCGCATGGCTTGCCCCGATTTTACCAAGATACATTAATAAAAAGAGAAGGAAGAATAAGAACTTTATTTCAGGCTCAATCACACGGTTCCCATACCTCTTCAGAATCGGATACATAACCTTCGACGACAGGAAAATTATCACGGCAGAGCCGAAAACAAACACCAGAATAAGCGGGTTTCCTTCGGCAAAGAGCAGACTCAGCGCCAGGGCCGTGCCAAAGTCCGTGACAAAACAGGATGCCATAATTATTTTCCCAATCCTTGTTTCGGTAAGCCCCGTTTCGACCAGAACCGCATAAACGACTGCAAGCGATGTAGTAGAAAGAGCGGCCCCCGCAATCTGGGAAGCTTTCATACTCCACCCCGCTACCCAGTAGCAGTATGCAAAAGCGAAAAGAAACGGTGCAAGGAATGAAATCCCGCCGATAAGAAAGCTCTCTTTGAATTTTTCTCTCATGAGCTGTGGGTCTGTTTCTGCTCCGGCCAGGAACGTGAGAAGAATCCCTCCAAAACCCGCGAGAAAATCGATCCAGGGCGTAGACTGAAGACCGAGAAAATTTCCCCCTATAACACCCATCGCAATTTCAATGATCGCCACCGATATGGCAGCTTCAACAGAAATAAAGCTTGCAACAAGTATGAGAACTCCCATAATTAAGGCAACATAAGTGCTGTCCATCCTTTCTTCCCTCCGTAGAAGATATAAAAAGTCCCCTTAACGCTAAAAGCCTTTCTTTGAGGATTATATTTTTTACCAGGAGTCATCAACTGCCCCGGTCGGGACAGTAGTTAAAGGCAGAACTCCATTGCCTTTATTAAGAAAATATTCAGCATAAAGATACAATGAACCAAGCCATTGTCAACTTTTCCAGTTCCAGATTAAAACACAATCCATTATTTTCTTGACGCTCTGATTAACTCCAATTAACAAAACCTGAAAGCGGAAATGTGCTGAGAGCTTCGAAAAAAGCTACATTGGGATAATCTAAATCTAAAACTTTTCATAGATGCACAAATCCAACTTGCCTCTATTCCCTCTTTTCTATATTCTCTGCTTGGCAAGCTTTTGCAAAATCGGAAAAAGTATGGATTTCCTTGCCAAGAAAAACCGAAGAGTAATGCCAAGAACCTACGATTATTTTTATCTAAGGGTACTGGCACATATTGGATAAAGGGATTGAACATAGATATATTAAACCTCGTACACCCAGGCTGAATGGAAAGGTTGAGAGATCACATAGAATAGATGATGAGGAATTCTATCGAATGCTTATTAAAGGAGTTGTCATTGACAATTCCGAGCTCTTTAATGAGAGGCTCCAGGATTGGGAAAATTTCTACAATTTTCAAAGGCCACATGGGTCTCTTTCGAGTAGAACTTCATTTGAGAGATTGCAAGAAAGAATAAAGGAACTAAAACTAGCCGAGGGTGCTCTGTGATGGCACATGTGTTAAGCCAAAGTACATTTGCTTGACAAGAACTTCTTGTTTGTTATAAAATAGGAGCCGAAAAGGCCTATGCATAAAATGGTGTTTTGTTTCTTAGCCACCAGTTATACGTGTCACTCTGCGATCAGCTCGCCCGCTTCCCGGGAGTGCTCTGCGCCGAAGGCATCGTCTGAGGTGACGGGATCATCATCTACATGCCGATGGTACCCGCGGCGGTGATCGCCAGGAGGGATGGCTCGTAATTTCTATAGCATTAAGTTGCATCGTATTTGCGTGCGTTTTCGGAGGTGCGCTGCTCGGTATGTTTCTTCGCGCCGTTCTGCCCGAGCATCATCTAAGTGAGAAATCCGATAATATCATAAAGCTGGGAATGGGACTGATCGGGACATTGGCTGTCTTTGTTCTTGGCCTTATGCTGGCCGCTGCACAGAGTTCATTCCGCGAACAACGAAGCGACATTATGCAGATGTCCGCTAACATCATTTTCCTGGACCGCATCTTGGCCGATTACGGACCTGAAACGAAAGGAGCCCGTGATCTGCTCCGCCGCTCTGTTGTCCGCATGCTCGATCATATTTGGCCCGCGGACAGTTCCAAACCTGTGCAGTTGGACCCGACGGAGGCTAGGGGCGGATTTCTCTATAACAAAATCCAGTCCCTCACGCCGCATACCGACGCTCAGCGCTCGCTCCAGGCCCAGGCGCTGAGCCTTGCCTTCAATCTCGTACAAACGCGCTTCTTGATGTTTACGCACCAGTTTAAATCGGTTCCTGTGGCATTCCTGATCGTGCTGGCTGTGCTGGTTTTCTGGTTCACCACTATCTTCTTCAGCTTCGGCCTCTATTCACCCACCAACGCAACAGTTATCGCTACCCTGTTCGTCTCTGCGCTATCGGTTTCAGGTGCGATCTTCCTGATCGTGGCGCTGAACCAGCCGTTTGAGGGGCTGCTTCGTATGCCCAGCGAGCCACTGCGCATAGCTCTTGCTCATCTCGGCCAATAGACTCATCAGAGTCAGAGAGTCCTGCGTATAGCTGATATATCACCCTTTGAAATGAAAAAGAGACCTCGAGCATGATATGTGGTTTGTCGCTCGCTCACTCACAATAGTTGAACCTTTTGACTGTATATTGGAAGAGCTGTACGTTTGGCAAGTTCGGGTGGTCTTTGTCTCTCCTCCATATGAACGTAATAGGGACTGACATCCCTATTTTATATTCAGTAATTTAGTGAATAAACTTTAATCCGGCCCTCAATGGCTTTTTTCGATCTTGCGCTTAATGCCTTCTTTACATCAGTTAAAGATTATGATAACGTGTTCTCCAATAATAATCTCAATATCAGCATAATTTCATTAAACAAACCATGAATACGCTATCCATATATAATCTTTTTAGTTTCTCTTTCCTGTTTCTAACAATCGTGTTACTCGGGCAAGGGTGTTCGGCGCCAAAACGCCTTGAAGCAGTGCCACCTGAACTTCGGAATAAAGCTAATATCCCAGGGATGCCCGACGTTAGGTACTGGGTGGGTGACGATCCATCTCCCTTCTTTCATGACGGAGTTGAGGCGTTTTACAGGGAGCAAGCGTTCTTGGCCAAATCGGGGCACAAGGGACCGCTGCCTGTTGCGGAATACCTTGCCATTTCAGGTGGCGGTGACGACGGTGCCTTCGGAGCAGGGCTACTTGTCGGGTGGACTGCCGCAGGTAACAGACCGGAATTCAAGGCCGTTACCGGAATAAGCACCGGTGCACTGATCGCTCCATTTGCATTCCTCGGACCAGCCTACGATGAGCAGCTAAAAGA
>Ga0214472_10003425_pt1 | contig 16787 bp, 17 predicted proteins | sample RVTome_6_FD_207662 | JGI IMG/M metagenome (GOLD analysis project Ga0214472, IMG submission 207662) | Soil microbial communities from uranium-contaminated site in the Upper Colorado River Basin, Wyoming, United States - RVT140D175 | ecosystem: Environmental > Terrestrial > Soil > Contaminated >... | reverse complement strand
AACGAGTCGCCCGATCGGCGGCGCCCCCCGACGATCTGTTCTGGGCGGTGACGAGGATCGGTGGGGATGTCGGCTATTACGCGATGAATTGGGCCTGGCGCCTGCGCGGGTGGTTCGACAGCCTCATAGGAGGGGTCGGGCTCCGTCGGGGCAGGCGACATCCCGAGGACCTGCGGCCCGGCGAGGCTCTCGACTTCTTCCGGGTCGCGGCGGTGGATCCGACCGGGCGCCGGTTGACCCTCCGGGCGGAGATGATCGTTCCCGGCACGGCCTGGCTCGAGTGGAGAATCGAGCCGACCGACCAGGGGTCGGTCCTCTACCAGCGGGCGCGTTTCGTGCCGAAGGGATTGGTGGGTCGCATGTACTGGTGGGTCCTGCTCCCCTTCCACGCACCGATCTTTCGCACGATGGCCAAGCGGATCGCGGAGACAGCCGAACACCGCCAACATCTGCAGCCGACGAAATGATGCCTCGGCGCAGCCGCGTGGTGCTCGAAACCCGGCGGCCCTGACCTGGGTCGGTGGGGCGAAGAGACTCCCGAAGGTGGATTTCCAGCCCGGTTCGTCGTCGGTGCGCAGGGTCGGCTGCGATCGACCTGGATGGGGCCTGCCAGATCGATCGCGCCGGCCGGGTCAGCCCTCCAGGTAGAAGGCGTAGCGGAAGGCGGGAAGATCCTCGCCGGGGTGATCGGCCTCGAACGTCAGCTGGGGAATGCGGAAGTTCTGTTGGCCGGGAGACTCCTTGCCTTTGTAGATCGCCGGGTACAGGTCGATGAAGTGCCATCCGGGCTCTCCGGTGGCGGTGAGTGTCACGACGACGTGACCTTGGCTGTTGAACCCGCACGCGTACCCGAGGTACGTGTTGTCGTAGACCAGGGTGTAGATGTTCGCCGTCTCGGTCCAGCCAACGCCGGTCAAATCGATGACGATCTCGGTGCCCCAGGGGCCTGCGGCGTTGCTCAAGGGCATCGCCGCCGGTGTGATCAGGAACTCCGTGATCGCCACGGTCTCACCGTCGGCCACGGCCTCGATCCGGTGCTCACCGCCGACGTCTCCCGGCACAACGACGGACAGTTCGAAGGAGCCGTCGTCGTCGGCGACGGCCGTGCCGAGAGTCAGGCTCTCCTCGCCCCAGCCCTCACCACTGACGCGGTTGCCGACGATCCGGAACCAGTCGATGTCGACTTCGTCTCCTGCCGCCACGCCTCCGCCGCTGACGGTGAGCGGTGTGCCCACCGGGCCGGACAACATGTCGGTGGTCACCCACGCTCCGCTCATGGGGGCGCTGTCCCCGTCGGAACGCGGCTGCGGTGCCCAGGCCTGCGCCTCGATCGGAGCAGGGAGAATCGGGTCGTCGTCGGTGACGGTGAACGTCGTCTCGAAGACAGGGATGTCCGGTCGGGGAGACTGGTCCGGATTCAGGTAGGGGAAGGTGTAGGCGCCCCGCAGGATCCCGATCTGATGCTCACCGGGCGTCCCGGTGGCGGGTATCACCGCCCGGGCATAGCCATTGGTGGTCACCGCCGACATCCATCCGGTGTACGCATTGTCGTAAACGATGGTCCGCGAGTTCTCCAGCGTCTGCCATCCCATTCCCCAGACCTCGATCGTGATCGGCGTTCCCGGCGGCCCCTCGATCGGGGTCACGGAGACGCTCATCTCCACGTCGAACATCGCCTGATTGCGTATGACTCCTTCCTCGTCGATCAGCATCACGTCGTGGGCGAAGCCGAAGTCCTCCGGTACCTCGAATGTCGAGGTGAACGAGCCGGCCTCATCCGTGCGGACCGTGTCGAGGTCGACCCTGACGGGATCGAAAGCCCGCCCGTGATACTCCTCGCTCCGCTCTCCCTGGATGACCCAACTCCCGCTGACGGTCCCCCAGCGCATCGCCAGGTCCGACGATGCGGGCAAGCCCTCGCCTGACACCGTCACCATCGTCCCAGCCGGGCCGCGACTGGGATCGAGAGTCATCGCTCCGACGAAGTCGGCGGCAACCTGAGTCTCGGCTGTCGAATCTACATCGTCCTCGGTGGCGGTTGTGCTGCTGCAGGCCGATACGAGGGCCAGCACCGCGAAAACTGCCCAGAGTCGTGGTGGGGCGCTCATACTCTGTTCACCCCTCCTCGACTGTCTCGTAGACCTCGTCGGTGATAGTCAGCAGGGAAGGCGCGACGTTGAACTGTACGAAGCTTCCCGTCCGTCCGTCGGTTCCGGTGGCGACGATCTCGTATCCGAGACTTCCGGTGGGGTAGTCCTCGGGGATGTCGAAGGACGTCGTCCAGAAGCGATCGGTCGGGTTGTCATTCGGGTGGGGTCCATAGCGCATGTCCAACACCTGGCCGTCGGCGAGCTCGACTTGCACGCCTTCGAGAGCGGTGTCATCGAGCTGCTCGCCACTCACCGGATCCACGACGCGGGCCCGCCACACGATCTCCGAGTTGCGGGCAAAGCGGTTCTGCAGGACACAGACCCGTCCGGCTCGCTGATCCCCGGGGATGTTGAGTGGCCCGCTGACCACGTCTGCCTGGACGATCAGCGCGGCCGTGACAACCGTCGTGGTGGTCTCCTCGGCCTCCTCGCCTCCGCATGCACCGAGGACCATCGCCATGACCAGGACCAGGGTCATCCCGGTGTATCGCGTCGCTGTCTTTCTCATCTCGTGCCTTTCTTCGTTGTGGCCTATGGGGTGTCGAATGTGGGTTCGGTGTCGGGTGGTAGCGCATGGGTGTGGATGTTCTTGACCACGTAGAAGACTGCGGCGGCGAAGAAGACCCAGAGCAGAGCCACCACGATCCCCATCGCCCGCGGCATGACCGTGCGCAGGCTGGACAGCGGCGAAGACGGTGCAGAGACCTCCACCGGATCCACCCTCTCGGCGGGGAAACTGAGTTCGGCGGTCGTCTCTGCCGGCGCATGCGCTTCGCTCCCGAGGAACGAGACCCGGATCCGGTAGTCGGTCCGCCGGGGTGTGATCGGCACTCGGGCCACGCCGGTGGCATCGGTGGTCGCCGTCCCCAGTCGTGCGCTTCGAGTCCCCAGGATCTCCACTTCGGCCCAGAAGTGGAGCTCGGCTCCGGAGATCGGGTCGCCCGATGAGGTGCTCAGCCGCCCGGCCACGTTGTCGGGAAGATCGGGGAGCGACGCCCGCTCCACCTGCACGCCGATCATCGTCCCTTCGTCCTGGCCGACGGCGGGTACGGCGAGCGCTGCCAGAAACGCCAGCGAGAAGGCGAAGACCGCACAGTGGCACAGCCGTGTCACGCCGACGCTCCTCTCGGTGCCGGACTGCGATCCGAGCCGTCCTCGATCTCCTCGATCTCGTGAACGTCGAGTACGGGGAAGATCCGGAACAGACCGATGAGGAGGAGGGGAATGGCCGCCACCGCAGCGAGAGTGATCGCGATCTCCACCCACGAGGGGGCATAGGTGGCCACCTCCCCGGCGATGAGCGGTCGGGTCAGTGGGGGGATGAACATCAGGAAGCGCTTCAGGAAGAGGGCACCGGCCACCAGGGCCGCGGCCACGGACACGCCGGTGACGGTTCGGGTCCGGGGCAGCGCGACGAGAAGGACGGGCACGGCAAGGCCGGCGAGGACGAACAACCAGAACAGGACCGCCCACTGGTTCAGCACCAACGAGAACAACAGCACCTCCGCCGACTCCTCGCCGACGTATCCCTCGGTGGTGATCTCCGTGAACAAGAGATACCCGTAAGCCACCCCAAGAGCCGCCATCACGTATCCCAGATTGATGATCGACTTGACCGCGATCTGTTCGTGCAGGCGGTATGCCCTGCGATAGGCGACCGTGGCCAGGATCACGAGAGCAACGCCGGAGTAGACGGCGGCTACGACGAAGTAGGGACCGAAGATGGTGCTGTGCCAACCGGGCCGGCTGGTGAGTGAGAAGGCATAGGAGAGCACCGTGTGAACCATCACCGCCAGCGGGATGATCACGACCGCGGTGGTGGTCAGGGCCCGCCGCAGGTGCTGCCGCTGCTCGGGGGTGCCCACCCAGCCCGCTGCCCACCACCGATAAAGCCGCCGCCGCCAACCGGCGAGCTCCGGCTGGGTCTGGAACAGGGCGACATCCGGGATAACCGGAAGGGAGAAGAGCACCACCGTGGCGAGGAGGTAGCTGACGATGGCCAACATGTCCCAGGTGATCGGGGAGTTGATCTGGAACCGCGTGAACATCTGCCACACGCGCTCCGGGTGGCCGAGGTGGATCACCGGGAACAGCGACCCGATCAACAGGGTCACCAGGGCGCTGCCTTCGGCGATCCGCGAGATGGGTCCCCGCCACGAGGCGTGCGTGAGCCGAAGGATGGCCGAGACCATGGCACCGCCGTAGCTGAAGCCGATGAACGTGACCAGGTCAACGGTGTAGAGGCCCCAGAAGACCTGATCGTTCAGGCCTGTCACCCCAATTCCGTTGATGAGTTGGTAGATGTAGGCGCCGACCCCCCCGGCGACGATCAAGGCGAGACCGATGACCAGGGCGTGCGCCCGCCATCCACGTTCGGCGGTGATGGGCGTCAGGGCTGCAGCGTGCAGCCGCTGTCGGTCCTTGCGGGGAGCGGCGATCGCCGTCATCTAGTAGTCCAGGTCCTGGCCGTGGCCGGCGATGTAGTAGACCCGCGCCTTGGTACCGAGTTCCTCGCGGAACCGGAAGGCGTCGTTGTCGCGCAGGAATGTCGAGAGGATCACCGTCTCCCGACCGTTGCTCGCGGAGTCGGTGATCAGGTTCCCGACGTAGATCGCATCCATCGAACAGGACTCGATGCAGGCGGGGAACTTGTCGGCTTCGAGGTGATGGACGCACACGGTGCATTTCCCCACCGTCCCCTGTCGCTGCGGAACGGTAAACTCCGGCCGATCGTCGTACAGATCCGGTGAGATACCGGTCTGCTCCTTCCAGTTGAACACCCTGGCCCCATACGGGCAGGCAGCCATGCACATGCGACACCCGATGCAGATCTGCTCGTCGACCACGATCACCCCGTCCGGGCGGTAATACGTGGCCTGCACCGGACACACCCTGACGCAGGGGGCGTCCTGGCATTCCATGCACAGCACCGGCATCATGTAGGGCTTGCCTTGGGTGTCGTGCATCTCGTAGACCTTGATCCACTCCGCCGACTCGGGCAGATGGTGCTCGGTCTGACAACCTTTGATACAGTCCCCGCAACCGTCACAGCGGCGCAGGTCGAACACCATGACCCACTGGTGATTCGGGTCGACCGTGCGAGCCAGAGTGTCGACCTCCTCGCTGGCGAGGACGACGTCGAGGACCCGGCCGCCGAGGGACACGCCGAGACCGAGCGCACCGATCGAGAAGAGGAACTGACGACGGGGAACGCCCACCGCTGTGACCTGCGGTGTTCCGAAGACCGAGGCCGGCGACGTCTCCTGCATCGGCGAGGTGGGTCCTTCGGCTTCAGGCATGCCGACTCGCTCCCTGTGACCGCGGAGACGGATTCAGGGGTTTCCTACCATCGACCGAGAGCGCTTCATGGTGATGCGCCGGTGGCGTGTGAGAGCGCGAACACCCGAGAGAGGAGCCCTCGGCAAGGACTCTGATCTCGTACGGGTTCGCCCCTCGGCGCATGCTCGCTCCACTCTCACGGTCGTACCGTCTATCACCGAGTTGATCAGAGCGGTCGGTTCGCCGGGGAGAGGCGAAGGTCATGCAGCCGCTCGGCCATTTGGCGGAGGGAGGGTGACCGGGGTGGCGCGAACCGAGAACCGGCGCGACGACGAGCGGGGCGTCTCCGTGTGATTGGATGGGCGTCGACATGTCACGAGATCCCGCCCGGCCGATCCGCGTTCTGCTCGCCGACGACCATGCTCTGATCCGTGAGGGAACGCGCGAGTTGCTCTCGCGGGACCCCCAGATCGAGGTAGTGGGCGAAGCGGCCGACGGCCCGGAGGCCGTTGCCCTCGTGGAGTCGCTCCGGCCGGATGTCGTCCTCGTCGACATCGCCATGCCCGGGCTCAACGGCGTCGAGGTGACGCGGCGTGTGAAGGGCTCCCGACCGGAGATCGCCGTCCTCGCCCTCACCGTGCACGACGAGAGTCCCTATGTGATCGCTCTGCTCGAAGCTGGAGCGGCGGGATACCTCCTCAAGGATGTCCACGGCCGGGAACTGATACGCGCCGTCCATGCCGTGTTCGCCGGCGAATCCGTCCTGCACCCATCCGTCGTGAGAACCGTGATGGACCACGTCGTCGCCGATCACGAGCCGCCCGAGCTGCACGACGAGTTCCTCACCGATCGCGAGATGGAAGTCCTGCGGCTGGCCGCGCAGGGGCACTCCAACAAACAGATCGCCTGGCAGCTCGAGCTCAGTCCTCGCACCGTGCAGACCCACCTCGGCAACGTCTTCGAGAAGCTCGGCGTCGCCTCACGTACGGAGGCGGTCATCGCGGCGCTGCGCAGGGGATGGCTCGACATAGAGGAGCTCGCGTGACCGCTTCGGCCCCGCCAAGAGCGGCCCGGCGTTCGCTGTCAGGGCTGGCACGCCGCATCCGCGAACCACCGTTCTGGCGCATCCAGGCGATGATCCTGCCGATCACCGCGGCTCATGTCCTGCTCGAGTCCCATTTCATTTCGATCGGAGTCCTCGATCTGCTGCCGGCACCTTTTCAACATGTCCCGGTCGTGCTGTACGTGGTACCGGTCACCTATGCGGGCCTCGTCTTCGGCTTCGAGGGGGGAGTATTGACCGGGTTGTGGTGCGCGCTCCTGGCCTCGGTCAACACCGTGCTCTGGCACCAGCATGGCTTCGAGTGGCTCACCGAGCTCGTGTTCATTCTGGTCGTCGTCGGCATCGGGGTCGTCATGTCGGTACCCGTCGAGCGCGAACGGCGGCAGAGACGGTGGGCAGAGGAGAGCAACCGTCAGCTGCGGATGCTGAACGACGTCGTGCAAGCCACCCTCCGTCCCTGGGGCATGGAGCAATCGGCACGCTCCGCCGTTCGGCGACTGGTCGAGGTGCTCAACGTCCGGGGTGCCTGTCTCGGCCTGTGGAGAAGGGACAGCGCAGAGTCGGTTGTGAGCGTCAGCCACGCCGAGGACCATGCCGTGGCAGCCGAGCTCGAGGCCGCTGTGGGCAGAGTCAACCGCGGAGATGCCTCCGCCGAGCACCACGCCGATCTCCGGCACGTGCCTCTCGCAACCCCCGGCCTACAGGGTGCGCTGTGCGTAATTATCGGCCCCGGCCAGGAGTTGACGAAAGGGCAGCACGACCTACTCCAGGCGGTCGGAAGCCAGCTGGCTGTGGGCGTCGAGAACACGCTGCTTCACGAACAAGAACGCGAACTCCTCGAGTCGTACGTTCGGCTGGTCACGCAGGCACAGGAGGAAGAGCGGAAGCACATCGCCCGGGAGCTACACGACGGCGCGGCCCAGCAGCTGGCTGTGCTCTGTCGAGGCCTCGATGAAGTAGCCGAAACCACGGAACCGAAGAGGGGCCGCGAACTTGCACGCTTGCGACACCTGGCGACGTCGACGCTGGCGGAGATCCGACAGTTCAGTCGAGATCTCAGGCCCACGCTCCTCGACGACCTGGGTCTGGTTCCGGCGCTGGAGTGGCTGGTCACCGACATCGCCGACCGCACCGGCACTCAGGCCGACCTCATCGTGCGCGGGCCTGTCCGGCGGTTGCTTCCCGAGGTGGAGCTGGCGCTCTATCGCATCACCCAGGAAGCCCTCCGCAACGTCGATCGGCATGCCGCGGCCAGCCGGGTGAGCGTGTCCGTCTCGTTCGAGGCCGACCGAATCCTCGTCTCGGTGCTGGACGACGGCGACGGCTTCCAGGTGCCGGCCAACCTCGGCTCCTTGGTTTCTTCCGGCAAGTTAGGCCTGCTGGGCATGCAGGAGCGGGCCCAACTTGCCGGCGGTGTGCTCACTGTCGAGTCGGAGCCGGAGCGGGGCACCACCGTCACTGTTGACATACCGACGTGAGCCCCCCATCGCCAGCAAGCGAGCGCCCGCAAGCCGGAGCTTGCCGCCCCGGTGACCCAAAGGGGCGTCGCCTCCCCACCCGCGACTACCCGATCACGCCGTTTCCGGGTCGGCAGCCCGGCCCCGCCGTCAGCCGATGACGAGACTGTGGCCCTCCTTGGCGAAGACGATCTCCCCGTCGAAGACCCTGCGGCCTCCTCGGTCGCGCGCCGCTGGTTCTCTTCGTGGTCGAGGTTCGGGCCATGATGGACCAGGACCAGCTTCTCGACTCCCGCCGCGGCTGCCACTTCTCCGGCGGTCAGCGGACCGGTCTGTCCCCTGTCCTCGCCCAGCCGGCGCACCTCTCCTTGGAGATCCCAACACATCGAGTACAGGACGTCGGCGCCTCTGGCCAGCTGCGTCACTTCCTCACAGCGTCCCGTGTCAGCCGTGAAGACGACAGAGCCGGACTCCGGACATGCCCGTGCGGAGCGGCGCCCCCGATTCCCGCACCGATGCCGACTCTGGCGAGGTGGGCCGCCAGGCCGATGAACAGCGCGACGACTGCTGCAAGAGCAACGGCCACACGGAGGGCGCGGTGGCCGCCGGCCTTTGCCGGCGCGGGATCCGAATCCGCGGCTGTCATCAGATCGTACGCGAGAATCTCGGTGCGTCCGCGGGGCGGGCGAGATAACTGTCGAACGCCATCGCCGAACGGTCGACGAAGAGACGCCCGACTTCGGTGGCGGGCACCTCCTCTCCGAGACCGTGGCGAAACCTTCGGCCACCAGGCCGGAAGGTGCCGTCAGCTGCTGGAGCTCGGATGCGATGTACTCGCTCGAGACGATCCCGAAGCGAGCGGACGCCCCCGTGAGGTCCACGGCGGCATGCACATCAACTCGGTGATGACGTGGCGACGGACCACGTCGTGGGAGGTGACCACGAGACCGCGCTCGGTGGGCAGCTCGCCACGGGTCGCGGTTTCGAGATAGTCGGCCGCACTCGACGATTCGAGCGGGGAGGACCGGCTCTACGACATCGGAGGGCCGGACATCCTCACGTACGAGCAGATGATGCAGGCGTATGCGGAGGTCGCCGGCCTGGCCAGGCGCATCGTGGTCCCCTTCCCGCTGTTCAGCACCCGGGTGGCTCCGCACATGATCGGGTTGGTGACACCGATGAGGGGATCGACGGTGCGGCCGCTCATCGAAAGCCTGCTCAACGATGTCGTCGTGCGCGAACGGCCGCCCCTCGGATTCGAGCCCGCCCAGCTCTTCACCTATCGCCACAGCGTGGGGTTGGCTCTGGCGCGCATCTCCGAGGTGAACGTGGAGACCCGCTGGTCGGACGCCGTCACCCAGCCGGCGATGCCGCTGCCCGGCGATCCGAGTTGGTCGGGCGCGAAGGTCGAGGACGACGAACGAGTCGCCCGATCGGCGGCGCCCCCCGACGATCTGTTCTGGGCGGTGACGAGGATCGGCGGGGACGTCGGCTATTACGCGATGAATTGGGCCTGGCGCCTGCGCGGGTGGTTCGACAGCCTCATAGGAGGTGTCGGGCTCCGTCGGGGCAGGCGGCATCCCGAGGACCTGCGGCCCGGCGAGGCTCTCGACTTCTTCCGGGTGGCGGCGGTGGATCCGACCGGGCGCCGGTTGACCCTCCGGGCGGAGATGATCGTTCCCGGCACGGCCTGGCTCGAGTGGAGAATCGAGCCGACCGAACAGGGCTCGCTCCTCTATCAGCGGGCGCGTTTCGTGCCGAAGGGATTGGTGGGTCGCATGTACTGGTGGGTACTGCTCCCCTTCCACGCACCGATCTTTCGCACGATGGCCAAGCGGATCGCGGAGACAGCCGAACACCGCCAACATCTGCAGCCGACGAAATGATGCCTCGGCGCAGCCGCGTGGTGCTCGAAACCCTTCGGCCTGACCTGGGTCGGTGGGGCGCAACGGGAACTCCGGTCTCTCCGTGCCCGCCTTGCGGGGATCTCAGCTGCTCTCGCGCCCAGTCGGCGAGTGGCCGGCGAGACGAGCAGATGACCCTCCACCGGTATCCGGGTCTCCGCCGGAGGTCCGAGCGGCGCTGACGGCGGTCGCGCCGGCGAGCACCCAGACCGTGGATGCCAGGCCGAGATGGAGAGCCACCATCGCGGCCGACCTGACCTGGGTGAAGACATGGGCTGCTCCCACCAGGACGTTGATCAGGTAGAGGGTTGCCGCCACACCGAGCATGATCACCTCATGGTTTGGTCTCACTCTTCTGCGGGCCGCCCACCACAACCCGACGACGGCGAAGGCGACAAGGCCAGAGACGAGCCGGTGGGCGAAGTGAATGGCCACCGGTGTGGAGTCGAGCTCAGGGATGAGTTCCCCCGACATGAGTGGCCAGCCGGAGAAGTATTGATTGTGCACGAGGGAGCCGAGCATGATCACAGCGAACACCGCTCCCGCCCCACCCGTGACTAGGGCAGGCCACGACGTGTCACCGTCGCGATGCTCCGCCTGGTCGAATCGCACCAGGATGACGATGGCCGTCAGCAGCCCGGCGAGCGTGAGTGAGATCGCCAGGTGGAGCGAGACCAGGTCCGCGTCGAGCTGCGCTCGGACCACGGCCCGCCCCAACCATGCCTGAAACAGGAGGGTGAGAACGGCGGCGGCGGCCAGTGGCGGAACGACACGGTGGTGGTGGCGGTGGTGCCGCCAGGCGCTGGCCGCAGTGGCGATGACGAGAACCCCGACCACGGCGGCCAACCAGCGATGTGACCACTCGACGATCATGTGGTAGTCGGCCCGGGGAAGCCAACCCCCTGCCAGCCCGCCCTCACAGAGGGGCCACCGGTCGGCACATCCGTATCCACTGCCGCTTCCCCTCGTGAACCCGCCCACCACGATGAGGAGCAGCACCGTTGAGAGGGTGAACAGACCGATGCGGAGCGTTGGCGTCCCCCTCGCGCCTGTCTCGGCCGGGTGATGGCGGTTCACGCTTCGAGCGTATACAGCTTGTCGCAGGCTCAAGGCCGCCAGCCTGGAGGCGCCCAGCGCCAACCAAACTCACCCGGCCCACCACGCTCAAGGCGAGGCCTCTACCCGGCTGCCGGCCGATGGCGCAACGCTCGACAACGCACCACACTTCCGGTCCAACGGACGATGATGCAGCGATAGATGTCAACGACCGCTGCTGAGGGCGCCCTGGAGAAGAGGGCGCTGGCGCTCGAGTACGCCACCGTCGCCTGGAACGTCGGCGAAGCCGTGTTCACCATCGCTCTGGGCTCGCTGGCCGGCTCGCTCGCCCTGATCGGTTTTGGGACGGTCTCGGTGATCGAGGTCTTTGCCTCGTCCGTGGTCGTCTGGCACCTGAAGGCACCCGACGACAGTGAGCATGCAGCTCGGACGGGCCTGGCTCTTCGACTGATCGCAGGCGCCTTCGCCTTTCTGTCGCTGGCGTTGTTCGCAGCCGGCATCGACGACCTCGCCAGTGGCCGGCGCGCAGGCGAGTCGCCGTGGGGCATCGCCTACCTGGCCGTGACCGCACTCGTCATGTTCGGGCTGGCCAGGCTGAAGCGAGAGACCGCGACCCAACTCGGATCGGAGCCCTTGACGTCGGAGGCGACAGTGACGTTTCTGGATGGAATCCTGTCTGCAGCCACCCTCGCCGGCCTCGCCTTGAACGCATACGCCGGCTGGTGGTGGGCCGATCCCGTCGCTGGACTGTTGGTGGCGGTTGCAGCATCCAACGAAGCCAGAGAGACATGGAAGGAGTCGAAGCTCCTCGCCCGAGAAGCAGTCCGAGGCTGATCACGCTCGGCCATTGCGGTGTCCCGCTGCCCGGTCTCCCGCATCCCGATGTCGACGGACGGGACCGGCGTGCTCGGATCGGATGTCTCCCCGAGTGGGAAGGCGCGCGAGATACTGGACCCGATCGGGGACAAAGGCCCTACCGGCGGTCCTGGGTGGGTCCATAGCGTGATATCCGTCGTGAATCATCTATGACCGGTGTGTTGCCTGACTTGTTCTTGAGCGACGGAGAGATCGCCGTTCGTGACGAGGTGCGGAAGTTCGTAGCCGAGCGGGTGTCGCCGGATCTGTTGCAGCAGATGGACCGGGACGAGGTGGTCTATCCGAGGGAGTTCGTGGCGGAGCTCGGAAAGGAGAATCTGCTCGGTCTGCGGTTCCCCACCGAGCTCGGGGGTCGAGCCCTGAGCTGGAGGGCGGAGATCGCGGCACTGGAAGAGGTGGGTGTCCTCGGGACTTCACTGGGATGTGCGTTCTCAATGCCGTCGATCGTCGGTGAGGCGCTGTGGCGTTTCGGCACCGAGGATCAGAAACAGAAGTACATGGCCCCGATGCTGCGCGGGGAGCTGATCTCGGCAGAAGCCCTGACCGAGCCCCGCGGGGGTTCTGACTTCTTTGGTGCCACCACCCGAGCCGAGCTGAAGGATGGCACCTTCACCATCCGCGGACAGAAACGGTTCGTGGTCGGAGCCAGTGGGGCGAACTTCTTCGTGGTCTACTGCAAGACCAACCCCGACGGCGACTCTCACAATCGTCTCAGCTTGATCCTCGTGGAGGCAGACAGGCCCGGTGTGGAAGTGGGTTACCTGTACCAGTTGATGGGAACACGTGGCGGTGGCACCGGGCGGGTCGTGTTCCGGGACGTGCAGGTCCCAGCCGACAACCTGATAGGTGAGCTCGATGGCGGAGCCGAGATATTCGACACGATGATGGTTCCCGAGCGGCTCACCTCGGCAGCCGCATCACTGGGAATCGCACGGGCCGCCCTCGAAGTGGCGGCCCGCTACAGCAACCGCAGGCGAGCCTTCGGACAGCCAATCCGTAGATTCCAAGCTGTCAGCTTCAAAGTGGCCGATGCCATCACGGCCCTCGATGCCGCCCGGGCTCTCACCCTGGCTGCGGGGACCGCCGCCGATGCGGGGGCCGACACCACCCGCCGGCTGGTGTCGGAGGCGAAGAAACATGCCACCGACACCGCCTGGAACGTCGCCAATCTGGCCATGCAGATCATGGGCGGCATCGGCTACACGAACGTGTTCCCCATCGAGCGACTGGTTCGAGACGCCCGCTTGACCCAGATCTGGACCGGGACCAACGAGATCATGAGCCTGCTCATCCAGCACGAGTATTACCGCGAGCTGCTCGGAGACACCACCCGAGCCCGCCAGGTGGAGGGTGACGCCGCCGAAGCCCACGCCGAGGACGAACGAGTCTACGAGGACGACGAGATGTGGATCAAGGGGTGGTGACCGGGCGTCGAGAAGCGGCGGCGGGGACGGGTCTCATCGCGCCGTCCAGCCCCCATCGACGACCAGCGTCGTCCCCGTGACGAGCGCGGATGCCGGGGAGGCGAGGAACACGACCGCGCCTGCCACGTCCATCGGCTCGCCAACCCGGTGCAGGGCAGCTATTCGGTCGAGCACGTCGGCTTCGAATTCGGGATCGCTCAGGGCATCCTCGGTGCCCGGCGTACGGATGAACGTGGGAGCCACCGCGTTCACGTTCACTCCGTACCGTCCCCACTCCACCGCCAGACATCGTGTGAGGTGGGAGACGGCCGCCTTCGAGGCGCAATAGACCGCCTCGGTCGGCAGCGCCACAAGGCCGGCTTGCGAGCTCAGATTGACGATGCGACCTCCCCCGTTCTCGATCATCGCCCGACCCGCTGCTTGCGATGCGAAGAACAGGCCCTTGACGTTGACGTCGAAGGTCAGGTCGAAGTCTGCCTCCGTCACCGCCTCCGCAGGGTTCTCGGGACCGAGACCGGCGTTGTTCACGAGGATGTCCAGCCGACCGAACTCGGCGATGGTCGACGCCACGCCGTCGCGAATCTGTCCCAGATCCGTGACATCCATCTGTATGACGAGCGCCCGCCGCCCCATGGCGCGGATCTCCTCTGCGAGCGCGTCCGCTCCCGAGCGGCGGACACCGAGGGCGACGTCCGCGCCGGCGTCGGCCAGCGCCAAAGCTATCGCACGGCCGAGACCGCGGGCGGCTCCGGTCACGAGCGCCGTCTTGCCTTCGACATCGAACCGGGGATACTCCGCTGCCATTCTTCGCTCCCTCTCTCCTAGACCCTCTCGCTCTTCCCGGCCTCTCTCAGTCTCGTTCTTGTCGGGGGGCTCTCTCAGACATGCACTTGACGTGATGCGGTCAACGTGTGAGTCGGGCGTCTCGATCACCACCGCCTCACGCGGACCCGATGGGCAGCATCCAGGCGTGCGTCGGAGACTAAAGCACGAGTCGTCCGGACGGCAGCCAGGCTCCGCTACGAGCCGAGTCTCATGGCCCGGGCGCTGCGCGGAGGCGCGCCGACGATGGCCATAGGGTTCCTCCCGGCCGCCTTCGAACGACACAGCGGCCGGCTCTCCATCGTCGGGTACGGCGACATCGCACCGGCCGAGAATCACACACCCGGCCAGTTCCTCGACGGCGTCCTCGATGCGGCGACGGTGGTGATCTTCCCCGACTGACCGCCGGGTTGCGCCTGCTCGACGCACGATCGACACTCCTCCCATGGGAGACGTGGTCGTCATCGGAGGAGGGATCGCCGGCATCGCCGCCGCAGCCGAGCTGGCAGTGGCAGGTGCCGAGGTCGTCCTCCTCGAGGCGGAGAACCAGCTGGCCTATCACACCACGGGTCGGTCCGCCGCCCTCTACTTCGAAAGCTACGGTCATCCGACCGTGCGGGCGCTCAGCAGGGCGAGCAGGCGCTACTTCGAAGACCCTCCGGCAGGTACGACCGACGCGCCACTGCTTTCGCCTCGCGGGGCCATGGTCGTCGCCCCCCCGGATCAGGTCGACCTGCTCTGCCGCCAGATCGACGAAGCGCGCGAGCATGGCACCACGGTCCGCCGGCTGACGCCGGAGGAAGCGATCGAGCTGGTTCCCGCCCTGAGGGTCGAAGAGATCGCCATGGCCTCGTACGAAGCCGATGCCGCCGACATGGACGTGGCCGCCATCCATCAGTCGTTCGTCCGCACCTTCCGGAGACACGGAGGAACCATCGTCACCGGCGCTCGCGTGACGGGGCTCTCTCGAGCCGACAGCTGGACCATCACGACCGGGTCGGGCGATCGCTACGACGCCGGTGTCGTCGTCAACGCCGCCGGCGCATGGTGCGACATCGTCGGCGGCCTCTTCGGGGCCCTACCCCTCGGACTCGTCCCGAAACGGAGAACTGCATTCATGATCGGCGCGCCCCCGGGGTCGGCTCACTGGCCGCTCACCGTCGATGCCGCCCACACCTTCTACTTCAAGCCGGACGGCTCGCAACTCCTGTGCTCACCCGCCGACGAGACACCCACCGAGCCGTGCGATGCCCGACCGGAGGAGATCGACATCGCCCTCGCCATCGAGCGGATCAACCACATGACCACGCTCGGAGTCAGGTCGGTCCGCTCGAGCTGGGCCGGACTGCGCAGCTTCGTTCCCGACGGAGGCATGGTGATCGGCTTCGACCCGGACGTGGACGGGTTCTTCTGGCTGGCAGGTCAGGGCGGCACGGGGATACAGACGTCACCCGCCGCCGGAGCCCTCGTCGCCGACCTGATCGGCGGGGCCGACCCTCGGTCTGGCGTCGACGCCGCCCTCTTCGCGCCATCCAGGCTGCGGACGTGATCCCGGCCGATACGCTGCCACGGTGACGCTCGCCGACCTGGCGGTCATCCTCGCCACGGTGCTGGCCTGGTGGTCGCTGATACCGCAGATTCGAAAGCTGCTCCGAACCTCGGATGCCTCCGGCGTCTCCGGGACCTGGCCGGCGATCGGCCTGGTCTCCAATGCCGGGTGGACGGCATACCTCCTCTCCCAGCAGCTGTGGGCGGCAGTCCCCTCCACGAGTGTCATGGTCTTCTTCTATGCGGTGGTGCTGCGAACGCTGCGGAAGACCGATGCACCGCTGCGAGCCGCCGTCGGGCGTGGCGTCATGTCGTTCGTCGCACTGCTGGCCGCATACCTCCTCGGGTCGTGGGGTGTGCTGGGCCTCGTGCTCGGCTGGGCTTACGTTCCCCAACTGGCGCCGGCGGTGTGGGCGGCCTACCGCACGCCCGACCCGACCGGCATCTCGACCGGCACCTGGGCCCTGATCGGATTCGAGGCCGCCCTGTGGACGATCTACGGCGGCTTGCTCGGTGACACTCCGGTCGTCGTCTTTGGCGCCGTCGGCGTCGTGGCCGCCGGGCTCATTCTGGCCCGGGTGTGGGCCACGGTCGGACTCAGGCCCCGGGCGGCGCCGATCGCGTGATGCCGCCGATCGCCTCGGCGTTCCGGAGGTTCTGTAGGCGAACCTGACCCCGGGCGAGGAGACGATCGCCGTCCGCCGCCGTGATCACCGCCTGCCAGAGTTGCTGTGTCCTCCCCCGGTGCACCGGCAGCGCCTCCGCCGCGATCCTTCCATCGCGGACGGACCGGATGAAGTCGGTGGCGTTGGACACGCCGACGGCGCCAACCATCCCCTGACCCATCGCCCAGGTGGCCGCACCGACGCTCGCCAGCGACTCGATGATCGTGCAGTAGACGCCGCCATGGAGGATTCCATACGGCTGCATGTGACGAGCGGCGACGTCCAGATGCGCCGTCACCCGGTCGGCGGACGCCTCGTCGACGACGAGCCCCAACCAGGAGATGAAGTCGATGGGATGTGACATGCCGGCAACCTAGTGCTCTGGCCAGCAACGATGGCGATGTTCAGGGCGAGTCAGGGGCGTCGTCCAGCAAGGAGCGAGGACGAAGGCGCACCGGGTCGTTCGTCGAGGACGAGGACGCAGCTGGCGGCGTCATCTGGCCGTCCTGAACGCGGCAAACGTTGGTGGTCGGGGCACTCTAG
>Ga0214472_10003423_pt1 | contig 16788 bp, 15 predicted proteins | sample RVTome_6_FD_207662 | JGI IMG/M metagenome (GOLD analysis project Ga0214472, IMG submission 207662) | Soil microbial communities from uranium-contaminated site in the Upper Colorado River Basin, Wyoming, United States - RVT140D175 | ecosystem: Environmental > Terrestrial > Soil > Contaminated >... | reverse complement strand
TCTTTGATGAGGGTCACACTGTCGCCATCGGCTAGAATGTTGCCGTTGCTGTCTTTTGTTTCGTCGGTCATTGGGTGCCTTGAGAGAATGAGGCGTGAACCTCGAAGATGATTGCCACTGAATTGCGGCGGTAGGTCAGATCACATCCTTGATCGCGCGATTGCCGAGCGGATCAGATTGCAGGATACGGCCTTGAAGTGCGCCGAGCCAGTCCAGACTGGCGCGCAGGCGCACCACTTCGCCGATGACGATGATGGCGGGGGCCTTGAACTCGGCGGCTGCCACATCGGCGGTCGCACGGGCGAGCGTTGTTTCCAGCACCTGCTGATCTTTCAGCGAGGCATTGCGCACCAGCGCCATCGGCTCGTCGCCGCTGCGGCCATTGGCCATGAGAAGCTCGGTGATGGCACCAAGATGCGAGAGCGCCATGTAGAGCACGATGACGGGTGAGCCTTTGGCGATGGAGGGCCAATCGAGATTTTCCGGGATCGCGCCGCCTGCCATATGGCCGGTGACGAAGGTGACGGCGTGATTGACCTCGCGATGGGTGACGGGGATGCCCGCGTAGCCGAGGCCACCGATGCCCGCCGTGATGCCGGGGATGATGCGAAAGGGAATGCCGGCATCGACCAATGCCAGCGCCTCTTCGCCACCGCGACCGAAGACGAAGGGATCGCCGCCCTTGAGACGCAGGACGCGAAGCCCCTGGCCTGCGAGCTGCACGAGGCGAGCGGAGATGTCGCGCTGTGTGGGGCTGGGCTTGCCACCGCGCTTGCCCGCATATTCGAGCCGGGCGTGGGGATTGGCGAAGGTGAGAACGGTCTCATCGACCAGCGCGTCATAGACAACGATATCGGCCTGCGACAAGGCATGAAGCGCGTGAAGCGTCAGCAGGCCGGGGTCGCCGGGGCCTGCGCCCACCAGCCAGACCCAGCCGGGCTCGAATGTCGGCAAGGCAAGGCGCGAGGCCACCGTAGCAGACAGTGTGGGAGAGCCGAGACCGACGACCTTGTCATCCGACATTTTACGTTTAATTCTCGTTATTAAAAATATTGTCTTACATTATTATGTAAATAGGCGATCGTCTCGCCCCTATCAAGGGCCATTATTAGCGCAAATTCGAGGTTTTAGCTTTAGCTTTTTGACACTCAATTCAGATAAGTTCGGCTCATGAAACAGAATAGCTGGCCATGAAAAATAATAGTTGGACTTGGGCCGCCATCGCGATGCTGGCAACCCTGGGGTTGATCTATTTTCTCAACAGCCACTTTCCCGGCGCGCTGGAGAGCGATAGCGCCCAGATGCGGCTTGTTTACCTCTGCGCCTGGCTGGTGCTGATCGGCGGTGGCACCATCATGGGATGGCGACGCCATGCCGGATTGGCGCTGAAACAGGCGCTGGCGTGGCTCGCGGTCTTCCTCATCCTGATTATCGTCTACAATGCCAGAGGCGATCTGATGGGGCTGGGCGGCCAATTTGGCCAGCAGTTCGCCTCGTCGCTGACGCCGACGCATCCGGTGCAGGCCAGTCCGGGCACGGTCTATCTGACGCGCGGGCTCAACAATAGTCACTTTCAGGTGGATGCCATCATCAACGGACATGCCCTGACCTTCCTCATCGACACGGGCGCGAGCGTTGTCTCTTTTTCTGAAGCAAATGCGCGCAGGCTCGGCATCGACCCCGCCGCGCTCAGCTTCACCCAGCCGATGGACACCGCCAATGGGACGACGATGGCCGCGCCTGTGACCCTGGCCAGCATTCAGGTGGGCGATATCACGGTTCACAATGTACGGGCCGCCGTGTTGCGGGGAGATGGCGGCATGGCGCTGCTCGGCATGAGCTTCCTTGACGCCCTGGGATCTTATGAATTCAAGGGGGAGAGATTGGTTCTTCGCCGCTAGCGGCTTGATTTAGCCGCAATCGCCCTGCACAAGATTGCCATAGATGTTTGCCCCTTGAGGAGAGCTTGATGCCCGAGACGCCCCGCGCAACGCTGACGCCCAATAGTCTTGAATTTGAAACGCTGCCGCTCGTCGCGCCTTCCGGCTTTCGAGAATATGATGCGCGCTGGCTCTATCCCGACCAGATCAATCTGCTCGGCATTCAGGCGCTGGGGCGCGGGCTGGGGACGCTGATCCATGAAATGGGCGTGAGGCCCGCTATCGCGGTCGGCCATGACTATCGCTCCTATTCGGCCTCCATCAAACATGCGCTGGTGCTGGGCCTCATCGCGGCGGGATGCGAGGTGCATGACATCGGATTGGCGCTGTCGCCGGTCGCCTATTTCTCGCAATTCGCGCTCGACGTGCCTTGCGTCGCCATGGTGACGGCGAGCCATAATGAAAACGGCTGGACGGGCGTGAAGATGGGCGCGCAGCGGCCACTGACCTTCGGTCCAGACGAAATGACGCGGCTGAAAGAAATCGTGCTTGCAGGCGCGACCAAAGATGCGGCGGGCGGCAAATATATTCATGTCGCCGATATGCGTGCGCGCTATATCGCCGATCTGACGGACCGCCCGAAAATCAAGCGCAAGCTGCGCGTTGTGGCAGCTTGCGGCAATGGCACGGCGGGAGCCTTTGCGCCGAAGGTGCTGGAGGGCATTGGCGTTGAGGTGATCCCGCTCGATTGCGAACTCGACTATACATTTCCGCGCTATAATCCGAACCCGGAAGATATGGCAATGCTCCATGCCCTGCGCGACAAGGTGCTGGAAACCGGCGCGGACGTGGGCCTCGGCTTTGACGGCGACGGCGACCGCTGCGGCGTTGTGGACAATACGGGCGAGGAAATCTTTGCCGACAAGGTGGGGGTGATGCTGGCGCGTGATCTGTCGGCACAACATCCCAATGCGCAATTTGTGGTGGATGTGAAATCGACGGGGCTGTTTCTCACCGATCCGGTGCTGATCGCCAATGGTGTGAAGACGGATTACTGGAAGACGGGGCACAGCTACATCAAGCGCCGGGCGCATGAATTGAATGCGCTGGTGGGTTTTGAAAAATCCGGCCACTATTTTTTCAATCCGCCGATCGGGCGCGGCTATGACGACGGGCTGGTCTCGGCGATTGCCATTTGCGACATGCTGGACCGCAATCCGGACAAATCCATGAGCGATCTGCGCGAGGCACTGCCCAAGACATGGGGCTCACCCACCATGTCGCCCTATTGCCCTGACGAAGTGAAATATGATGTCGTGGAACGCATGGTGAAGGTTTTTTCAGACATGCACTCGAAGGGCGAAAAACTCGTCGGCCAGTCGATCCGCAGCGTGGTGACGGTCAACGGCATCCGCGTGACCGTGGAAGACGGCACATGGGGGCTGGTGCGCGCCTCGTCCAACAAGCCCGGCCTCGTGGTGGTGGTGGAAAGCCCCGCATCGCAAGCCAATATGCGCAAGATGTTTGAAGAAATCGACAGCCGTCTCAGCGCGCAGCCGGAAGTGGGCGAATACGACCAGAAGATTTGAGCGGCTGGCGGGGTTTACATCCCCGTCATGCGCGGATTTGATCCGCGTATCCACGCCTTTTGCGTCTATCAAAATCAGAAGGCGTGGATGGCCAGGTCAAGCCCGGCCATGACGGTCTTTTATGGCCCACTGTCTCGTCGGGCGGAAGAATGTCGCGGTTCTCCTTCGCTCACGATCCCGATATGGGTATAATTGCAATAGATCGCTGATTAGGATATTAACGGGTCGGAAGGTTCGGAGATCGCCTGGTGCGGTAGGCCGACAATGACCAAAATCGGGAGAAAATAAATGGCCTGGAAAAAGCCTGTTATCGTGGAAATCGCCCTCGGCTGCGAAATCAACTGCTACGCCTGCGCTGAACTGAAAGCCTGATTGCCATGCGCGCCGTTGTCCTTGGGGCGGCGGCAGGTGGTGGTTTTCCCCAGTGGAACTCCAACGCGGAAGCCTGCCGCAGGGCGCGCGCGCATGAGCCTGCTGTGCAGGCCCGGACCCAGGCGAGCCTTGCGGTCAGCCGGGACGGGGAACGCTGGTTTTTGCTTAATGCGTCACCCGACCTGCGCACGCAGATCGAACGAACCCCCTGCCTGCATCCGAAAACCGGCTTGCGGTCGTCGCCTATTGCGGGCGTCGTGCTGACGGGTGGCGATGTTGATGTGATCGCGGGGCTTTTGACGCTGCGTGAGCGTGAGCCTTTCACCCTGATGGCCACCGAACGCATATTGTCGGTGCTTGACGCCAATCCGATCTTTGAGGTTCTGGCCCGCGACGTGGTGACGCGCGAGACGATTGCGCTCGACCAGCCCATCAGGCTCGACGAAGATATGAGCGTCGAATTGTTTGCAGTTCCCGGCAAGGTTCCCCTTTATCTTGAAGATGGCAGCGATCAGCCCAAGATTGAAATCAATGACACGACAGTTGCCGCGAAAGTGTCGGATCGCGACGGCACGCTGTTCTTCATTCCCGGCTGCGCGGCCATGACCCCGGCGCTGGCGGAGCGGCTGCGCGGCGCCGATCTGGTGTTCTTTGACGGCACTTTGTGGCGCGACGATGAAATGGTGCGCGCAGGGTTGGGCTCTAAAACCGGGCGGCGCATGGGACATATGAGTGTAAGCGGGCCGGAGGGCACAATGGCGGCTTTCGACAAGCTGGGCGTGCGCCGCAAGATTCTCATTCACATTAACAATTCCAACCCCATCCTCGCGGATGACTCGCCCGAACGGGCTGAAGTCGAGGCGGCTGGCTGGGAAGTCAGCTACGACGGCATGGAGATCACGGTTTGAATCAGTCCCTGAATGCCATGGCCCCAAATTCCATGACCCCAAACTCCATGGCTCTATTGACGCCCGACGCGCTGGAAGCAGAGCTTCGCCAGATCGGGCGGGAGCGCTATCACAATCTTCACCCGTTTCACCGACTGCTGCATGACGGCAAGCTCAATCGCGGTCAGGTGCAGGCGTGGGCGCTCAACCGTTATTATTACCAGAGCCGCATTCCGGCCAAGGATGCGACCCTGCTCGCCCGGCTGCCCACGGCGGAACTGCGTCGTGAATGGCGGCGGCGGCTGGAAGATCATGACGGCACGGGAACATCGCCGGGTGGCGTTGCGCGCTGGCTGAAGCTCGCTGAAGGTGTGGGCCTTGATCGCGCTGTGGTCGAAAGCACGCGGGCCATTCTGCCGACCACCCGTTTTGCCGTCGATGCTTATGTGCATTTCGTGCGTGACCGCTCGCTGCTTGAAGCCATCGCCTCTTCGCTCACCGAATTATTTTCGCCCGGCATCATCGCCGAGCGCGTTTCGGGGATGCTGACAAATTATGACTGGATCACAGCCGAGACGCTTGCCTATTTCACCCCGCGTCTGACGCAGGCCCCCAAGGACAGCGACTTTGCCCTCGCCTATGTCAGGGACCATGCCGACACGGTGGAAAAACAGCAGCAGGTGCTGGCCGCTCTCCGGTTCAAATGCGATGTGCTATGGTCGCAGCTTGATGCGCTCTACCTTGCCTATGTGGCGCCCGGCATGATCCCGCCCGGCGCTTTCGATCCGGCAGGCGTGGCCTGATGAGCGAAGAGAGCGTCGTTCCCCGGCTGGCACCGGGGGTCAAGTTTCGTTTCGACGCCGTGCGCGATGCCTGGGTGTTGCTGGCACCAGAAAAGCTGTTCATGCCGGACGAACATGCGGTCGAGGTGCTCAAGCTGGTGGATGGCACAAGCACACTGGCGGCGCTGATCGATCAGCTTGCCGCGACGTTTGATGCGCCGCGCGAGATGATTGCAGAAGATGTTGCCATGATGGTTCGTGACCTTGCAGACAAGGGAGTATTGCGGCTTTGAGTGCGCCCCACCCCGCCCCGCCGATGGCCTTGCTTGCCGAGCTGACGCATCGCTGTCCGCTGAAATGTTTTTATTGCTCCAATCCGCTGGAACTGGTGCGGGCCAGCGGCGAATTGCGCACTGAGGACTGGCTGCGCGTGCTTGATGAAGCGGCGGCTATCGGCATTTTGCAGGTTCACTTTTCGGGCGGCGAACCGATGGCGCGCAAAGACCTCGTCACGCTGGTGCGCCATGCGGCGAAGCTGCAACTCTATTCCAACCTCATCACCTCCGGGGTGCTGCTGACCGACGAAGCGATGGCCGAGCTGCTTGAGGCCGGGATCGATCACATTCAGCTCAGCTTTCAGGATTCCGAGCAGCAAGGGGCCGAGTTCATCGGCGGCTACAAGGGCGCGCAAGCCAAGAAGATGGACGCCGCCCGGCGGATCAAAAACGCCGGACTGCCCCTGACAACCAATTTCGTCATCCACCGCCATAATGCTGATCGCGTTGGCGCGATGATTGAGCTGGGCGCGGAACTCGGCTCATCACGGATCGAGATCGCGCATACGCAATATTATGGCTGGGGCCTGCTCAACCGTGACGGGCTGCTGCCCAGCCGCGAGCAACTTGACCGCACGAGTGAAGTGGTGGAGGAAGCGCGCGCGCGGCTGAAAGGCGTGCTGACCATTGATTATGTCATCCCGGATTATTATGCGGCACGGCCCAAGGCCTGTATGGGCGGCTGGGGCAACCGATTCATGAATATCTCGCCCACCGGCAAGGCCCTGCCCTGCCATGCGGCGGAGACCATTCCCGATCTCGCTCTTCCATCGGTGCGGGACCATTCCATCGGCGATATCTGGGCGCACTCGGAAGCCTTCCAGAAATTCCGCGGCACGGAGTGGATGCCCGAACCCTGCCAAAGCTGCGACCGACGCGAGATCGACTGGGGCGGCTGCCGCTGTCAGGCGCTGGCGCTGACAGGCCGGGCGGATGTCGCTGATCCGGTCTGCGAGAAATCAGCCGATCACGCGCTGCTCGCCGGGTTCATCGAACAGGCTGACATAAATGCTCCGCTCAAGGCCCGCGGCTAGGCGCTGAGCCGCTGATCCACTTCGACTTCGCGCGGGACAAGCGCCATGGCGGCGCGGATGACGTCGGCGCCTGCATCCTTGCGCGGGGCGTTTTCGGAAATGTGGCGGCGGAAAGCGCGCGCGCCGGGCATGCCCTGAAACAATCCCAGGATGTGGCGCGACATGGCATGAAGATGCGTGCCGCAGGCGAGCTGTTCCTCGACATAGGGCAGGAAGCGCTCAAGAATTTCGTGACGGGTCAACAAAGGCGCTGTGGCCCCATAAAAACGACAATCAACCTCGGCCAGCACATAGGGCGTCTGATAGGCGGCACGACCAAGCATGACGCCATCGACATGGGCGAGATGGCCTGCCGTTTCGTCGAGTGTCAGGATGCCGCCGTTGATGATGATTTCCATTTCGGGCATGGCCTGTTTCAAGGCATAGACGCGCGCATATTCGAGCGGCGGTATATCGCGGTTCTCCTTCGGCGACAGGCCTTCGAGCCAGGCCTTGCGCGCATGCACGATGAGGGTTTTGCAACCAGCATCGGCGACAGCGGTGGCGAGAGCGGGCAGCGCAATGTCCGGGTCCTGATCATCGACGCCGATGCGGCATTTGACCGTGACGGGAACTGACACCGCCTCGCGCATGGCCGCCACACAGCGCGCAACCAGCGCGGGCTCGCGCATGAGGCAGGCACCGAAGGCACCGGACTGCACACGGTCGGACGGGCAACCGACATTGAGGTTCACTTCGTCATAGCCGAAATCCTGCGCGATGCGCGCGGCCTCGGCGAGCGCGGCGGGTTCGGAGCCGCCAAGCTGCACGGCGATGGGGTGCTCCGTCGCATCAAAGCCGAGCAGATGATCGCGATCACCGTGGATCACTGCCCCCGTCGTCACCATCTCGGTATAGAGCATGGCGCGCGCGGAAATGAGGCGCAGGAAAAACCGGTCATGCCGATCCGTCCAGTCCATCATGGGGGCGACAGACACTCTGTGCGATTGAACTTGTTGCATTCTGAATTCAACGGTCTCTGCGAAGAATGGGCCTTTTTTGCACATCCTGTGACAGAGGCATAGCAAAATTGAATTTCGATGGCCGAGGCGGCTTCTGGTTTGGGCGCGACTTCAATTGCGGGGGGATGGGTGAGGGAATATACCTGCAGAATGGAAAATGATCTTTAATCGGGAGGTTTTAAATGGCGAGTGCGGAAACGGGGCTTGAGCTTCGGTCCCTGATCAGGAAAAGCGGTGAACTTGAGATTTCACTTTTGAGGGTGCCTGTCGCGGAGCCTGCGGCGGACGAGGTTGTGGTGCGCATGGAAGCGACGCCGATCAATCCATCCGACCTCGGCCTTCTTCTGGGACCCGTCAACGTCAAGGCGGCGAAATTTTCGGGCACGGGCGACAAGGCAATGGTCACGGCAACCATTGCCGACGGACCTTTGAAATCGATAGCCTCGCGTTTTGATCAATCGATGCCGGTGGGCAACGAGGGCGCGGGCGTTGTCGTCAAGGCAGGCGCCTCGGCGGCAGCCCAGGCGCTGCTCGGCAAGACGGTGAGCCTGATCGGCGGCGGGATGTATACGCAGTTTCGCAGCATGAAGGCCGCCGAATGTCTCGTTCTGCCAGCCGGGACAACGGCGGCTGAGGGTGCATCATGGTTTGTCAATCCGCTGACGGCGCTCAGCATGGTGACCACCATGCGGCTCGAAGGCCACAAGGCGCTGGTGCATACGGCGGCGGCTTCCAACCTCGGTCAGATGCTCAACAAGATCTGCCTCAAGGATGGCGTTGACCTCGTCAATATTGTTCGCAATGACGAACAGGTGAAAATCCTGAAGGGACTGGGGGCCAAATATATTTGCGACTCCTCAACACCGACGTTCATTGACGATCTCGTGGCAGCCCTTGTCGCCACCGGGGCCACTATCGCCTTTGATGCCATCGGCGGGGGCCGGCTGGTGAGCCAGATTCTGTCGAGCATGGAGGCTGCCGCCAACCAGAGCGCCACGGGCTATAGCCGCTATGGATCGACGGCTCACAAGCAGGTTTACATTTACGGTGGCCTCGACACCAGCCCGACCGAACTGACCCGTGGCTATGGCATGGCCTGGGGGATTGGCGGATATCTGGTGAGCGCGTTTTTGACGAAGGTCGGAAATGTGGAAGCGCAGAAATTGCGCGAAAGGGTGGCGGCTGAACTCAAGACCACCTTTGCCAGTCACTACACCAAAGTGATCTCGTTGCAGGAAGCGCTGCAACCCGATGTGATGGCCGCCTATGCCAGACGCGCGACGGGCGAGAAATATCTGATCAATCCGAACAAGGCCTGAACCGGGCCAGACATGATGATGCGAGCGCCCTCACCCGGCGCTCGCTCTTATGCCAGAGCCGCTTCGTTGAGTATCGCGCGGTTGCGGCCTGTTTCCTTGGCTTCATAAAGAGCCTTGTCGGCAGCGGCGACAAGCGCGGAAAAGGCGGTGTCGCGCGTCGGCACGGTGGCGGCACCACCGACGCTGATGGTGAGATAAGGGCCGACGGAAGACGCGCTGTGCGGCAGTTTCATGGCTGCCACGGCACGGCAGAGTTCCTGGCCGAAGCGAAGAACATCGGAAGGCGCCGTGGAGGGCAGGATGACGACGAATTCCTCGCCGCCGAAACGGGCAGGAAGATCGGTGGACCGCTGGCAGCATCCCTTGATTGTGTCGGCGACACTTTTGAGAACCTCGTCACCTGCCAGATGCCCGTAGGTATCATTATATAGCTTGAAGTGATCGACATCGATCATCAGTACACCGAGAGAGGTTCCGGCGCGTATCGCGCGCTTCCACTCGGAATCGATGCTTTCATCAAAATAGCGCCTGTTGCTGAGGCCCGTGAGACCATCCACATTGGTCAGGCGTTCCAACTCAAGATTGGCGGCCATGAGCTGCTGTTGACTCTCGTGCAGGGCACGATAGGCCGCATCGCGCTGAAGCTGATTGAGATAGGCTGTCGAATGATGCCGGATGCGCGCAATCAACTCGATCTGATCGGGAAGCTTGACGAGATAGTCGCTGGCGCCTGCCTTGAAAGCATCGCGCTTGACGGTCGGTTCTTCCTTGGTGGAAAGAACAATGACGGGAACGGCTTGCAAAACTTCGTCGGCCTTGTAGCGCGCCAGAAGATCGAGCCCATCGGCCCCCGGCATGACCAGATCCTGCAAGATGACCATGGGAGACACGGATCTGGCTGTGGCCACCGCCTCGGCTGGATCGGCACAATAGTGGAAGGTGATCTCCGGCTGTTCGGCGAGCATACGGCGCACCGCCTCGCCCACCATGGCCTGGTCGTCCACAAGCAATACGGAAATGGAAGGATCGGACAAGAAAGAATCTGCCGCTGTGTTCGAGACCGGAATTTCGTCAACGCTCATGTCGTTCCTCCTATCCCTCGACCTTGATTGAGGTGAATATTTCTGCCAGCCGGGGGGCTATGTCCGTCAAAGGCAAGACCTCGGTGGCTGCGTCCAGTGCTGCGGCGGCTTTTGGCATGCCGTAAACGGCGCTGCTCGATTTGTCTTGTGCGATTGTGTGATGGCCCATGTCCCGCATGGACTTCAATCCGAGCGCGCCATCTGATCCCATGCCTGTCAGAAGAACGCCAACAGCCTTGCCGCGCCATTGCCTGCAGAGGCTCCACAAAAACACATTAACCGATGGACGGTAAACATAGTCTTGCGGCTCCGGCGTATAGCCGAGGCGGTCGGGTGATTTGAAGGTGAGATGATCACCTGTGCCAGCAAGCAGCACGGTGCCGCGCGTCGGCCTGTCCCCTTCCTCGGCCAGCCGAACCGGCAGCGCCGAATGCTGGTCCAGCCATTCGGCCATTCCGGAAGTAAAACGCTCATCAACATGCTGAACAATGACGACAGCCGCGGGAAAATCCTTTGGCAGAGCACTCAGGACGGCCCCGAGGGCCGCAGGCCCCCCGGCAGACGCCCCAATCGCTAGTAGATTGGGCAACCTGGGCGAGGCGGGCCTTGCAACAGAGCCGCGCCGATCAGCACTGGGACCTGTCAATTTCTCGACCATCGCAATCTTGGCGAGCAGGGGCTCGGCCCGCAGATGCGGGTCTGTCTCATCCAGCGAGGGCATATTGACAACATCGAGAGCACCGCGCCCCATCGCGTCGAAGATGCGCGGCGTATCGGCATCGCGATGCGCGGTGACAATCAAAATGGGGCAAGGCGTTTCCTTCGTCAGAAGGCGCGTCACCTCAAGGGCATCCATGTCAGGGATTGCAATATCCAGAAGGATGAGGTCTGGCATGTCGCGGGCACATAAGGAAACAGCATTGGTACCTGTACGAGCGACCCAAAGAACCTCGTGTTCGCAGATTGATTCAACAGCATCACGCAAGACATCGACGGCATCAGAGAGATTGCTTGCGATACCAATTTTCATGAGACGGCCTCGCCGATCAAATCAGTTACGGCGTCGAGAAGCGTGTCATCGTGGAAACTGCTCTTGGCCAGATAATAGTCAGCGCCCGCTTCGAGGCCGCGTTGACGATCTTCTTCGCGATCCTTGTAGGACACAATCATGACCGGCAGAGACTTCAACACGGGATCACTTTTAATCAGGCCGACGAGTTCGATGCCATCCATGCGCGGCATGTCAACGTCGGTCACGACAAGATCGAACTCTCCGGCACGCACCGCATTCCACCCATCCATGCCGTCAATCGATACTTCGACATCATAACCAGCGTGGTCGAGCAGCTTGCGTTCAAGCTCGCGCACGGTCAGGGAGTCATCGACCACAAGGATTCGCTTTCTGCGGTTCGAGACAACATCGGATTTGCTGTGGCCGACTTTGCTGAGGCGGGTCGCATGGGCGAGCCTTTCCATCGAACGGATCATGTCTTCAACATCAATGATCAATGTCGGCGAGCCATCTTCGAGAAGCGCCCCTGCGCTGATGTCCTTGATCTTGCCCAGGCGATGGTCAAGCGGATGGACGACAAGCTCGCGGCCACCGATGAAGCGTTCGACAACCAGCGCAAAACGCCTCTGCTGGTCGCCCAGCACGACAACAGGAAGCTCGCTGGCCTCCACCTCGGGCGCGGCGCAATCGAGCACCTGATGGGCGGCGATGAGACCGACGGACTGACCTTCAAAAGTGAAATGCTGTCGTCCCTCCAGCATTGCGATGTCTTCTCTTTTCAACTTCAGTGTACGAACAATATTGGCCAGAGGAAAGGCATAGGGTTCGCCACCAATTTCGACGAGCAGGGTGCGCACCACCGAAAGGGTCAATGGCAATTGTAACTGGAAGCGTGTGCCGATGCCGCGCTGGGAGGAGACGCGCACCACGCCGCGCACCTGCCGGACCATATCCTGCACCACATCGAGACCGACACCACGGCCCGAAATTTCCGTCACCGTGTCGCGCATGGTGAAGCTGGGGAGAAACAGGAATTCCAGCAGTTCACTTTCGCTCATCCGCGAGACGGTCTCTGCATTAGACAAGCCTCGCTCGACGACTTTTCGCCCCAGCGACGCCATGTCAATGCCGCGCCCATCATCGGAAACAATGATCTGAAGCGTGCCCGCGGCATGATGCGCCTCGATGCTGATGCAGCCTTCGGCGGATTTGCCTGCCGCCAATCTTTCGTCAGGCGTTTCCAGCCCGTGATCGACGGCATTTCGCAGCAGATGTCCGAGCGGCGCATCGAGCTTTTCGAGAATGTCGCGATCAATCGGCGTGTTCTCGCCGCGAATTTCGAGCCGCACTTCCTTGCCCAACGAACGCCCAATGTCGCGGACCATGCGCGGAAATCCAATCAGGCCATCGGCAAAAGGACGCATGCGGCATGCCAGAGCCTGATCGTAGAGACGATGAGCAAGGCTGGTGGCATGACGATCAGACGCCTCTAGCTCTGCCAGACGCTCGGAGAGAAAGAACTGACATTCGGCGAGTTTTCCTGTGAGCGTGGCAAGCGCCGCGCTGGCTCGCTCGTCGAGCGCCAGGTGAGACGTGGCTTCGTGGAGACTTTCGACGGCACGGCTGGTGTCATGATGCATACGCTTTAGTCGTAACAGGGACTCACCAAAGGGCTTCAGCCAGCGCGAGTCCACCATCGCCTCGCCTGCCAATCCGAGCAGGCGATTCAGGTTTTCGACCGTGACACGAATGGCGCGATCTTGCGTCTCGCCGGAGACAGTGTCGGCGACTGAAGCGGGAGTGGCGACAGCCTTCGTCGCGGTGCCCGATTGAACAGGCACGGGGAGGACGGCGGGCGCGCTTTGTTCGATCTGCGGTTTGGGCTCAACCTTGGGTGTGGGTTCAATGGCCGGTGCCGGAGCACTCGGCTCATCGACCAGTGCTGCTTTTAATCTGGTGACGAAATCATCGACAGTTCGCTGCCGATCTTCGGTTTGCGGACCGGGCTCAAGGTCGAGCGTATTGGCGAGATTGGTCAGCAGGTCAACGCCTTCGAGCAGCAGATCGATCTGCTTGCGCCCCAGCGTGAGGCGCGCCTGCTGGGCGGCGACAAACACGTCTTCCATGACATGCGCCAATATCACGCCGGTTTCTATATCGACGATACGAGCCGCGCCTTTGAGGGAATGGGCGGCGCGCATGCAAATTTCGAGCTGGTCGGCGGCGGTCGGTGTGCGCTCCAGCACAAGCAGACCATTCGTCAGCGCCTGCGTCTGGCTCTCGGCCTCGGCGCGATAGAGATCCTTCATCGAGAAATTGCTGAGATCGGTCGCGCTCATGCGGCACCGCCATTCAGGCTTGCCACCAGCATTTTATCATCCAGGAAGCCGATCACCTTGCCCTGCCAGCGCAGTATCTTTTGGGTGAAGGCGCTGGCGGCCATTGTCACGGTAGCTGGCGGCACTTCGAAATCAGATTCCTGACAACGATAAGTCCCGACCACTTCATCGACGGGGAAGGCGACACGTTTTCCATCGCGCTTGACGACCAGCAATCGCGCCCTACCCTTCTCACCCGGCGCGCTCGATGCTTCCAGAGCGGCGTCTATGCCGAGTATTTTTTGCGGCGACAGACAGACAATCAATTCGCCGCGGATATTGACGAGGCCGGCCACGGCACCATTGCGACGATGAGGTACGGAATGCATCTTGCGGCTTTCGGCAACTTCTTCGAGCGCCAGCGTTGGCAGAGCAAACCACTCACGCCCGACACGGAAAACCGCGACAGAGACGGCCTGCACGTTCTCAGCAACCTTGTTCTGCGAAAAATGCGTTGTCCATTCGGACTCGCAGCCCGCGAGCAGATCACGATCAAGAAAGGCCGATGCAGCGGCTGAATAGGTCGGACAATTGCGGCAGTGGATCAAGGTCGCCAGTTTGGGACAGGACATGTCACCGTGAACGCCGATGCTGTTCCAGCAATCGTTCCAGGCGGTCTTTGCAGTGGATTCTGTGGTGTCGGACGATGGAAGGGTCATACACGCGCTCCCTTCTGCTCAATGCGGCGCAGGCGTTCGCTCATGGCGCGGGCGGCGGAGACATTTCCCTGTTTGCTGAAGATCAGCGCAAGATGCTGCATGGACCGCAGATGATTGGCGTCCAGATAGAGGGCTTGCTGATAGTGGCGGGCGGCCTGCGTGAGATCGCCTCGGGCGTCGTAGAGCAGGCCCATAAGATAAAGGGTCCGAGCCGATGGTCCTTGTTCGCGGAGATGGTTTTGACATTCCTGCATCGCGCCTTCGAGCTCGCCTGCGTCAGCCATGCTTTCGATGTCATCCATGCTGAGCGCGGTGCGCGGCGGCGGAGCCGGGGGCACATCCGGCATTGCGGTGAAGGCATTTACCTCCTGCCGCAAGGGCTGTGAGGGCGTTCTTTTGGGCCGAGGCGGCGCGCTGCGACGCCGGGTCGCGATTGTGGTTGTGGTCGGCTTTCCATTGCCGGAGAATTTTCGGAAGGAAAAAGACAGCGGGATTTTTGTTGATTCAAATCCGCTTTCAACCAACAAGCCAGTCTCGGCGGGGCCAACGAAAAGAAGGCCGTTTTCATTCAGCAGACGCTTCAATATTTCCACGGCCCTGAGCTGCTCGGCACGGGCGAAATAGATCAGGAGATTTCGACAGAATACCACGTCGTAGCGTTTGGCATTGGCTTGAAAATTGATGCCGAAAAGATTTGCCTGATTAAAAGTCACCGCGTCGCGCACCCGCTCTGCCGGGCGATACTTGCCATCGACACTCTCAAAATAGCGATCCCGGAAACTGATATCGTTTCCGCGGAAAGAATTCTTTCCGTAGACGGCTGTTTTACATTTTTCGAGCGAATGGAGACTGATATCGAAGGCATCGATGTGGAATCGACCGGATGGAAGCTCTGCATCGAAAAGAGCCATTGCCATGGAATAGGGTTCTTCACCCGTCGAACAAGGCATGCTGAGGAGGTTCAGCGGCTGGCCGGGACGAAGCCCTGCCCATTCCCCGGCTGCTGTATTGGCTAAGGTGCGGAATGCCTCGACGTCCCTGAAAAACCACGTCTCGGGTACAACGACGGCATCTATCAGGTCTTGCAGCGCTGCGCCGGAGGATCGCACCAGAGAAAGATAGTCCTTGATGTCAGCTATTTGACGCTCATCCATTTGCGTGCGAACGGCGCGAGCGACATTTTGCGATCCGATGGACGCCGAATCGAGCCCCATTTTTTCCTTGAGCAGATTCTCGACGTCCTTCAGCATCACGCCCCCTCGACCAAAGACAGGCGCTCGGCGGCGGCAGACATCAAACGCTCCGTATCAAGACGTTGAACCAGACCGAGAGGACCATTTGTCATGGAGCCGAAGGAGAAGGTCTGGGAATCTGATATGATGGGCGAGGAAAAATCGGTAACATCGCAGCGCAAGGTTCCCGTCGCATGTTCCGCAATGAGCCCCATGTATTGCGCCGATGGCGTTTGCGTCGGCCGACTGAGGACAATGATCCGGGTGCTCAGCCGGGCGCGGGCTGGCCGACCGAGCAGTAATTCACTCAGGTCCATCACCGGAATGAAAGCACCGCGATAGCTGATTGTGCCTGCAACGCCGCGCGGCGCGCCCATGACCTTGTTGATCTTCAACAGAGGCAGAACCTCGATGACGTGGCTCACATCCAAAGCATATTGGGTATCATCAAGACACATCAGAAGAGACAGCATTTGGCGACCTCACATGGACTGTCGAAACGACCTGCGTTGTCCCATCAAGCCTGAAGCTTGAACTTGATGACGCTGCTTCGCAGACTGCCGGACACTTGCTTGAGGTCTTCAATTGCCAGATTCGATTGACGAAGCGATTCAACAGTCTGCTGTGCCCCTTCCGTGAGCTGGAAAAGCGCCTCGCTTATCTGTTCGGCACCGATGGCCTGTCCCTGCATGCCTTCGTTGACAGAGTCAAAGCGTGGCACCAGCGCCTGCACCTGTTCGATGATCTGGCTGAGCTGCGCCCCGACCTTCTTCACCTCATGCATGCCGCGACGCACTTCTTCGGAAAATTTGTCCATACCCATGACGCCCGCGGAAATGGCCGACTGGATATCCTTCACCATTTGCTCGATGTCATAAGTCGCAACCCCCGTCTGATCGGCGAGACGGCGGATTTCGGCGGCGACGACAGCAAAGCCTCGACCATATTCGCCCGCCTTTTCCGCCTCGATGGCGGCATTGAGCGAAAGCAAATTGGTCTGATCGGCCACTTTTGTGATTGTCGTGACGACTTGATTTATGTTCCCGGCCTTTTCGTTGAGAGTGGCAAGCTTGCCGTTGATGGAGCTTGCCGCTTCCATCACTCTGGCCATGCTCTCTTCCATCCGCGTCAGACCACCCCGGCCATTATCGGCAAGGGTGGCAGTCTCGTCAGCCACAGCGGACACCTCGTGCATGGTTTTCACCAGTTCCTTCGAGGTCGCGGAA
>Ga0214472_10003422_pt1 | contig 16790 bp, 20 predicted proteins | sample RVTome_6_FD_207662 | JGI IMG/M metagenome (GOLD analysis project Ga0214472, IMG submission 207662) | Soil microbial communities from uranium-contaminated site in the Upper Colorado River Basin, Wyoming, United States - RVT140D175 | ecosystem: Environmental > Terrestrial > Soil > Contaminated >... | reverse complement strand
CCCAGTTCGTCTTCACCGAGGTCAGGAAGCGGCCGGTGATCTTCTGGCAGACCGCCAAGGTGGTGCGCGCGGCGCGCCCCGGTGTGCGGGTGCCCTCCCGCCGGGCATCGGGCTACGGCCGACTCCTGATCGAGGTCGACACCCGCGAGCGATACCCGTACAAGTTCGCCCGGCGCCCCGTGGAGACCGAGCGGACCGCCCTGGAGGTCGGTGACTACGGGGTCCGCAGCGGAGCCGAGCTGGTGGCCGCGGTGGAGCGCAAGAAGCTGGAGGACTTCACGAGGAGCCTGGTCGACGGCTCGCTCGGGTTCGTGATGGCTGAGCTCGCCGGGCTGGCCACGGCGGCGGTGGTGGTGGAGGATCGCTACTCCTCGCTGTTCAAGTCCGAGCACGTGCGACCGGGATGGCTTCCCGAGCTCGTCGCCCGACTGCAGGTCCGGTACCCCGAGGTCCCCATCGTCTTCGCCGAGACCCGGAAGCTGGCGGAGGAGTGGACCTATCGCTTCCTGGCCGCGGCGCTGAGGGAGTTCGCCGACCCCGACGCCCCGATCGGCGGGGAGCCCGACGCCGAGGAATAGCCCCGGCGTCCGTCACGGAGTTCTCTCCTGGGCCCCCGAATCGGGACGAGATCCATCGGGAGGGGTGCGACGCGCACCCCCCGGGATCGAGCCCTGCTGCTCTCGCCACCCGTATCGGGTCATCCCCCTCGGCTTATACACGTTGAGCGCGAGCACCACCACGAGCACGACCAGGCCCCCGATGGAGTGGACGAGGGTGCTGTCGAGCGCCGCCAGGTCGCCCGGGAGGGTGGATTGGTCGGCGGCGATGCCGGCCAGCGCACCGACCGTGCCGGCCTCGCCCAGGAGCACCACGGTGGCGAAGGCGGTGAGCAGCAGCGAGACGACCACCCAGTAGTGGCGGAACAACCCCCACCGGGTGACGAGGGAGATGGCGATGCCGCTGACCAGCGCCGCAACCGCCATCGGGACGATCACGGTCTCGACGATCGTCTCCATGCCGCCATAGGCGGCCCGGAGCCGCCCCGGATCGTCACTGATGACGGTGGTCACATCGAGGGCGATGTAGGCGGCCAGGGCGCCGATCCACCCGATCGACACGGCGAGGTGGACGGCCAGCATCAGCCTCTGCAACCGGCGCCCCACCCTCACCGCGCGGCGAAGAGTGGGCCTACGGCACCGATGTGGCGCCCCGGGCCGTGGTCGCCGCCCGCCAGCACCGCGATGAGGATCAGGGTCACCAGCACCACGAAAGCGACGACCGCCGACACCTTGACCCATCGGGGCGCCCCAGGCGGCGTCTCGCTGCGCCCGCCGCTCGGGTCGTGGCTGCCGGCCGGATCCGTCATCTGTGCCTCCTGTCCGGGGATCGACCATGTTCATCAATACACGGTGTCTATGTCAAGCCGTATCGTCTGGATATCGACACTCCGTATACTGGCGCTCATGCCGAAGCTCTGGGACGAGACGATCGAGGCGCACCGCCGGTCGGTGCGCGACGCCACCATCGAGACCACCGCGGCACTGGTCGCCGAGCGCGGGCTTCGAGCGGTCACCATGTCGGAGATAGCCGAGCGGACCGGCATCGGGCGCGCCACCCTCTACAAGTACTTCCCCGACGTGGAGACGATCCTGTCGGCATGGCACCTGCGTCAGATCCGGCACCACCTCGACCATCTGGCCGAGGTGCGTGACCGGTCGGATCAGCCCGGTGAGCGTCTCGAGGCGGTGCTGGAGGCCTACGCCTGGATCCAGAGGGAACGCACCCGGCATCATCACGCCGAGCCTGGCTCCTCGGAGCTCGCCGCGGTCCTGCATCTCGATGATCAGGTGGCAGACGCACAACGCCGGCTCCACGCCCTGATCCGAGACCTGATCGCCGATGCGGTGAAGGTCGGGACGGTCCGTGGCGACGCGTCACCCGACGAGCTGGCCGGCTACTGCATCCACGCCCTCGGGGCCGCTCGGCACGCACCATCGGAAGAGGCGGCGCAGCGACTCGTCGCAGTGACCCTGGACGGGCTGGCGCCCGACGCCTGACCCCGGCGCTGCCGGCGCCGACGCGACCGTCCCGGCACGATCCCGACGAGCGCCGACGAGGATGAAACCCGCATCGGGTTCTGGGTCGCGGCCTGATCGAGCCGAATCGCCAACAGGAGAAGACATGACCGAACCGAGGCAGATGGTCAACGTCCGCTACATGGTCGACGATGTGCGAGCGTCGATCGACTTCTACACCGAGCATTTCGACTTCGAGGTGCGAACCAGCTTCTTGCCCGCGTTCGCCGACGTCACTCGAGGAAACCTTCGGCTGCTGTTGAGCGGCCCCGCCAGCTCGGCGGGAAGACCCATGCCCGACGGCGTCAAGCCGGGTCCCGGCGGCTGGAACCGGATCCATTTCGTCGTCGATGACCTGGCCTCAGAGGTCGCCCGCCTCCGCGACGCCGGGCTCGAGTTCCGCACCGACATCGTCACCGGCCCGGGCGGCTCCCAGATCCTGCTCGAAGACCCCTCGGGCAACCTCATCGAACTGTTCGAACCGGCCGGCACGTGACCTGCGAGCGGGAGCGGTCGAGCCGCGTGGATAACCCCTCTTGACGGCCCATCCGTTAGAAGATCCGTTAGAAGAATCACGACTACGCCGGACCGACGTGAACCTTCGAGAAGCCCGAAGGCTGGTGTGTCGCCGCGACAACAGCCTTCAATCTGACATCTGGCGCGCGGTACGTCAGCCCCAGAAGATCGAGGTCGGGTCACGATCGATCTCGACGATGAGATCGTCGACGTGGCGAGTTGGGCTCACCAAGTCGTACTCGTGAAACTTCAGATTGCGGTCACGCCAGTACAACGACCACTCCCCTCTCGTCTTGGTGTACCGCAACCGGGCAACCGGGAACCGGGTCCACTCAGGCCCGTAGTCCGACCGCCAGGGCGGGCGGCATTCGAGAATGGTGACTGTTCGATCCGTGACGTCCAGCTCATAGCGAATCTGCCCCTGGGCACGCTCGGAGAGAGCGGAGTTGCGGGCCTCGACCCAGCGTCGGAGGCGAGCCAAGTCCATCTCGGGGATCATGGCTCTTTCCACTTCTGGGCTCCGGGGTCCCACGTCGCGTGCCTCAGCCCGCCGATCACCGGATCGACTAGACGTCTTACAATCTTGACCGCCTCCTCGGCGTCGAGGATCTCGAAAACAGGAACGGTCTCTGCGATCTTCCGGTAGCCCTCGTGCCACTCCTCGGACGGCAAGGACAGGGGAATCGAGAGGTCCGTGCCCCGTCGCCGATGCTCGCTTTCGAGCGCGGTATGGAGGGCATCGCTGTCAACGGTCTGGGTGAGTGTGATCAGTACGAGGTCGACGAGGTCGCGGTATCGGGTACTGGGTCGACCGGCATACTTGGCCATCATGGCGGCGTGCTTATCGGCGGTCTGATCGGGAATCGGATGTACCCGATAGACAGCCGCGCTGACAAGGCCGGGTACTTTCACGGGGTCGATTGGCGGAACTGCTTCGGGCTCGGAGGTCATTGTGTGGGTCACCACGATGTCGATCCTGAATCGCTCGAACTCCTTGTCGCCGACGTAGACAGTCACGTTGATCTGGCCGCCGGCCGCAGCGCCAGTCAGGGCTGCACCTCGATCCACGTCGAAGGTGAAGTAGTCCCCGAGATCGACTTCGGCTGCCTCACGGAGCGCTCCGAGCCCCGCGTCAGACTCACCGGCGAAGTAGAGGTCGACATCGATACTGTGTCGCGCCCTATCCGGAATGCGGGCGAGAAGACCGGCGGCTCCCTTCACCACCCAATCATTCGGCGCGTGCATGAACACTCTCGTCAGCAGCCGGCTGTAGGCAAACTGACGACGAATCTCCGCCACGTCGTACGATGACGACGCCGCGGCACTGGCCATACGATCCACCAGGGCACGTTCGAAATCCCGTGCCGAGGCGTAGGGCACGCCCCCATCTCGCTGCATCATCTCGACTTCCCGGTAGCCAGCTCCAGGATGGCATCGATGTCCGCCCTGTCCCCCAGCGCTTCTACGACCTCCGCTTCCGTGACCAGTCCCTTGGCCATGGCGTCGGAAGCGATTCGCCCGAGGTGTCCACCGTCCATGTGATCGTCCGCCAGGTCGGCGATCGTCCGAGCTGGGGTGGTGACCGCAAACCCCTCGTGAACGGTCCACGAGTCGCGGTCCAGCCCTCCTCGACGCACATGTACCTTCACATCGGCTCGAGACTGCAGACGCCGGTCGCAGATGAACTCGGGCACGTCGGCGATTGACACACCCAGATCGAACAGGGCCGCGGCGGACCTGTGCGACACCCAAAGGTGGGGTCGGATCGTCCGTTCCCTCGGCGAGAGGTCGGGGGTGAGCCGGAGCCACGCCACTCGTAGTCTCTGGTGAGGGTCATACCCGGCTCCGCTGATTCGATAGACGCCATGGTCGAGCCTCTCGATGGCTCCGCTCCTCACCCCTCGCTGCAGGGCCGAGTCGTCCACACCCCGGCGATAGGCCTGGGCGCGTGTGAAGTAGCCTTGCTGTGCCTCGGTCAGATCCACCACATGGCCGAGCGACCGACGCGGGGTCTCAGGCATGTTCCTACTACTCTACTGCAAAACTATCGGAAACCGATAGGTCTGCAGCACCATGGGCATGGAGACGCACCCCAACCGTTGAGCATCGGTTGCTCGGATGCCTTATCCGACACCGGTGCTGCACCCACGCCTGATGATTGGTCGATCGACCACCGCCGCTGAGTTAGGCGGCTCGTCTCATCTGAGTGGGATTGGCGGGTTCGGATGCGGGGTGATGATGGCCGGTTTGGCCAGGTGATGCCGCCGGCGTGGAGGAGGCAGCAGGGCCGGTAGTGGTCGAATCGTCGAAACCCGTGGCCGGCGCGTTCGACCTTCTTGATGACCAGGTTCATTGCTTCGGTGGGTCCGTTGGAGGCGCCGGTGTGGTGGTGGCTGAGGATCTCGTTGCGCCATCGGGCCAGGGTGCGGCCGAGGGATCGGATCTCGCCGACATCGCTTGTGGCGCAGCCGGCGATGGTCGCGTCGAGGAGGGTGGCGGCGTCTGTGGGGTGGTCGGCGAGGTAGATGTCGCGGACGGATTCTTTCCAGCCATGCTCCGGCGACCTCGTCGTGGGGGTCAGAACTCGTTAGAAGATCCGTTAGAAGCTTGGTCTCCAGCGCGACAAGGCCCCGGTCAGGACACTCTGACCAGGGCCTTCGTTCGTTCGTTCGTTCGTTCGTTCGTTCGTTCGTTCGTTCGTTCGTTCGTTCGTTCGTCAGGTCTTCACGAAAGTCGAGAGGCGTTGCTGCGGTTGGGGTACAAGACCCGCTCACCGCAAGAGCCCCAGGCTAAGAGAGCGGCGGCCCCCACCCGATTGATCTCACTTCCGGCACCAACAGATGGCAGTGGGTCCGCATGAGAACGATTTCTCGGATGCTCCTCAAATCCTGACCCCGTCCAAAGCCGGCGCAATGGTGAGAGGACCTCCGAAAGTCGCGCATCAACGAAGCGCGGTCATTCAGAGGTGAGCATCAAGATCCCTAGCCCCTCACTACGAGCCGAATATGCGAGCCACGGCCACACGTCCTGCGTCGTGCTGGCGAGCGACATCACGTTCACGCCAGACGTTCCAGACACCGGGATAAGCTGAGGTGGCTCTTCGCATTCGGGGGTTTGGCAGAAGGCGAGCTTGATCGAGTCGTTCGCCGTGTAGGCGACAAAGGTTGCGAAATCCCGCATGGCGACGGTCGAGTACAAACCAACCTCCCCCTGCGTGTCGACGACCACGCGCGATAGCCGTTGGGCACATGTCGGCGTCCCACACCACGAGAGAATCAGATCCTGGGAGTTTCCCTCTTGATAGGACAACACGGCGTTACCCGAGTAGTCAAGCGCGATCGATGGGTACCGGTATTGCCCCTCAGAGTCGACGGTCACAACTGAAGGATCTGCGCACGAGTCGAGATCGCAAGCCGCCAGGTTGACATATCCGTTCGCGTCTATGAACGCGACTGCCACACGTCCATCATCCCCGAACGCCACCGCGATCTCAGCTGCCTGGCCTCCCTCAAGCGGGCTTGGAACCGTCAGCATCGTCACGATGTTCGCACCCTCGCACCAGCGATCTGAGCACGCCACCAGCAACACGAGTTGAGGATTCGTCGTAAGGGAGATCTTCTCGGCCTCAACAACAAAAACTGGAAAGGAGTCATCTGAGAGCGTCACGAAGACCCTCGACAGCGTGTATGCCGCCGGGTGGAATCCGACGACCACGGAGTTCCGGACTGCGGTCGAACACATCACATCCTGACACCTGATGACCGTGACTGCGTTGTCGTCGGAGACTTCCGCCACGGCGCCAGGTGCGAGGGCGGCGATCGGTAGGCCATCCTCGTCGAGGGTCAGCGCCAGAAACGGCCAGTCTGACACAAAACGGAAATCGCTCATCACCAAATGGGTCTCAGCACTGTCGCACAAGGAAGAGGAGCATCGCGTCAGCAATAGGTCGTGGGCGCCAGCGTCAGCGTCAGCGTGTAACACGTACCGTTGCCCTTGCGCGGTGACAACCGCCGGGTCGCTTACGAGCCTCCGTCCGTGAGCTTCGAGGTTCGCATCGACAACTCGGAGGTTGGAGTCGGCGGACGGCGAGGTCGTCCGCCGGGGCTCGGCCCGGGTCGGAGTGACCGTAGATGCCGACCCCTCAGGCGTCTCCGCGGCCCTGCCAGAACAACTTGTCATGGCCAGGGTCAGCAGCAAGGTGACAAGCGACGCGGGCTTCAGTACCAAGGGCCACCTCCACACCATGAGCACAGCGCAGCCCCGGTAGATCCGAGACAGTCGAGAGAATACTGCGTCCGTGACCGGATCCGTTGCTCGAGTTGACCCGGAGCCGCTCCGTCACGCAGTCAGATGTGGTCCGGTCTTCAAGAGAGCAAATGGGCTTTGCGACGCCGGAGACACACAGCCTGCGAAACTCGTTCTCCCTGGCTCTAAGTGGCACCACTCCCCGTCGCTCGGTTCGGTACCCGGCGCGGCAATCTCACTTCTTGGGTTTGTTGAGCGAACCGAGCACGTCGCCAAGTCCAGCCTCGGCCTGTCTGAGGCCCTCGTCGGCTTTCTCAAGCCGCGGTTCCATGATCGACGGGTCCTCCTTCCCCTGGACCGACTCAAGGACCCCATAGACAGCGTTCGCGAAGTCCGAGAGTCGCCGCTCCGCCTCGAGGCACTCGTCAGCCACCCGTGAGTCTCCACCAGCTCGAGCGAGAAGGCCCACCGTCCTCAGCTCACGACGAACCTCGATCTGGTTCTCCAGACTCTCGAGAGCTTGCCGCTTGACTGACTCGCTTATCTTCGTCCAGTGGATATTGCCAACGGTCAGTCGGCCCCGAATGGTCGAGATCTCAGCAACGGCCGCAGCAAGCCGATGGAGCCACTCCTGTCGGCGAGCATCGAGTCGATCCTTCTCCGCCTCGGTCGCCGATATCCGAGCGGCGGCGGTGGATCCGACAAAGCCGATCAGTGCGCCGAGAACGACTCCTGCGAGGGCTGCCGTCGTCGGATGATTCTCTATCAACTCCATTGGGAAACTATCGCACGGACGGGGTGAGCATTGCTCTCGGCCGTGACCACCTGCATCGGAGAGTCCACCGCATAACGGTTCTCCCGCGTCACGTCGGCCGCTCGGTTGCATAGCCAGCCGGGTCAGGAAACAGAGTTTCATGACTCAGACCAAAGCTGTCACTTAGTACAGAACGGATGTACGACTTCAGCCCTCGGTTGATTCGGAAGCCGAGCACGGGCGGCATCGCTCGACGGCCCTGCCCCTGCGGTTCGAACAACGCGCCAAGCTGCGGATCACCCCACTCAGCAGGAAGCTTTGGGAGTTCGAGGTCGGAGATGGGGCTGAACCAGGACCTCTGTGTTGAGGGCAGAACCGGGGCGATGAGCATTCGTGAGCGCTGCACCACCACGCGATCAGTAACAACTGGAGGAACGAACCAACCGAGTGTGGCTTCATGTCTCAACTCGCCGATCATCCCGGCGTAGCTCCGCGAGTCGTTGGTGTAATCGATCCATCCCACTGCATTCCATCCGATCAGAAGCCCGTCATGGTCGTCGTGTCTTCGAACCGCGAAGTAGAGCGCAACCAAAGGATCGGCAGTTAGATCGAGTAAAGGGGTGGGCACCCCGAAGTGCTGTAGCAAGGCCAGTTGTTCGACAGGAACAAGAGTCCGGAGGGAGATGCCATTCCTCCAGACATGTTGAGCGCCGCGGACAGCACTTGTCTGGAACTCTACGTAGTCAGCAACGGCCTTGCTGGAAGTGAGCTTGGGTGGATCTGTGTGAACCGCAGACGGGGTCAGCCGATACCCGGCTTTTGCATGGCCACGCCAAAAGGTCTGCGTCGACCGGACGAGCGAGAGGGCTGCGATCTCATCAAGTATCCGACGCGTCCGCTGGCGCATCGAATTGGTCTGCGAGGTACTGCCGGGATGCCGGAGGAGGTGGAGCGAGGCCCATGCGTCGAGCATCAGAGACGAAAGCACGGAACCGAGCGGCAAACATCCGAGGTCTGGCCGCGGTGTGAATTATCCATGCCGACTCGTGTACTCGGCGCACAGCCGCTGAATGAAGGCGTCATAGTGCATCGGATCGCCGACCCTCGGAGCCGGAGTGTTCACCAGGTAGCTCGTCGACTCGAGGTCCATGTTGTCCATGTCAACAACAAGGCCGGCCTTCGCATCCAGGCCCGTGCCGGTTGGGCCGCCTCGGACACTCACGTTCCTCAGTTCTGAGAGGCAGTGCTCCACTTTGTCGAGCGGGTCGCGGTGAGTCGTGATATCTCCTGGACGACGGGTTGGCGATCGGAATCGCTCTGCCGCATTCACCACGAACACGCCCCCAGCAATGGCCTTCGGGTCGTAGTTGTGCACATGCTCGTGGTGTGCCTCAAGATCGCGCTTGCGATTCTTCGCAGCCTTCTTGTGCTCCGTCATGATCGACTTGAGCTCGATCGCGATTAGCACCGTCGAAGGATCCGTTCTCTCGATGATGGCGCCCCGCTCCTGCGCTAAATCGAGAAGTCCTGGTGGAGGCCGACCGAGAACAAGATCAACGTTCCAAGTCGAGTTGCCGTACTGCAAATCGAAGTTGATCTGATAAACGAGCGCGCCCCGACGCCCCGCATCGGCGATCGGTTCGCAAGTGGATACAAGATCTTGGACGATGGCCGCCGCGAGCGCGTTCGAGTGCTTATCGGAGCGCGGGTGGTAACCCTCCCGCCTCAGGTGAGCTATGAAACTTTCCGGGAGCGCCACGCCCGTCCTCTCGTCAGGTCCGCGAAACCATCTCAACTGTTGGCTTCGGCGAAATGCGCAATCTCGCGAGACGGTTGCGAGCGTGCTCCAGGTACGACCGTTCGACATCGAAGCCCACTGAGTGGCGTCCCGCCTCGGCTGCAGCGAGCCCGGTGGTGCCCGATCCCATGAAGGGGTCCACCACCGTGTCACCAACGAACGAGAACATCCGCACGAGCCGCGATGCAAGCTCCTTCGGGAACGGCGCCGGATGGTTCGCAGTCGACGCTCCCGTGATGTCCGACCAGATGGACCTGTACCAGAGGTGGTAGTCGTCCTTCGGGATCCTCGACAGCTCCCTTTGCTCCGCCGTCGGCTTGCGATAGTCGCCGGGCTTTCGGAGGAGGAGGATGTATTCGACCTCGCTCTTGATGATCCCGTTGGGCTCGTACGGCTTGCCGAGGAAGTACGAGCCGTCACGCGACATCTCGGTCTTCATGTTGGTGCGCTTGTGCCAGAAGATCGGTGTGAGCGCGTCGAAACCTGCCTGGCGCGCGTAGTGCAGGATGTCAGCGTGCAAGGGGACTACGCGATGTCGCCCGTGCTTCTTTCGTGAGAGCGAAACGTCCCCGACGTTGATACAGAGCCGTGCGCCGGGCAACAGCACCCGGTGACATTCGTCCCACACCTGCGCAAGTTCCTTCTGGAACAGCTCGTAGTCCGCGAGGTCGCCCAGCTGCCCCTCCGAGTCCGGATATTCCTTGAGAGTCCAATACGGCGGGGACGTGACGACGAGACCAACGGTCTCATCGTCAACCTCGGCCATGGATCTCGCATCGCCATGGATCAGCACATGGTGGGTCTGCTGCCCAGGGGTCGTAAAGGTTGTCTTGCTGCGTGCCAAGTTCTCTCCGAACTACACCATTGGAACTTAGCAGGGGGGTACGACACGTGGCGGGCGCCAGTTGGTTGAGCGCTGCTGGCGGTCGGTCACACTTTCAGACGGAGCGGCGAGCTGTAAGGGCCGAGGACGGATCCCCGCAAGTCCGGCATCAGCCGAATCGGCACACCAGACGCGACGCACTGTGGCGACCCAGATGGATCGCCTCTCCCCAACATCTGGCCGCCCGTGCAATCATGCGGAAGGACGGGAGGGGACATGGACTCGATCGGGACTCACGACAGCCTTTCGATTGTCGTCGCGCTTGTCGAGCAACCGGACGATGCCCCGGAAACAGCCATCGCGATCGACTTGCGCGAAGCCGGAGTGGGCGCCACCCCAAGGTGGCGACGCACAACAATGGGGCTGAGCCTGCTGTTCCTTGTTTCGGTCGCATGCTCCTCCGATCGAGCGGACACGCCGACGGCCCCGCCCACCCCAACGGAGGGCGTAGGGCAACCCCTCGTCCTAGACGATCCCCGGTTCGACAGTGCGGCGAGTGCGGGAGCCCGTTCCTCCGCTGGGGATCCGAGGAACATCCCGCTTCCGCCGCTTCCGCCTGCGAATCGCCTTTCGGATACCACCGCGTACCTGCTCGCTGAGGGGTCACCCTTGCTCGATTTCGTCTCGCTTGTCGAGAACGTGTGGACCGTTGTGCCGCTCACCGAGCAAGCCTGTTCTTCACTGAAACGCGACCTCGAGTCGATCGCAGGTCCCCAACTCCTAACGGAGCTGGCCGCCAGCGTTCCGGACGAACCCGCATCAGACATGACAGGCAACCTCGTAGCGATGACCGTCGAGTTGGTTGCAACGTGTGGCGCAGAACAAGCCGTGGTTGATCTCGTCGCGTGGCAATGGGCGCTCGTGTACGGGCGCCTTACAACAATGGGAGTTGCCGTTCCATGAGGCGACTGGCGAGTCTCTCGCTGGTCTTCGGGCTGCTCTGGGCAGCGCCTGGATCAAGCGCATCGGCTCAGCGAGATGCACCGCCACCGCTGGCATGGCTGTCAACTGGCGACTCGTATTCGAGCGGTGAGGGGGTGTTTGGCAATGAGGGCGACTGCGCACAAGCCCGGAACGCGTATGGTCCGCTTGCGATCGATCTACTCGCAGGGGATGGCTGGGACATCCCAGTGTCCGCGTTCACTGCCTGCACAGGACATCTGACAGAAGACTTCTTCAACGAACGGCCCGATTCGGGAAAGCCGTCGCTCGACGCATGGGGAATCGAGCAGGCTGGAACGAACCGGTTCGATGTGATCACCCTGAGCTTCGGTGGGAACGACATTGGGTTCGGGGACATCATCATCGACTGTCTCGTGTTGCCCGACAGTTGGTGGAATGTCCCCGGTTGGCTCACATCCGGATCTGGTTGCGATCAGTCGGAGGCTGATGTCCAGGCTCGCATCGAAGCCCTCACCGACCCACCAAATGCAGGCTGTCGGGGGGGTCGAGTGGAGGGGCGGGTCCGCCAGGCGGACGGCGACCCCTATCTGTGCGACATACTGATTCGCGACGGAGGGGCTCTACCAAGCCAAGTTCGAGGCCCGCTGCAGGACTTCTATGCGACTCTCGTTCGGCGCCGGCTCACGGACCGAGGACAGTTGTTCGTGATCGGGTACCCATCCGTTATCGCGCCCCCGGCCGAGTGGCCCATCCGCTGCGTGGCCGTGGGCATGTGCAGCGGAATCAAGCGAGGTGACGCCCAGCGGCTGATTCGATTGGCTCAGGAGCTGGACACAGAGATCCAATTGGCGACAGTCTTTGCCAACCGTAAGTTCCCAGTGGAACGCGTCCAATATCTATCGACATTCGACCTGTTTCGTGAAGGCGGACATGAACAGGATGGAGTCGGAGAGGACTTCATCAATGGCTGGAGCATTGATCGAGGCTTCGGGGTCAACTTCCGTACCCGCGGTAGCTTTCATCCGAACGCCGCAGGACACCGAGCAATCGCCGGAGCCCTCGTCGATCTCGTACGAGCGTCAGACACCCTCACGCGCCCTCTGCCCGAACTCTCAGACTTTTCGATCGTCCCTGAGGGCCTGAACGGTCCTGTCGATCTTGTGGTCGGGATGTCGCCTGAAGATGCGCGAGCCTCCGGCTTCCTCAGCTATGACGGGCCACTGTTCACGGAAGAGAACTCCGGCTACGTCTGTGGGTTCGCCCCGGGCGCGGGGGTTCTCAAGAACGCGGTATCGGTTCAGGTGCACGACACCGGTCTGGCCAGGTTCTACATCACCTCTGAAGGCCTGCGAACGTCGGACGGCCTTGGCATTGGTTCCATTCGATCGGACGTGAGGGCTGCACTGGGTAGGCCAACGGAGCGACGCATGCATGAGTACGACTTCAGCAAGGACGAATTTCTCTATCGCTTTGGTACGAACGGGTTCAACTTCACGTTTCTTGACGACGAGGTCGTCGAGATCTCGTCGGGCGACTGGAATGCCCTGCACCTCGTCGAAGGGTGCGTGTGAGAACCCGTTCACTGAGAGTCCGCCGTTGCTCTACCTCAACTTCGGCGACTAGGTAGGGCGGACACTGGCCGAGAGCTCAGCAGTGCGGCACGACTCACGAGCGCCCTCTTCTTGAATCGGCCCACCGCTCAACGTCAGGCCAGTACCACAGCATCACACTCGCGAGCACCACGATCGGCTCGGGGAAGTCGTCGTAGCGGCGACGCCAGTTGTGGACCGTCTCGAGGCGAGCGAGCCCAAGGCGTTCGGCGATCTCCGCGCTGCCCACCAGGAGTTCTGGGTCAACCCGCTTTCTCGCCACGCTCCAGACGATAGAAGAACCCGCAGCCGTCGCGACATTGCACTTGACATCGTGCATGAACGTGACACACTGTGACTATGTCCATAGTCAACATGCCCGACCGAGGGCGCAAGTACACGATCGAAGAACCACCACCACCGCCCGCCAACAGGCGCCGCGCCAGCTATTGGGCTGGCGTCATCGAAGAGGCCCGGACGTCCGAAGACTGGGTGCGAGCGGATCGACCACTGAGCAAGTCCACGGCACAGCAGATGGCGTCCGACATCCGCCGAGCGCACGTGCGTTCCGACAAGCGAATCGCAGGCATCGAGCCCGGCGAGGTTTGGGACGCTCGTTGGGGGCCGATCGGCGACAACTACTACGTCTGGGTGCTGCGTGTCCCAGATTGGTGGCTCTGACCGCTGGCCCTGTGGATCGAGTCCGCCTTTCAAGATTTTCCCGTGGTGAGGTCACGGGCATGAGAGAATGACCGCGAGAGGAGGACACCTGCTGCGCCCGGCCGGGCTCGGCGGGTGTCCTCGACTTGTTACAGACCACGTACGACCGCAGTTCAACATCGAGCGACTGGAGAGAAGAAGTGAGCCGAACCATCCCAGATCTGATCGCGGCATACCAGGCCGCTGAAGCCGACCCAGAGATCCAGAGAGCCGTCACCGCGTTCTCGCGAGCCGCAACCACGGCCAGCGCACCCGCGACGGTGAGCCGGGCACGGATCAGTCTGTCCTCCCTCACTGGCCTCGCCCGATGGGGCTGGTCTGTGGGCCTGCCCCTCAACACCAAGACGCTGCTCCATCCCGATGTCGTTGAACGCTATGTGGCGATCCAATACCACCGTCGTTCGAACGGGGGCTGGCACACCCTGCGAACGAACCTGCGCCACCTGGGAAGGGAACTGGAACCCGCCCTCTACCCAGCGGAGCCGATGAAGCTCCCCCGACCGAAGTTGCGAGATCCGTACTCGGCGTCGGAGGTCAACGCCTACCTGCACCTCGCGCAAGCGCAATCGACTCCTCTGCGGCGCAGAAGGGCGACCACCCTCATCTGCTTGGGCGCCGGAGCGGGCCTGACAGCCGCAGAGATGCGCGAGGCATACACCCGGGATGTCACCGACGATGGTGACAGGCTCGTCGTGACCGTCCCAGGGAAAGAGGGCACTCGTGTGGTTCCGTTGCGCCGAACCTTCGAACCACACCTCAGGGCGGTAATCGAGGAAATAGGTGACGGGCCATTCTTCGTCCCTGGGAATCCCCGCCTCCTGCGCCAAGTCGTGGACGTGCTGCAAGGGGGACGCGACTTGCCCCGCCTCGAGCTCTTCAGGCTGCGCTCAACGTGGCTCACCGCCCAACTGGTGGACAACGGCACGAAGGAACTGTTCGTGGCGGCGGGCCTGCGGCGCTCAGGAGCGATCTTCGACCTCCTCGAACTCCTCCCCGAGCCGAACCCCGAGGCGGTGATCGCACGCCTCTCCGACTGGGATCGTTCGTGACCGAGGGGTTGGTCGCTCGAGGCTTGAGGATCATCGACCGGTCGCAGCTCCCGAGGACGATCGAGAGCCTGATCGGTCGGGGCGGCAGACCACGACAGCTCCCGGTGCGGACGATGCTGCTCGGAATCTGGCTGACTACCAGACAGCAGCACGGAGCGACATTGGTAGGAGCCCATCGAGCTCTGTTGGCGCTGCCACGCGAGCAGCAGATCGAATTGGGGGTCCTGAAGGTGACGAACGGTACAGAGCACCTCCTGACCTATCGCCAGTTCGAGTACCTGTTCTCGCAGGTCTCTCGGCTGGTGGACCCCGAACCGGTCCTCCGACGCCGAATGGGTGAAACCATCGCCAATTGGGTGACTCGCATGGCTGCCCAGGCCCCGTCGGAAGCCGAGGCCGACATGCGTCGTGATCTGCTGGCCCGCCTCACCGACCTGCTGCTCGACGCCTCGATTCCCCATCAATACGACGGCCACACCGCACACGCCGTGGACGGCACTGACATCGAAGGGTTCTGCAAGCCCGTGCCGAAGGACGCAGTCGCGACCGACCCGAACACGGCGTGGGGACGAAGGTCGAGCAAACAGCCGGGCGTACAGCACGCAATGTATCGGGGATACCAAGGGAGCGTCGTCTGCCTGACTCCGCTAGAAGGCGGGCCCCCGGTGCCCGAGTTCGTTCGAAGCATCAGGCTCCACAAGGCCAACGAGAACGCCGCACGCAACAGCATCCAGCAACTCCGCGATCTGGCAGCCCTGGGAATGAACGGAGACCTGCTCGCTGACTCCCACTATCCCATGAAGAAGGAGTGGTCTCTCGCGATGGGGCAACTGGGATTCGACCTGATCGTTGACCTCCATCCAGAGGACCGAGGCCAGAAGGGGACCGAACAGGGGGCGATCATCGCGGAAGGCGCTCTGTGGTGCCCCGCCACACCGAAGCAGCTGCTCGCCATCGACCGTCTTTCGCCGGGCGCAACCGAGGGGCAACGGGCCGAGCACTTCGCACAGATGAGGGAGCGCGACCGATACCGCTTCCAGAGCAAGGGCAGTGCAGACGAAGACGGCTATCAGCGATTCGAGTGCCCAGCGGAAGCAGACAAGGCGCGTTGCCCGCTCGTCGTCAAGTCCCTGGTGCTGCCACCAGACCTCGATCACCATCGAGCCTCCCGTTGACCAAGCCCACGGTGCTCTCCGGACATCCGCGCAAAGACGGCCCAGAAGCACCAGTACAACTCGGCGGCCTGGCACAAGTCATACGCGCGCCGCTCTTCGGTGGAGCGCGCCATCGGGAATCTCAAGAACTTCGACGGCCAGCGGATGGCATCCAGAGGCGCGGTGCGCGTGGTTGGGTTGGCGAAGACAACGTTGATGTGGGCGATTGCCGCTGCGGCCAGCAACGACCGACTCGCCCAACTAGAAGAGGCCAGAACGACCCCGCTGCCTTCGACTACTCACAGGCGGCCCCGGCGCAACAGGCGCTACGCCGATCTCTTGGCCAGCTAGCCACATTCGGCCCTCGTCGATCGGCAGGCATTCCGCTTGCCTTCGAGTACCGCCCATGGACTGAAGGGATGCCACTTGCACTCTCGTCAGGCTGGGCGCCCCAACGAACAGAAGCCCGGCCGATCTGGCCGGACTTCTGTGAAGCGCTCGTCTCACTTTCGTGAAGACCTCTTCGTAGCGGGGGCGGGATTTGAACCCGCGACCTTCGGGTTATGAGCCCGACGAGCTACCAGACTGCTCCACCCCGCGTCGTGTGGAGACGCGAGTGTACGGACGCCGCCGACGCAATGCCAAAGCGCTACCGCTCCACGAGCACCGGATGGCCCGACGACTCGATGAACGCCGGCAGGAGTCTCCCCCGCACCGTGCCGTCGGGGCGGACCACGAACTCGGCCACCGCCGTGGTGGCCGAGGCGTCGGAGAAGCGCGGCCACACGAAGTTGCCGAGCCCCCACGCGATCGGCCGGCCCCTGTAGTGGTCGAGTCGCTGCAGTCGGTGCTGATGGTGCCCGAAGATCCCGTCGGCGCCGGCGTCGATCATGGCGTGGGCGCGCTCGACGTCCTCCGGACGGGGTTCGGCATCGAGCTCGGTGCCCCAGTGGATGGTGACGAACACGAGGTCGGCGATCTCGTCGGCGTCCCGCACCGCCTCGACCATGGTGTCGATGTCGTCCCCGGACGCCATGCCGGGCGAGCGGGGACCGGCCAGCCACCCCGGTTCGGGGACCACTCCCCCGAAGCCGAGCACCGCCA
>Ga0214472_10003421_pt1 | contig 16792 bp, 12 predicted proteins | sample RVTome_6_FD_207662 | JGI IMG/M metagenome (GOLD analysis project Ga0214472, IMG submission 207662) | Soil microbial communities from uranium-contaminated site in the Upper Colorado River Basin, Wyoming, United States - RVT140D175 | ecosystem: Environmental > Terrestrial > Soil > Contaminated >... | reverse complement strand
ACGATCGAGGATCTCAACGCCGAGCAACGGGCTGCCGTCGAGCACGGCGGGGGTCCGCTCCGCGTCGTGGCCGGAGCAGGCACCGGAAAGACGAGGACGCTGGCGGCGAGGGTGGCGGCCCTGGTCGGTGGTGGCGTTCCACCGGAGCGAATCCTGCTGCTCACGTTCACGAAGCGTGCCGCAGGCGAGATGCTGCGCCGCGCCGACAGGCTCATTCGCGGGCGACCGGTCGGCAGGGTGTGGGGCGGCACGTTCCATGGCACGGCGCATCGGCTCCTGCGACGCTACGGGGAGGCCGTGGGTCTCGACCCTTCCTACACGATCCTCGACCAGGCAGATACCGAAGGCCTCTTCGGCGTGCTGCGCGCCGAGGCGGACATCGACCTGAGAGAGCGGCGCTTCCCGAGGAAGGAGACCATCGCGGCCGCCTACGGGCGGTGCGTGAACGCCCAGGAGCCGCTTCACCAGGTCTTGGCGCAACACTTCGCGTGGTGCTCCGACCACGAGGCCGCCCTGGCCGGCATCTTCGTGGCGTACTCCGACCGGAAGCGACGCCACAACGTCCTCGACTACGACGACCTCCTCCTCTACTGGCGCGCCCTGCTCGGATCCGAGTCGGGTACCGCAGTCGCCGGGCTGTTCGACCACGTGCTCGTGGACGAGTACCAGGACACGAACGCCGTCCAGGCCGACATCCTCGAGGCCCTGTGCGGCTCGACCGGCAACCTGACAGTCGTCGGCGACGACGCCCAGGCGATCTATGGGTTTCGGGCTGCGAGCGCTGGGAACCTCTTGGCCTTCTCAGAGCGGTTCCCCGGCACCGTGACGGTGTGGCTGGAGGAGAACTATCGCTCGACGCCTCAGATCCTCGCCCCGGCCAACGATGTGATGGCGCCGGCCATCGACGTCATCCCGAAGCGGCTGTGGTCTCGACGGCGCGACGGTCCGGTGCCCGAGCTGGTGACATGTGCCGACGAGGGGGCCCAAGCCGACCTCGTGTGCGACCGCGTGCTCGAGCGTCGCGAGCGGGGCGTCTCTCTGCGCGAACAGGCCGTGTTGTTCCGGACCGGGCACCACTCGGCAGGGCTCGAGCTCGAGCTGGCGCGGCGCGACATCCCATTCGTCAAGTTCGGCGGTCTCAAGTTCCTCGAGGCTGCCCACGTCAAGGACCTCGTCGCCATGTTGCGAGTCCTCGAGAACCCTCGGGACGAGCTCGCCTGGAACCGGGTTCTCATGCTGGTGCCGGGCGTTGGCCAGGCAACCGCCACCAGGGTCACGTCCCTCGTGCTCGCCGATGGCCGGGACGCCACCGCCCTGTGCCGGGTCGATGTGAACCTCCCCGCCGAGGCGCGGCCGGCCTTCGAGGCGCTCCAGGCGGGGCTCGCCGGGGCCGCATCCACGCCGTCTCCGGCCGAGCAGATCGAAGCAATGCTCGAGTTCTGCGAGATCACGTTCGAGCACTGCTACGACGATCCGGGGGTGAGGCTCGGCGACCTCGACTCCCTGGTCCTCATGGCGGCGCGCCACGAGACCCGGTCGAGCTTCCTCGCCGAGCTCGCACTCGATCCCCCTGTCAGCACGGGCGCCCTGGCCGGCGCTCCGCATCTCGACGACGACTATCTCGTCCTCTCGACCATCCACTCGGCGAAGGGTGGGGAGTGGCGGGCAGTCCATGTGATCCATGTCTCGGACGGCAACATCCCATCCGACATGGCCCTCGGCGAGCCCGGCGGCCTCGAGGAGGAAAGGCGTCTGCTGTATGTCGCACTCACTCGAGCGCGTGACGAGCTCGTCGTCAGCGTGCCGCAGCGCTATTACCACCGTCGATTCGGTGCAGACGCGGCGTACTCGTATGCACCTCCGAGTCGGTTCCTCGAAGGGGTCGGTGAGCGCTTCGTCCGGAGCTACTCGGGCGTCGACCCGGTGACCGAGCGCTCGTCCGGTTCGGACCGGCGGCTCGATCCCGTCGCCGAGCTGCTCTCTGCCCTGTGGACGCCTAATCCGTAAGTTTCGCCGGGATCGAACCGATATTCCTGGAGGAAGCCAGATGACTCCTCTGCAGCCAGGAAGGTGAGATGGGCGCGACAGAGCGCAACGCGCCGGAGCCCGACGTGCCAGCACGCCTCCCGGTCGATGCGTCGCTGAGGCGGTCGTGACGACCCACCCCGCCTCTCACGCGCCGCCGACCGTGGGGCGCTCTCTCGTCAAGGGTGGCGCCGAGTCGGTTTGGCTGCTCCTGGCGACCATCGTGGCGGCGGCCGCTTCGCTCGGGACGGCCATGCTCGGCATGGAGCCGCTCACACCTGACAGCCGAGCGGGATTCTGGCTGCTCGCCGCCGGGTTCTACGCCGCCGAAGTCGCCGTCGTGCATCTCCGGGTCAGGCACCATGCCCACTCGTTCTCCATGGGCGAGGTTCCGTTGGTCGTCGGGCTGGTTGCGGCCGCCCCGCTCACGCTGCTCGCCGCGCAGGTGGTGGGTACGGGCGTGGCCCTCGCCGTCCACCGCCGCCAGGCCCCGCTGAAGCTCACCTTCAACCTGGGCCAGCTCGCCTTCCAGTCGGCGATCGCCATCGTCGTTCTCCGGGGCCTCCTCGCAACGGGAGCCTCCCTGGAGTCCGCCTCCGGATGGATGGCGGTCGGCTTCGCAACCCTCATCGCCTTCGGCCTGGCTGTGGTGCTCATCAACGGCGCCATGCGGCTGTCCGGGGCGGAGCTCGAATCGAGTGAGATCAACAGCACGGTGGCGTTCGGCAGCGTCGCGACTGTGATGAACGCCACGCTCGGCATCGTGCTGTATCACGTCATCGTTGCCGATCCGATCGTTGCGATCCCTTCCGTCGTCGTTCCGGGAGCTGTGTATCTCGGATACCGCGGCTTCGTCAGCAGCGGCAACGAGCGGGAGAAGCTCGGCTGGATCTACGAGGCGACGAGGCTGCTGCATGAAGCCGAGGACATCGAGATCGGCATTCGTGACGTACTCGGCCACGCCCGGCACGTGTTCGAGGTGGAGCGCGCCGCCGTGGTGCTGTTCTCGAGTGGCGGGCTCAGCGCCTTCCGGACCATCGTCGGCGAGCAGGGCGTCGAGGCTGGCATGGCTCAGGTGTCGACGATCGACTCGTCCGGCCTGGCTTCGTACGCCGAAGCGATGACGGGGCCCGCCGACCTGGCACCCAGCGATCCAGCGGTGCCGGGCCTCGACGCCACGCGGCCGGCGATCGCCGCACCGCTCGACGCCGATGGCACGACGATCGGCATGCTTGTGGCGTCGTCGCCGATGAGTGACTTGCGCCGGTTCGACGCTTCGGACCTCAGACTGCTCGGCGACCTGGCGCGCCAGGTGTCGATCGGAGTTCGCAACAGTCGGCTCGAGCGATCGCTCAGCGCCGTGCAGGAGCTCACCGAGGAGCTCGGCGAGAACGTGGCCATGCTCCAGGCCATCGCCGAGTGCTCACGGGCGCTGTTCATGGCTCCCGACCAGAACGGGCTCGCCGTCGCGCTCGAGTCCGTTTCCAGTGCCATCGCCGCCTCATCCGTCTTCGTCGAGAGGAACGTCGACGCGGCAGGGATGCGTACCTCGCGGGTCGTCGAGTCTGTGGGCGTCCTGAAGGAGACCCTCGACCGCGCCCCGGACCTCTCCTGGAACGAGCTCCACGCGGTCGCCGGGTGGCTGTCGGCAGGATCCGTCGTCTCGATGCCCTTCTGGGAGCTCAAAGGTCAGGAGAAGGAGCGCTACCGAGACGATCGAGCGGACGTGCTCATTCGGCTTCCTGTGATCGTGAGGGGAGAGTGGCTCGGGACGGTCGGAGCGACGACCGCCGAGGAGGCATCGCGCATCGTCGAGCCGGGAACGGCGGGGGTGCAGGCACCGGGTTCCGAGCGACCGCCGCCCTCCGCCGAGCCGGACCGGACGACCCAGGTCACCGTCCTCCAGACGCTGGCAGACATGATCGGCGTCGCATGGGATCGCGAGTCGTCGCGCGCCTGGCTCGAGGAGCTCGTCAACGACCTCGATCGTCGCCACGTCTTCGAGACGGCCCTGATCGCGTCGTCACAAGCCCTGCTCGCCGACGCCGACGACCAGGCCGTGACCGTGGCACTGGCTGCGCTGCTCGAGGCCACGACGGCCGACTACGTCTACGTCGAGATGAACTACGAAGACCCCGACATGGGCCTGTGCTCGCGGATCATCCACGAGGCGCAGCGTGACGAGGTGTCGGGACGCGAGGGGGACTTGCCGTGGTTCGGCGGCCCTCACGCAGATTTCCCGGAGATGCTGGACGGGCTCTCGTCCGGGCGGGCGGTCCACGTCATAGCCAGTGAGCAGACGGGCAAGGCCCGTGAGATCTACGAGGCGGATGGGTTGCGCTCGGAGCTGGTTCTGCCGTTCTACATCGACGGTGCATGGGCGGGCTCGGTCGGGTTCGCCGACTATCGCGAGGAGCGCTCCTGGAGCGAGCACGAGGTGGCTGCGCTGCGGGCCGCGGCAGACATGATCGGCGCATACCTCGAACGGAGGCAGACGCTCGAGCGCCTTGGAGCCCTCGTCAGAGCGAAGGACGAGTTCATCGCCAGCGTGTCGCACGAGGTGAGGACTCCGCTCACCGCGGTCGTCGGACTGGCCGAGGAGCTCTCATCGGATGACGGCACGCTCGGCGCGGAAGCGACGGCGGAGCTCATCGATCTGATCGCCGACCAGAGCCAAGAGGTGGCGAACATCATCGAGGACCTGCTCGTTGCCGCCAGGGCCGACACGGGCTCGATCAGGGTGATGCCGGTTGCCGTCGATCTCAAGGAGCTCGTCGACACCGAGCTCGTCAGCGGTCGCTTCGTCGAGATGGTCGGCCGCGGCAGACTCGCCGTCGAGGTGCCTAGCTTCGTCGTGTGGGCCGACCCGACCCGGGTGCGCCAGATCCTCCGCAACCTCATCACGAATGCGATGAGATACGGAGGCGACGACGTGCGCATCACGGCCCGAGACAGGGGTGGGAGGATCCGGCTCTCGGTCGTCGACAATGGTCCCGGGATCCCCCGGGAGGACCGGGAACGGGTCTTCGCTCCTTACGAGCGGGCGCACAACAGACCGACTCAGCCGGGATCCGTCGGGCTCGGCCTCACCGTCGCCAGGAGGCTGGCCGAGCTCATGGGGGGTACGCTCGCCTACCGCTACCTCGACGGATGGAGCCAGTTCGAGTTGACGCTCCCGGCGCCGGAGATGGTGATGGCCGGCGATCCGGCGTGACGGGCGCGCCGAGGCGCCCCGACGCTGCCTGAGATGAGGCAGGAGCCCCGGACCATCCGATCCGTCGATGCCGAAGCGCCCACCTGCTGCCCCGGAGAGCGTGCCGGCGCACCCAATCGCATCTGCCGCTCGCCGGCGCGGCGAAGTCTGTCGAGCCAGGCTCATCCGGGAGCGAGGTGCCGGCTAGGGCGGCAGGTCCGGGCAAGCGCGGTAGCCTCGACTCCCGGCGATGGATTCCAAGCTCCTCAGAGTGAGTATCGACCTCCCCGAGTGGATGGGCGAGGCCGTCGGGTCGGCATCCGTGGAGTGGCCGGACGACCTGGTCCGCATGGATCTCGTGCTGGCGCTCGCACGTCGCAACGTCGAGGAGGCCACGGGAGGGCCGTTCGCAGCCGCGGTGTTCGAGTCGGCGAGCGGAGCACTCGTCGCAGCCGGCCTCAACGTCGTCGTGCCGAGCGCCGTGTCGATAGCTCACGCCGAGATCGTCGCCATCGCCATCGCCTGCCGGGCCGTCGGGTCGTACGACCTCGGTGCTCCCGGGCTCCCGGCGATGGAGCTCGTCACGACGACGGAGCCGTGTGCCATGTGCTTCGGCGCGGTGCCCTGGTCCGGCGTGAGGAGGCTCGTGTGCGGAGCGCGTGACGAGGACGCCACCGCCGTCGGCTTCGACGAGGGAGCCAAGCCGGTCTCGTGGGTGGCGGCGCTCGAGTCGCGCGGCATCGAGGTCGTCCGCGATGTTCGCCGGTCCGAGGGCGCCGAGTTGCTCGCCGACTACGCGTCGGCCGGGGGCGTCATCTACAACGGACGGAGGGGTGACTGAGATGCACCACGCGCAGCGTCACCTGGCCCGTCCGACCACCGTCGAGATCGTCGGAGCCCTCGATGAGGCGCTCACCCTTCTCCAGACACACGGCACCAGGGCGCGGATCATCGCCGGCGGCACCGACCTGCTGCTCGAGATCGACCGAGGCGTGCGCACCGGTATCGAAGTCCTCATCGACATCACGCGCCTCGACGGCATGTCGGACATCGAGGTGGCCGGTGGCACGGTGGTGCTCGGACCGCTCGTGACCCACAACCAGGTCGTCCGCTCCGCCGCCGTCGCCGAGCTCGGATCGCCGTTGCTCCAAGCGTGCTGGGAGATCGGGTCGCCGCAGCTTCGCAACAGGGCAACCGTGGCAGGCAACCTCATCACCGCCAGCCCTGCGAACGACACGATCTCGGCGCTCAGAGCCCTCGACGCATCGGTGTCGCTCACCTCGACACGTGGCAGCCGATCGGTGGCGCTCGCCGACTTCTACACGGGCGTGCGTGGCACCGTCATGGAGCCGGACGAGGCGCTCACCGAGATCCGGTTTCCGGCGATCCCGGAGACGGGGCGCGGCGTGTTCGTCAAGCTCGGCTTGCGTCGCGCCCAGGCCATCTCGGTCGTGCACGTCGCCGCCGTCGTCGTGTTCGACGGCGAGCGGGTTGCCTCGGCGCGGATCGCCGCCGGGAGCGTCGCTCCGACGATCATCGACCTGACTCCCGTCGAGGAGATGCTCCGGGGCGCCACCCTCGACCCGGTGACGATCGGAGCCGCCGCCGACCTGGCCGCCTCCATCCCGAGCCCGATCGACGACCTGCGAGGCACGGCCGACTACCGGAGAGCGGAGCTCAGGGTGATGGTCGAGCGTGCCCTGACGGCGCTGTCCGACGATGCCGTGGTCTCACCGGTCGATCCGGTGACACTGTGGGGCGCCGTGCGGCACGGGCACTTTCCGACAGGACCGGAGTATCGAGCCCACGTCGAGGCGGGCACCCCGGTTTCCGCGAGGATCAACGGAGAGCGGGTAGTCGCCGCCAACGCTCCCGGGAAGACGCTCCTCGATTGGCTGCGGGATGACGCCGGCCCGGCTTCGGGTGGGTCGCTCACCGGAACCAAGGAGGGCTGTGCCGAGGGAGAGTGCGGAGCGTGCACCGTCTATCTCGACGGGATCGCAGTCATGGCGTGCCTCGTCCCTGCGGCGCGGGCGTCCGGGGCGGACGTGGTCACGATCGAGGGCCTCGGCGATGGGGACCGGCTCCACCCACTCCAGGACGCCTTCGTCGAGTTGGGCGCCGTCCAGTGCGGCTTCTGCATTCCCGGGTTCCTGATGGCCGGCGCCAAGCTGCTCGAGGAAGTCGAGAGCCCCCGCCGGGATCAGGTGAGGACGGCTCTGAGCGGCAACCTGTGCCGCTGCACCGGCTACTACAAGATCATGGACGCCGTCGATGCCGCCGCGGCACAGCTCCGTGGAGACGTCCCGTGAGCATCGGCACCTCCCGCAGGCGGGTCGATGCGATCGGGAAGGTGACGGGGGATGCCCTCTACCCGGCGGATCTCACTCCCGGCGACCCCCTTGCGGTCAAGGTCGTCTTCTCAGATCAGCCGCACGCCAGGATGACCGGGATGGACGTCACGAGCGCACTCGGCGTCGCCGGGGTCGTGGCGGTGTTCACTGCGGCCGACGTGCCGGTCAACGAATACGGGCTCACGGTGTTCGACCAGCCCGTGCTCGTCGGCGTCGACGCCACCGGCCGTAGCGAGGTCCCGTCGGACGTGAGCAGGTGGGAGGCGGACCAGATCGCGGTCGTCGTGGCGGAGACGGTGCGGGCTGCCGCTCTCGGAGCGGCGGCGATCCACGTCGAATGGGAGCCGCTGCCACTCGTGGCGGACATCGACCGGGCGCTCACCGACGAGATCCTCGTCCACCCCGAGAAGGGCACGAACGCCTACGTCCACTACAAGGCCCGCAAGGGCGACATGGAGGCAGGGTGGGCCGCCGCCGACGTCATCATCGATGGCACGTACCACGTCCCCCATCAGGAACACGCCTACCTGCAACCCGAGGCCGCCGTCAGCTACATCGACGATCAGGGTCGCGTCACCGTCGAGATCGCCGGGCAGTGGACCCACGAGGATCGCGCCCAGATCGCCCACGCACTCGACCTGGCCGAGGATCGAGTGCGCGTCGTGTACCCGGCGATCGGCGGCGCCTTCGGGGGACGCGAGGACATGTCGCTCCAGATCGTCATGGCGCTGGCGGCCATGCGGCTCCACGAGCGGGGCATCCGGAGGCCGCTGCGCTGTGTGTGGTCGCGCGAGGAGTCCATCGTCGGGCACCACAAGCGTCATCGTGGCGTGATCCATGCCCGCTGGGGAGCGACGACGCAAGGTGACATCGTCGCCGTCGAAGCGGACGCCTACCTCGACGCCGGGGCATACAACTACACGACGAACAAGGTCGCAGGCAACCTGCACTTGACGGTGGCCGGCCCGTACGAGATCCCCAACGCTCGCATCGACACCTACGGCGTCTACACGAACACCGTCCCCGGCGGGGCGTTCAGAGGATTCGGGGCTCCCCAGGGAGCCTTCGTCGCAGAGGCCCAGATGACCAAGCTCGCCGCGGCGCTCGGCATGGACGCGGTGGCGCTGCGCCTGCGCAACGGGTACCAGGAGGGAAGCATCGGCATCGCCGGAACCGCCATGCCGGAGGGCGTCAGCCTCACCCAGGTCATCGAGGCGTGTGCTCAGGCGGCGGGATGGCCCGAGGGCGGCAACGATGCAATCACGGCACCATTCAGCGCCTTCCAGTCGCTGCCGGCCAAGCGAGGGGCCGTTCGGTCGGGCCGCGGGTTCGCCTGCGCCTACAAGAACATCGGATTCTCGTTCGGGTTCCCCGAGAGCTGCACCGCCGAGATCGAGGTGCACGGCGACGAGGAACCGAGTGGTGCCGTCCTCTACCACTCTGCCGCCGAGGTCGGCCAGGGAACGCACACGGCCCTCACCCAGATGGCTGCCGAGGCACTGGGACTCCCGGTCGAGGACGTGGCGGCCGTCTGGTCCGACACGGCGAGAACGACCGATTCGGGCTCGGTGTCGGCGTCACGGATGACCTGGATGGCAGGCAACGCCATCCTCGGGGCCGCCGAGGAGGCGATGAAGGCGTGGAACGACGGCGCCAGGCCGGCGACCGGACAGTTCCGTTTCGTGCCGCCCCCGACGGAGCCGCTCGACCAACACGGCGGGCCCTCGGAGCCGAACTTCGCTTACGGCTACGTTGCTGAGACCGCCGACGTCTCGGTCGACATCGAGACGGGCCACGTCGTCGTGTCGTGGGTCGTCTGCGCCACCGATGTCGGCCGCGCCGTCAACCCGACGCTGATCGAGGGCCAGATCGAGGGGGGAGTCGTCCAAGCGCACGGGTACGCGGTCACCGAGCACCTCCAGCTGGGCGAGGGGCGCATCCTCAACCCGACGCTCAGCACGTATCTCATCCCAGGCATCGGCGATATTCCTGAGCGGGTCACGAGCGTGATCGTCGAAGTGCCGGACCCGCGCGGGCCATGGGGCGTGCGCGGCATGGCGGAGATGCCATTCATCCCGTATGCCGCTGCGGTGGCCGCCGCGATGCATGACGCGACAGGTGTGTGGTTCGATGAGTTCCCGCTGACGCCGGGCCGAGTCGTCGCCACCCTCCGGGCGAACGGCGTCACTCCCTGACGAACACAGAACCACTTCCCGCAGGAGCGCTGCTCGCCAGGAAGTTGCGCCATCGTGGGTAGCGGTCGCCGAGGCGCTTGAACCACTCCGTGTTGATGAGCGTGATCATCAGGATCATGAGTAGGAACGGGAGCTGCGTGAGGACCTGGAGGAAGTCGCCGAATGTCTCCTGGAACTGTCCGGCGACGAAGAGCAGGCCTCGGTACAGATAGCAGGCCGCCGCCACCCTGAGCGGGTGCCAGCCGCCGAAGATCACGAAGGCGAGAGCGATCCAGCCGAGGTTCGTCGTCAGGTTCTCGCGCCAGCCGGCGATCTGATCGAGTGACACGGCTGCGCCCGCAACTCCGACGAGTCCTCCGCCGACGAGTGTGTACAGGTACCGCAGGCGGTTCACCGCGATGCCCCTGGCGAACGCCGCCTCGGGGCGCTCGCCGACGCCCTGCAGCTCGAGTCCTGGTCGGGTCCGGTAGATGAACCAGTACGCCAGTCCGACGACGATGTAGCTCCCGTACACGGACACGTTGTGCGTGAACAGGATCTCGCCGATCCAAGGGACGTCGGACAAGAGAGGCACGTCCCATGCCGGGACCTTCGGTCCCGACACGCCGACGTACGAGTTCCCGAGGAAGTTGGCGAGCTGTCGCCCCAGGATGAACAGGACGAAGCCGACGGCGATCTGGTTGAGCCTCAGCCGGATGCTCGAGAAGGCGACGATTGCAGAGGCTGTCATCGAGACGGCGACGGCCGCCGCGAAGCCGACGACGACGCTCCCGCTCACCGATGCCGCTGCGAAGGCGGTCATCGCAGACAGCAGGATCGTGCCGTCGAGCGACAGGTTGATGACGCCCGCCTTCTCGCTGATCGTCTCGCCGATCGTGGCGTACACGAGCGGAGATGCTGCCGCGACGATGCCGGCGAGGACTTCCACGTCAGGCCTCCTCTCCCTGACGCGCCGTATGGCGGGCGTGGCGGGCTTGCCAGCCGCCGACGACGAGGATGGCCAGGACGAGCACACCCTGGATCACACCTGCGAGGTCCGAGTCGATGTTCAAGCGCAAGCTGAGCTGCGTGCTCCCCACCAAGACCGCCGCGAAGAACAAGGCGATGGCGGGGGTCCAAAGCGCCCGGAACCCGGCGAGGAGGACGACGAGTATCGCCAGGAAGCCGTAGCCTCCCGAGACAGCAGGCACGAGCTTGTGGTGGAAACCGAGAGCCTGGACCGTCCCGGCGACGCCGGCGAGCGCCCCGCAGATCGCGAACGAGGAGAGCATGTACCGCTTCGTGCGCACGCCCATGAGGAAGGCACTGAACTCGTTCCGGCCAACGGCCTTGAGCCGGAGCCCGTAGCGCGTGCCTCGCATGAGCACGAAGACCACGGCGACGGAGATGAGTGCGAGAGCGATGGCGACCCACGAGTAGTCGCCGACCGTCGGCAACCAGTACTCGGTGGGGAACGGATCTGTGCCGCTCGTCGAGGCGATGCCCGCTCGCGACCACGGCCCGATGATCAAGTACACCGCCACCGACCCGGCCAGGAAGGTCAGCGCCACGCCGGAGAAGATCTCGTGCACGCCGAAGCGGGTTCGCAGCCATCCCGGGACGACGGCCCAAGCCGAGCCGAATGCCGTGCCGACGACGAAGGCGATCGGGATCACGACGACGGCCGGCATGGTCAGCTCGCGAACCACCAGGGCTGCGCCGATCGCACCGGCGATGATCTGTCCCTCGACGCCTATGTTCCACATCCCTGCCTGGAACGTCACGATGAGCCCGGCAGAGGCGAGGACGAGAGGCGACCAGGTGATGAGGGTGTCCGGGATCTTCTCGAGGCGTCCGAGCGATCCGTCCCACAACTGGCCGAGCGCCTCGATCGGCGGAGCGTCGACCACGAGCAAGAGTCCGACCGTGGCCGCCAGTGCCAGCGCAATCGAGATGAGCGGCGCCTTCATGCGGCTCAAGCGGCTCACGCCGGCCCTGACCTGCCGCCGATGAGGTGTCCCAGCTCGTCCGGCGTCGTCGACGGTGTCTCGACGACGCTGATGACCCTGCCGGCGAAGAAGACGGCCACCCGGTCGCTGTAGCGCAGGAGCTCATCGAGGTCGGCGGAGGCGAAGATGATGGAGGTGCCGGAAGCCCTCCGTTCCAGGAGGCGGTTCCACACCCACTCGGCCGACTCGATGTCGAGGCCCCTCGTCGGATGCTCCAACAGGAGCAGCCGGGTGGCGCCGGGCATCATCGCCAGCAGGAGCCTCTGCTGGTTGCCTCCGGAGAGCGACTCGGCCGTGGAGGCCGCTCCGCCCTTGATCGAGTACGCCCGGATCCCCTCGTCCGCCCTCTCGGCGGCGGTGCCCCAGTCCACGAAGAACGAGGTCCTGTCACTCGTCAGCTCGAAATGCTCGGCGAGGCTCATCCCTCTCACCAGGCCTTCCTCGAGACGCCCGGCCGGGAGGTAGTGGACACCCGCCGCCCTGAACTCCCGATAGCCCGAGCCGGCCATCGCCCGGCCCCCGATAGTCAGTGACCCGCGCCGCGGCGGGATCAGCCCGGCGCAGGCCTGCAGGAGGGTGCGCTGCCCCGAGCCCTCGAGGCCGGCGAGGCCGAGCACCTCTGCCTCCCGCACCTCGAGGTCCAACTCGGAGACGGTGACGAGACGCTCGGTCACCGTGACGCCGGCGAGCCTGACCGCTATGTCGCCGAGGGCGGCGGGCAGCCGGCCGGGCGTCGTCGTGATGTCGCCGAACATCAGCTGGACGAGCTGGTGGGCGGGGACGGGCATCACTGCGTCCCCCACCACTCTTCCGTGCCTCATCACGGTCACCCGATCGCAGAGTTGCTCGATCTCCTCGAGTTTGTGCGAGACGAAGATGACGATCATCCCGTCCTCCGCCAGCCTCCTCAGCACTTCGAAGAGCTTCTCGCGCTGCGAGGCCGAGATTCCGGTCGTCGGCTCGTCGAGGATCAGCACCCTGGCGCCGAGCCAGAGCAACCGGGCGATCTCGAGCTGCTGACGCTCCCCGACCGTGAGGTTCCTGGCAAGCGTGTGGGGGTCGAAGGTGAACCCGTAGCGCCGGGCCGCTTCCTCGAGGCGGGCGGCGCCTTCCTTTCGGTCGAGCCGGACACCTCCTCCGCTTCCTGCCAGGAAGTTGTCGAGCACGGTGAAGGGCAAGAAGACGAGCGGATCCTGGTGGAGCATTCCGATGCCTGCCGTGATGGCATCCGCCGGGGAGCGCAAGTCGATCGGTGTCCCGTCGATGGCGACCTCACCCGAGTCGGCTTCGATGAACCCCGAGATCACTTTCATGAGGGTCGACTTGCCTGCGCCGTTCTCGCCGAGCAGCCCATGCAGCTCCCCCGGTTGGAACGTGAGTGTGACGCCGTCGTTGGCGCGCACGGGCCCGTAGTGCTTGTGGATGTCCCGCAACTCGAGCGCCATGGCGGTGGCGAGCGTAGCCAGGCGGGTCTCGCCCGTGCCATGACGCCAGCGCCGTGGGGGAGCCCGGTCGGCCTCCCCCGATGGTGGATCGCCCTGCGGTCAGATGGTCAGGAGCTCGCCCCCTCGATACCTTCGAGGAGCTGCTTCGTGTACCAGATCTGGACGTCGGTGGCCCGCGCCCCCTCCGCCACGTACTCGGTGCCGTCCTGGTAAGTGAGCGGTCCCTGCCAGAGGTCGATGACCCCGCTGCCGAGGCCATCGATGAAGTCTGCCAGGGTGCCGGCCGCGTCGTCCGACAGCGCCGGTCCGTCGAGCCAGCCGACCGCGCTCGAGTCGATGTCGTTGATGTCATCCCAGTCGGGCCCGACCCAGCTGAACTCGGCGGCGAAGTCGCCGTCGATCACCGACTGGACGACCTCGACGTACGCCGGTCCCCAGTTGAAATACGGGACGCCGAGACAGGCGCTCGGGGCCGTGTCGCATGCCAGCCCGTAGTCATACGGGACGGCCCACACCGACTCGCCGGAGTCGACTGCCTGGCCCGCCCTGACGAGGGCTTCTGTGGTGTCGATGCCCGAGATCACGACGTCGGCACCGTCCGCCAGGAACTCGTTCGTGACCTGGGTCGGGTCGAGGGTGAAGCCCGGGATGTTGAACCAGAACCCGATCCACTTCACCTGGAAGGCGAGGTCGACCGGGTCGTTGCCCCGGAAGAACTCCCAGCAGTACCTGGCGCCCAGGTACGCCGAGTTCACGAGCCGGCGGGTCTCATCGTTGATGAGTGGTCCGAGGTAGGCGATCGACCCGGTCTCGGTGGTGAGAGCAGCCGAGCACCCGGCGATCATCTTGCCGAACTCCATCTGTCCCATCACGTTGCCGAGATTGGACAGGTCGGCCCGGTAATCCTCCCCGTCGGTCCAGGCGTTGTCGCCGGACGACCAGATCATCGGGACGTCGGGGTTCGCCGCGGCCGCTTCGAGGATCCCGTCCTTCATGTCGTCTGACGTGGCGAAGATGAGCTGGGCTCCCTGCGACAGCATGTCGTCGACCACCGCCGGGATGCTCGTCTCCGGCCGGTCGGCCGTGTTGACCTTGTCGAGCACGATCATGTTCTCGGCGGGGAGGCCGAGTTGCTCCATCACGTAGAGCCCGGCCTCGTAGTGCGCCTGGCTCCACCCGGTGTCGTTCTGTGGGCCGACGAGGATCATGCCGATCTTGAAGTCCTCGGGGATGGTCGTCGTCGCCTCGCCCGTCGTTGTGGTTTCCTCGCCCGCGGTCGTCGTGGTCGCCTCGCCGGCGGTGGTCGTCGTCGTGTCGCCCGTTGTCGTGGTCGTGGCGGCGTCGCCGGCCGTGGTCGTCGCCTCGCCGTCTCCTCCGCACGCCGCACCGACGAGGGCGAGCACGGAGAGAGCCGCGATCCAGTTGCGCCAACGCTCGAGTCTCATGTCGTTGATTCCTCCATTTGACGAACCCTCGCCCGCATCTCGCTTCCAGCGTGCGAGGAAGCCTTCGCGCGGAGACCATACCGCGTCGCAAGCGGCCGCGAACTTCCCGCCAGACGACGATTTCGCGGTCCGAAGGCTCATTCCTCGGAGCCGATCGACCCGATGCTCGACTCGGTCGGCGGCCACGGACGGAGCAGCGGCGGGATGGCGTGCCCGTCGTAGAGCACCCGATCTCCGAGCGCCTCTCCCAACTCGACGACGACGGGATGCCAAGGATTGCTCTGACAGTCGGCGGAGCCCGCGACGGGCTCGACGAGGACGACGATCGTCACCCGGTCGGCGTCGGCCACGACGACCGGAACGACGTCGCGGCTCACAGGGGGCTGGCCGCTGGCGCAGTTACGCTCGTTGATCTCGATGGCCAGCTGGGTGGCATCCGGATGCGGGGCGATGGCGGCGTCGAGCACCCACGCGGCGTTCCCGAATCCCGGCGCCTCGACCTGGGTCGAGCACTGCCCCCAGCCGCGGGCGGTCCACGTCCCGTCGACGAGCTCGAACTCGGCGTATGCATACGTGGGGTCGATGGCGTCGTCGGTCGGCTTGCCGAACAGAACGAGTGAGTCTGCCGAGCGCGCCGCTGTGAACCATTCGTACAACAGGAAGAAGCTCGCCTCGCCGCCGACCTGGTCGGGGGTCGCCGCCAGCGCCGCGATGCCGTCATCGTCGAGCGGCTCTTCGGGAAGCCTGACTCCTTCGCCCAGGCTCACGGCGCCGCAGGTAGCCCGCAGAGCCGCTGGAGCGACCGTCGGCGGCACCGTCCCCGTGGTCTCCAGCAGGCTGCTCGTGGTGGCGGCGGTCGCATCGCAAGCGGTTGCCACGACGACCAGGAGCAGGAGGCCACGGAGGTGCATGCGGTTGTGACGGCGGGTTCTCAACCCCTGGTTCCTCCCCAGCGGCAGAGGCGGCTCACCGTCGCACGGTGTTCAGGTAGTTGTAGATCGTGATGCGGCTGACGCCCATGCGATCCGCCACGTCGTCGATCGAGCGGCGCAGCTCGAATGCGCCCCGCTCGTCGAGCAGGCGGACGGCCCGTTGCTTGCCGACGCGGTCGAGCCCGGACAGCCCGGCCCCGAGCTCCCTCTCGACTGTGCCGACGATTCGATCGAGCGCCCCCTGCATGTCGAAGCGGAATCCTCCGACGATCTCGCCGTCCCATCGCAGCTCGACGTCGCCCTCGGTCACCTCGTCGAGGGAGATGACTCTGCCGCCGACCGCCTCCGCGACGCCCTGCACCGCCTCGAGGAGCGGATGCGCGCCGTTGGCGCTCATGGCCGAGCCTCGAGGTTGACGGTCACCCGGGTCGCCCCGGCACCCGTGGCGGCGTCGATGACGCGGGCGATCGCACCGACGACTGCGTTCGAGTCGCCCGTGATGGCCGTGCCGAAGGGCCCCACGTCCGGTGAAAGGCCCTCAGCAACCACCGCTTCGATCGCCGCGGTGACGTGCGGCCCTTGGTGGCCTTCCTCGAAGGGCTCGATCGTGAACTCGGCGCGACACGTCGGCATGCGTCTCCCGGACTCGACGTTTCGTAAAGTACCTCAGGAGGGAGTGGTCAGTGGACGCCCATCTCGCGGAGGCGCGCCTCGGTCATCCCCATGGCGTGGCCGATCTCGTGCAACAGCACGGCGCGCACCCGGTCGGAGACGTCGGCGCGGCGGCGCACGGCCCGCAAGATCGGCCGGCGGTAAAGGACGATCGAGTCCGGCATCGATCCCGCCGCCCTGGCTCCACGACGAGTGAGGGGGACTCCGTGGTACATGCCGAGTAGCAGCCCGTGCTCGGGCCCCGCTCCGTCCGGCGGCTCGTCCTCGACCATGATCGCCACGTCGCGCATCGCCTCGCGGACCCAACCGGGCAACGTTTCGAATGCGTCGGCCACGACGCGATCGAACTCGTCCTGTGCGATCCATCCGGGATTCACCGCGCCATCGTATGCCGTCGGCGGAGCCGCTCCTCCGCACTCTTTGACAAAATGTAAAATGAGCGGATCTCGGCGGGCGCCCGCCCGGTATCGTCTCGTACCTGGAGAAGGAGCACGTGATGACGCTGATCAGCGAGGACACGACGACCTTCATCATCAACGGGAC
>Ga0214472_10003420_pt1 | contig 16792 bp, 14 predicted proteins | sample RVTome_6_FD_207662 | JGI IMG/M metagenome (GOLD analysis project Ga0214472, IMG submission 207662) | Soil microbial communities from uranium-contaminated site in the Upper Colorado River Basin, Wyoming, United States - RVT140D175 | ecosystem: Environmental > Terrestrial > Soil > Contaminated >... | reverse complement strand
ATTTCGCGCGCTACCGGCCGGAGGCTCTCATACTGTTGGACATGGTGGGGGACGCCGACCTGAGCATCCCGATGGAAGGATTCTCCCTGCGCAACGCCAGCGATCTCACGCGTCGGGTCTTCAACGCAGCGCAGCGCCTGGGCTTACCCGCGTTCGTGCCGCAGGAGGGCCCGGCGCTCCTGGACGACCACGTACCCTTCCTGCGCGCGGGCATTCCGGCGGTGAATCTCATCGACTTCGATTACGGAGCTTGGCACACGACGGCCGATCTTCCAGGCAGGTGCTCGCCGGAGAGTCTCGGCCAGGTGGGCCGGCTGCTGCTGGCGCTCCTCTTTGAGGACTTTGCGAATTAGGGCTTTTGCGCCATATTGGTAGCCGACGTGCCAGGGAGTGTCCCGCCCTGGCGCTGGCCGGAGACCGCATCTCTGGGGCCAGATCGTTCCAAGTCTCTGTGCCTCTTTGAGTTGCACGAGATTTGTGACCCAGATTTCTTTGGGAAGTGGGCGGGAACGCCCACTTTTTTCGTGTGGGGCAGGGGTTTGCGAGTATGGAGAACGGGCTCGAAGCGCGGGTGCTCGCCGTTTGCGAGCCAGAAATCCAGCTCCTCGGGCTGACGCTCGTGGATCTGGAGATTCTGCGCGGTGGGGGACGGCTGACGCTGCGATTCCTGGTCGAGCGCCATGACGGAAGCCGGGTCGACGTCGAGGATTGCGCGGCCGCGAGTCGCGCCGTTTCCCGGGCCTTCGAGGCCGAGGGCGAGGAATTCGTCCCGGGGCGCTTCGTGATCGAGATGTCGTCGCCCGGAGTGTTTCAGGCCCTGCGCAAGCCCGCCCATTTCGCGCGCGCTTGCGGAGAGATGATCAAGCTCGTGGTCGCGGCCGAGGAGGGCTCGAGCGAGCAACTCCGCGGTCGCGTGCGCGGCGCGGGCAAGGACGGCATCGAGTTGGAAGTCGAGGGGGCGGCGACGAGGAGTATTCCTTTCGCGCACATCCGTAAGGCCCACCTCGACCCCGATCTCGACTTCGGCAAGAAGGAACGCCACCAGTCGAAGGTTTCCAAGCATCGGGGTGCCGCGGCACGGGAAAGCCAGCGGCACGACTGAACTTTCGCGGAAAGCCCGCGGAGAGGATTGCGATGGATCAGAATATCGTCGAGGCGCTTGCGGCCGTGAGCCGTGAGAAGAATGTCGATCGTGCCACGCTCATGGACAGCCTGGTCATCGGTCTGCAGTCCGCGGCCAAGAAGAAGGTCGGTCTCAACGCCGACATCCAGGTCGATGTGGATCACGAGACCGGCGAGATCGACATCATCCAACGCAAACGCGTCGTCGAGCGGGTCATCGACTCCGAGAGTGAGATCTCGCTCGAGCAGGCGCAGGTGGAATTCGGCGACAAGATGGATCTCGGCGATGTCGTGAAGACCTATCTCGACATGGCCGACTTTGGACGCAATGCCATCAGCGTGGCGAAGCAGGTGCTTCTCCAGAAAGTCCGTGACGCCGAACGAGGCCAGATCTTCGAGGAATTTCGGGACAAGGTCGGGGATGTCGTCGTCGGGACGGTGCAGCAAGTCGACCGGGGCAACATCCTCGTCAACATCGGCCGCGTGGAAGCCCTGTTGCCGTTTCGCGAACGCATCCGCGGCGAGAACTATCATCAGGGTAAGACGCTGAAGGCGTTCATCCTCGAGGTCCAGAACAACAACCGCGGCCCGCAGGTGATTCTCTCGCGCACGCATCCCGGATTCCTCAAGTCGCTCTTCGAATCTGAAGTTCCCGAAATCGAAGAGGGCATCGTCGAGATCATGGCCGTGGCACGCGAGCCGGGGACACGCAGCAAGATAGCGGTGCTCAGCCATGACGAACGCGTGGACGCGGTCGGTTCCTGCGTTGGCATGAAGGGCAGCCGGGTCCAGGCGGTCACGCGAGAACTCAGTGGTGAGAAGATCGACATCGTGCCCTACAGCTCGGACACGATCGGGCTGATCACTCGCGCTTTGTCGCCCGCACGCGTGAATCACATCGAGATGGACGAGGATAAGAAGAGCGTCACGGCCATCGTGGACGACGATCAACTCAGCCTCGCCATCGGACGCGAAGGCAAAAATGTTCGCCTGGCGGCGAAGCTCACGGGTTGGCGCATCGATCTGGTCTCGACGACGGACCACCATCTGCGCCAGCGTCTCGCCGAAGAGCTCGAGATCGCCGTCGGCAACCTCAGCGGGATCAGCGAGGAGCACGCTGCATTGCTCGAGGCGATGGGCATCACGACGGTCGAGGATCTCTCCAAGACGCCGTTCGAGGTGCTCACGCAGATCGAGGGCATCGACGACGAGGCCGCTGCGACCCTCCACGCCACGGCCGAGGCGACCATGGAAGAGCTTCGGAAGCAGGTCGAGGACCTCATCGAGAAGGACAAAGCCGAGCGCGAGAAAAAATTGCGCGAGGAAGACGTGTTCGGCGCCCCGGCCGAGCAGGGTGCCGCACCGAAGGATGAGAGCGAGCTCTTTTCGGCGGAGCAGTCTCCTTCCGCCGAGGCCGAGGCCGAGGGAAAAAAGCTCACCGAAGAGGATATCTTCGGGAAAGCGAAGGAGTAGAGTTTGGCGGGCGGAGCGGCCGCGGCCCTACGGTTGCTTGGCCTCGCTCGCCGGGCCGGAAAGCTCTTCGTGGGGGCGGGGCCGGTGCTCCGGGCGTTGGAGCATGAGAAGGCCGGCGTCGTGTTCATCGCGAACGACGCCGGAAGAGATGTGCGCCGCAAGATCGAGCGCTCCCTGGGGGAGTCGGTTCTGAACGATGCGGCATTCGCGGGCGAAGAGCTGGCGACTCTCTGCTCGCGCGAAAAAGTTTCCGTGGTTTCTGTCCACGAACGGGATTTCGTCAAGGGCATTCGTGATGCCCTTGCGGACTGAGGTGATGGCTCTTGGCTGAAGCGAATCGGATCTACGAGATGGCGAAGCAGTTCGGAATGACGAGCAAGCAGCTACTCGCGGTGACTCAAGAGATCGGTGTGGTCGCCAAGTCGCACATGTCCGTCCTCGAGGACGACGACGTGGCGCTGGTGAGGAAGCATCTCACCAAGCTCGGTGGCGTTGGTCGGGCGGCAAAAGGGACGCAGGGTCGCGTCGAGGTGGAAAAGGCCAAGCCGAAAGAGAAGCGTCTCACGGCCAAGGAGAAGCTGGCCGCGCGCCGTGCCGAACAAGAGATCGAGAAGAAGGCCGCCGCGGAAAAGCGAGCGGAAGAGGGTCCTGCGGAAGATGAGGGGGCCGCCGGCGTCAAGCCGAAACGCAAGCGCGAAATGGTGACCATGCTCACGCCGAGCGAGCCCCGCGCCGCCGTCGATGCCAAGGCCCCAGCGCCAGCCGGGGACAGCTCAAAATCGGCCACGGCCGCGGCCTCGGCGAAACCGAGGCTCAGACCCAAACCGAAGGTCGATCTCGATGCCGTGGCCAAGGCAGCCGCCAAGACTACCTCGCGCATCGTCGACGATCTGAAGACGCGCCAGGCGGAGCCCCAGGCACTGCCTCAGCCCCGCAACCGGGGACGGCAGGCGCCGACGCCCGCGCCCGCGACACCGCGCGCGGACGAGCACAAGCCAAAGCCGATCGATCCGTCGGCCATCCGCAACAGCGTGCGCAAGGCCCTCGGGAAGATCGAGGTGGAGCGCCCCCAGCGCCAACAGCAGGTGCCCCCGCATCTGCGGCCGAAGCGCAAGCCCGCGAAGCGAGCTCGCGAAGACAAGCGCGATCGCGTGGCTCGGCATCGCGCGCGCGAGGACGCCGAGCGCGAGGAGCAGAGCAAGATTCGCCTCTCCGAGTTCATCACCGTCTCCGAATTGGCACACAAGCTCGAAGTCCCGGCCGGCGACCTGATCGTCAAGCTCATAGGGCTCGGCGTCATGGCGACGATGAACCACCGACTGGAGCGCGCCCAGATCGACCAGCTGCTCGTCGACTACGAGCAGGTGGAAGTCCAATGGCTCGAGGACGCCGCGCAGGAGGAGGTCGATCTCCTGGCCAATGCGGGTGGCGAACTCTCAACGCGTCCTCCCGTGGTCACGGTCATGGGTCACGTCGATCACGGAAAGACGACGCTGCTCGACTTTCTGCGCAAGAGCAACGTCACGGCGGGCGAGGCGGGAGGGATCACCCAGCACATCGGCGCCTACCAAGTGGAGACCGACCGCGGCGTGATCACTTTTCTCGATACGCCGGGCCACGAAGCCTTCACGGCCATGCGAGCGCGCGGTGCGCGCGCCACCGACATCGTCGTCGTGGTCGTGGCCGCGGACGATAAGGTCATGCCGCAGACGCGTGAGGCCATCAGTCACGCGCGGGCATCGGCCTGTCCCATCGTCATTGCGATCAACAAGATCGATCTTCCCGCCGCCGATCCGGCCGCCGTCAAGCAACAGCTCATGCAGGAGAGCGTGTTGATCGAGGAATTCGGCGGTGATGTCCAGTGTGTCGAGATCAGCGCCAAGCGGGGGACGAACGTCGACCAGCTGCTCGAGGCGCTGATCCTGCAGGCCGAGCTTCTCGAGCTGCAGGCGATCGCCGAGGGACCCGCCCAGGGTGTCGTCATCGAGGCGCGGAAGGACATGGGGCGCGGCGTCGTCTTCACGGTTCTCGTCAGGCGTGGCACGCTGCGCGCAGGCGACGCGTTCGTGGTGGGAACCGCCAGCGGACGCGTACGCGCGGTGCTCGACGAGCATGATGACGCCGTCGAATTTGCCGGGCCCTCGCGTCCGGTCGTCGTACTGGGCGCCGACGAAGTTCCGACTGCTGGCGACAAGCTCAACGTCATGCCGTCGGAGAAAGAGGCAAAAGAGGTCGCCAACAAGCGGCGTCATGTCCACCGTGAGCAGTTGCTCCACGCACCGAAGAAGCACATCACGCTCGAGGATCTCTATGAGCGCATGCAAGTGGATGAACAGGTCGAGTTGCCGGTCATCATCAAGGGCGATGTCGCAGGTTCGGTTGAAGCCCTCAGCGACAATCTCCTTTCGCTGAGCAACGAGAAGGTCGCCGTGCGCGTGATCCACTCCGCGGTCGGCGCCATCAGCGAAAACGACATTGGTCTCGCCGCGGCCAGTGGCGCCCTGATCATCGGATTTCATCTGCGGCCGACGCCGCAGATTCGCCATCTGGCGAAGGAGCAGCAGGTCGATTTGCGCCTCTACGACATCATCTATGAGGTCGTGGCCGAAGTGAAGGGCGCGATGAAGGGCATGCTGAAGCCGATCGAGCGAGAAGTCGCGACGGGATCGGCCGAGGTGCGTGACTTGTTCCGCGTGCCGAAGATCGGCGTCATCGCCGGCAGCTATGTGATCGACGGGATCATCAAGCGCAACAGCAAGGTGCGCGTGGTCCGAGACCAGATTCAGATCTACGAAAGCAAGGTCTCGTCGCTCAAGCGATTCAAAGAAGACGCGCGCGAGGTCAAGAACGGCTTCGAGTGTGGAATCGGGGTCGAGGGCTTTCAGGACCTCAAGGTAGGCGACATCCTCGAGCTGTTCGAGATCGTCGAGGAGCCCGCCGAGCTCTAGCCTCGGTTTGGGCACTCATTCCGGCGCGGTCGTGGTTCCATGCTCGTGGCGCGTATGTTCATCGAATTGCGCCTGCACGATTCTTCTTCGCTGAAGGAGAAGCGGCAGGTGTTGCGCAGCGTGAAAGACCGCCTGCGGCAGCGCTTCAACGTTGCCCTCGCCGAGGTCGGCGCGCAGGATGAATGGCGCAACGTCGAGCTCGGCATCGTCTCCGTGGCTGGCGAGAGGCGCGAGTTGGACAAGACCGTCGAGAAGCTAACCCACTTCCTCGACGGCGACGGCCGCTTTGACATCGTCCACCGGGAAGTGGAGATTTCCTGAACCCATGCATGACGGTCATCTGGAAGAGACAATCCGGCGTATTCTGGCCGGGGCACTGGCGCAAGAAGTGCAAGACCCGCGCATCGGCTTCGTCACAGTGAGCGAGGTCCGCCTCAATCGCGACCGGACGGTCGCGGAAGTCTTCTACACCGTGCTGGGCGACGAGGAACAACGGGGAACGACGCTCAAGGGGCTGAAGAGCAGCAGGGGCTTCCTTCGCCAGTGCATTGGGAGGGAAGTGAGGATGCGTACGTTGCCAGAGCTCCGATTCCGCTATGACGATTCCCTCGATCGGAGCTTTCGGCTGGAGGAAATCCTCGAGGAGGTCCATCCTGCCTCGGAGGATTCGCCATCTGCGGCGGCGAATGACGCGCCGGCTGCGGAAGAGGACTCAACTGCGGGCCGGAGCAACTCCTCACGGCCGGGCTCGGAGCCGAGCGTATGATTCGATACCCCTACGATCCGCCCGCCGACCTACTCGACGTCCTGAAATCGCGCCAGAGCTTCTGGCTGGCGACGCACGTCTATCCTGACAGTGATGGCATGGGCAGCATGCTCGCCATGGGGCAAGCGCTGCAGAGTGGGGGCAAGGATGTCGTCATGATCGTGGACGGCGAGTGCTCGCGTAGTCTGGAATTCCTTCCGGGATTCTCGACGGTGACTCCCGTCGAAGAGCTGAAGGGTAGCGCCGACGCGTTCCTCGTGTTCGATTGCCACGAGCTCAAGCGCACTGGCAGCATCGCCAGCCGCCTGAGCGGCAACGAAACCGTCGTCATCATCGATCATCACATCAGCGACGCCGGCAAGGGCGACGGCGACATCCGATGGCAAGTGCCGCAGGCGTCGGCCACCGCGGCCCTGGTCCAGTCCATCATCGCGAAGATGGACGGCGTCGAGCTGACGAAATCGATGGCCACTTGTCTCTACGCCGCGCTCATCACGGATACGGCGGGATTCCGTCTCAGCAACACCTCGGCGGACACGCTGCGCGCGGCGGCAGATCTCGCCGACGCGGGCGCCGACCCGGCGACGATCGCCGAGAAGGTGCTCCACCGCCGTAAGCCCGAGAGCCTCCGTCTCATGTCTCGCGTTCTCGATTCGGTCCGCTACCACCATGGCGGCAAAGTGGCCATCCTGTATGCGCGTCAGGACATGTTGAAGGAGACCGGCGGCCTGATGACGGAGACCGAGGGCATCGTGAACTTCTTCACTGCGGCCGACGGCGTGCAGCTCGTCGCGCTCTTCAAGGAAGAGAACACGGACAAGTGGCGCATCAGCATGCGGGCCACCGACGGTTACGATGTCCAGTGGGTCGCGTCTCAGTTCGGCGGCGGCGGACACATGCAGGCCGCCGGGTTCGACATCGAAGCGCCGCTCGAGGAACTCGAGGGCCTGATGCTGGGACTCCTCGAGCGCGAGCTGGAGCGGGGGGTCAACGCGCGTTGAAACGCCGGGGCCAGGATGGCCCGCCACGCGTTCTCGTCCTGAACAAACCGGTGGGTCCCACAAGCTTCGACATGGTGCGCAGCGTGCGCCGCTGCACCGGCTATCGCAAGGTCGGCCACGCCGGCACCCTCGATCCCTTCGCGAGCGGCGTCCTGATTCTCGGTCTCGGTTCCGCGACGCGACTGCTGCGCTTCGCAGGTGAAGGCGAGAAGATCTACCGCCTGACCGTCGAATTCGGGCGCGGGACCGACAGCCACGATTCCACCGGAAAAACCACGGCCGAGGCTTCCGTCGACTTCTCCGAGCAAGCGCTGCGCGACGCGATCGGCAGCTTCTGCGGTACCATCGCACAACGGCCGCCGCGTCTCAGCGCGATCCATGTCGACGGCAAGAGGGCCTATGAACTCGAGCGTCGCGGCGAACTGCTGGCCGATCTAGCGCCCCGCGAGATCCACATCGATTCCATCGAGCTGCTGGCGTTCGAGGCGCCCAGGGCCGTGCTGCGGGTCCGCTGCGGCGGGGGCAGCTACATGCGGGCGCTGGCGCGCGATCTCGGCGAGAGTCTTGGCTATCCGGCGCACGCCGCCGAGCTCGTCCGGGAAGCGATCGGCCGTTTCGGCCTCGAAATGGCCCATGGACCGGATGAGCTGGAGACCGCGGCCCAGTGGTCCGCGCTCACTCTGGGTCCCGGAGAACTCTTCGCCGGCCTGCCCCGTGTCGTCATGAGCGACGAAGATTGCGCCCTCGTGCGCCAGGGGCGGCAGCCGACCGAGGACTGGCTGCTTGCCGGCGGCGCCGATCTGGCGCGCGGCCGCGTCGTTCTGCTCGATGCCGCGGAGCAGCTGGTCGCGCTGGCCGAGACCGCAGAAGGCCGATGGCGCCTGGAATTCGTGCTTCCGGAGACCGCACATGCGACTGGTTAGGGGACATCACCAGACGCTGGACGCCCTCGAAGGCCATTGGGCCGTGACGCTCGGCAGCTTTGACGGCGTCCACCGTGGACACGCCGCGATCTTGCGCGAATGCAAGACGCAGGCGGAGGCGCACGGTCTGCAGGGCAGCTGCGCGCTGAGCTTCGTGCACCATCCGCGGTCCGTTCTGGCCGGCCAGCGCGCCCCGCGGATCCTGACGAGCCTCGAGGAACGGGTCGCCCTGTTGAACTGGCTGGAGCTGGATCAGCTCGTCCTCCTCGAATTCGACGACGAGCTCTCACGCATGGACTACACGCGTTTCGTCCGGGAGATTCTGCTCGACCGCCTCGGCATGAAGCATTTCGTCCTGGGCCATGACGTCCATTTCGGCAGGCACCGCGGCGGCAACGTCCACACGGCGAGCGCCTTGGCCGAACAAGAGGGCTTCACGCTGAGCCAGGTGGCGAGTGTTCGCTCCGCCGGCGAACCGGTCAGCAGTACCCGCATTCGAGACGTCGTCGCGCGGGCGGAGATGGGGGAGGCAACGGAGCTCCTGGGCCATCCGTTCGTCGTGATCGGCCGTGTCGTCGAGGGGAGGCGCCTCGGGCGCACGCTTGGCTTTCCCACGGCCAATCTAGAGGCCCAGCCGCCGGGCAAGCTCCTGCCGCCGCGAGGGGTCTATGGCGCTTGGGTCCAGCTGGACGAGCCCGCTCCGGCCCCATGGCGTCCCGCCGTGGTCAACGTGGGAGTTGCGCCGACCGTCCGCGACGGGACCCGGCTGCAGGTCGAGGCGCACGTCCTGGACGGCAGTTACGAGCTCTACGGGCAACGCATCGCCGTGGCCTTCTCCTCCTGGCTGCGTGAGGAGAGGAAGATGTCCGGCCTGGAGGAGCTGCGTGAAGCCATCGCGCAGGACATCGAGCGCGTCCGGGAGACCGCCGCGGTCCTCGGCGCAGATTTGCAACTTCTTACGATTTAAGGGTTTGCGCGGCCGCAATCCGCCTTGACAACCCCAGGCCCCGTCTATAACTTCCCTTGTCTTGTTTTGAGAAAGAAAGAAACCGAGAAGCGGGCGGGGGTTCCGCTGGCCATCCGGCTGGACGGTCTACCCTGCTGCCATCGCGACATTCGTCGATGGAGGAAACGATCGATGCCCTTGGAGAGAGATAAGAAAGCCGAGATCATCGCTCAGTACAAGAAGCACGATCAGGATTCGGGTTCGCCCGAAGTCCAGATCGCGCTGCTCACGGAGCGAATCACGTCCTTGACCGAGCATTTCAAAGTGCACAAGAAGGACCACCACTCACGGCGGGGATTGCTCAAGATGGTGGGGCAGCGCAAACGGCTGCTCAACTACCTCCGGAACAAAGATCTGGAGAGCTACCGCGGTCTGATCAAAGAACTCGGCATTCGCGGCTGACATCTCGCCGCGATCTTCAGCGCACCGACCAACCCGCGCCCTCGGCTCGGGGTCGTGTTCGTGCATCAACGCACAGGACGCACTGTTGTGCGTCTGAATGTAGTTTGTCGTTAGGGAGAAGAGTACCTTGTTGAACAATCCTCAAAGCGTGTCGATCGAGCTCAACGGAGCCAGCTTCAGCATTGAGACCGGCCGCGTGGCCAAGCAGTCCGACGGATCTGTCATCATGCGCCACGGAGACACGATGGCCCTGGTCACCGCCGTTGCGTCCAAGCGAACCAGTGATCGTGATTTTCTGCCCCTCTTCGTCGAGTATCGCGAGCGCGCCTACGCCGCCGGCAAGATCCCAGGCGGATTCTTCAAGCGCGAGAGTCGGCCGTCCGACCGCGAGACGCTGTCCTGCCGCCTGATCGACCGGCCGCTGCGTCCGCTGTTCGCGAAGCACTATCGCAGCGAGATCCAGATCGCCTCGCACGTGATCTCCGCCGACGGCGCCTATCAGGCGGACGTCATGAGCATCACCGGCGCCTCGGCTGCCCTGGCGCTCAGTGACATCCCCTTCCACGAGATCGTCAGCGGCGTCCGTGTCGGCCACATCGACGGTGAATTCGTCGTCAACCCGACCTTCGATCAGCTCGACGAGAGCCTCATGGACCTCATCGTCGCGGGAACCGACGACATGATCCTGATGATCGAGGGTAGCTGCGAGGAGATCAGCGAGAAAGAGCTGCTCGACGCGATCGAGTTCGCCCACGACAACATCCGCGAACTCAACGCCATGCAGCGTCAGCTGGTGGAGAAGGTCGGCGCGAAGGTGAAGCGGGAGATTTCCGAGCCCGTCGTGAACACCGAGGTCGATGACAAGGTGCTGGCACTCGCAGAGTCCAAGATGCGCGAGGCCATCGCCATTACCGGCAAGCAGGACCGCCAGGACGCCGTCGACGCTGCGAAGGCATCGGTGACCGAGGTACTGGTGAACGAGGACAACGCCGCGGAGATCGGTGCCACCGTCGCGAAGGCTCTGGACAATCTCGAGAAGACGATGATGCGCAACCGCATCCTCGACGCCGGGATTCGCGCGGATGGCCGCGGTCTGACCGACGTCCGTCCCATCGAGATCGAGGTCGGCGTCCTGCCGCGCGCTCATGGTTCGGCGCTTTTCACGCGCGGAGAGACACAGGCGCTTTGCGCAGTGACGCTGGGCACCCAACGCGATGAGCAGAAGATCGATGCCCTCGAGGGCGAGAGCTGGAAGAGCTTCATGCTCCACTACAACTTCCCGCCGTTCAGCGTCGGTGAGGTCGGATTCTTCCGCGGCGCCGGCAGGCGCGAGATCGGACACGGAATGCTGGCCGAGCGCGCGCTCGAGCCCATGGTGCCGCCGACGGAGGACTTCCCCTACACGGTCCGCATCGTCTGCGACATCATGGAGTCCAACGGCTCCAGCTCCATGGCCTCGGTCTGCGGCGGCATGCTGGCGATGATGGATGCCGGTGTACCCGTGCATGCACCCGTCGCCGGAGTCGCCATGGGCCTCGTGAAGGAAGGCGACCGCGTGGCCGTCCTCACGGACATCCTCGGCGTCGAGGATCATCTGGGGGACATGGATTTCAAGGTCACGGGGACCACCAAGGGGATCACCGCCTTCCAGCTGGATACCAAGATCGCCGGTCTGAGTCGCGAGATCATGGTGAAGGCTCTCTCGGATGCACGCAACGCGCGCCTGCACATCCTCGGCAAGATGGCCGATGTGCTGCCCGAGCACCGTGCGCAGCTGAGTGAGTTCGCGCCGAAGATGAGTACGATCCAGATTCCGGTCAGCAAGATCGGAGCGCTCATCGGACCCGGCGGCAAGAACATCAAGGCGCTGCAGGAGAACACCGGAGCCACGATCGAAGTGAACGACGAAGGCATGGTCTTCGTCTCGAGCGTCGATCAGGCGGCCGGAGACGCCGCCATCGAGATGATCGGCCTGATGATGGCGGAGCCCGAGGTTGGCAAGACGTACAAGGGATCCGTCAAGCGGATCACCGACTTCGGAGCCTTCGTCGAGATCCTTCCCAACAAGGAGGGCTTGCTGCACATCTCCGAACTCGATCATCATCGCGTGAATGCCGTCACCGACATTCTCAAGGAAGGCCAAGAGATCGAGGTGAAGGTGCTCGACGTGGACAAGGCCGCCGGCCGCATCCGCCTGAGCCGCAAGGCGCTCATCGCCAAGAGCTGAGCACACGATTGATTCGTATTCGGGGGGCGGCCAGGTGTCGCCCCCCGGTCACCCGGACAGCACATGAAAGCAGCACTCGCCTCCGCGATCCATTCGCCGGAGCCCGCGCCCCGGCGTCTCGTGCTCGGGGACGGCTCTGTGTTCTTGAGCCGGCCGACTGCCGATTGCTACGGCGTGGCCTTTGGACTCTTCGTCGGCTGCGGCACGCGCGACGAACGCGAGCACGAGGCGGGCATCGCGCACTTCACCGAGCACATGGTCTTCAAGGGTACGCGCACGCGGAGCGCCTTTGAACTCGTGCGCGACATGGAGGCCATCGGCGCCCATCTCGACGCCTACACGACCAAGGAATACACGGCGTATACGATTCAGTGCATGCCGCAGGTCCTGGGCCAGGCGCTCGAGATCCTGCGTGACATGTTGCTCGAGTCGACCTTTCCGCAAGACCAGCTCGAACTGGAACGCCAGGTCGTCATCGACGAGCTGCTGGCCAGCGAGGACACGCCGGACGATCATATCCACGAGATCTTCACGGCCCGTGTCTTCGCTTCGCATCCGCTCGCGCGGCCGATCTTGGGAACGCAGGAATCGCTCGCCGGCCTCGATGCGAAGACACTGCGCGACCATGTCGATCGTGCGCACCGCGGGGGGAACATCGTACTCAGTGCGGCCGGCGCCATCGGCGAGCACGAACTCTCCGTCATCAGCGGGGCGTTCGACTTCGCGAAGGGTTGTAACGAACGGCGCCCGGATGCCGTGCCCGAGCCCGAGCGCGGCATCTTCGTGTTGGAGAAGGAGCTGTCGCAGCAGTACGTCGAGCTCGGAATCCCGGCGGTCAGTGCGTACTCTCCGAAGCGCTACGTCCTCGGTCTGCTCGCCAACATCCTCGGCGGCGGCATGAGCAGCAGGCTCTTCCAGAAGATCAGGGAGGAGCGCGGACTCGCGTATTCGATCTACTCCTACGGGGACTTCCACAGCGACACCGGTCTCTTGTCGACTTCGTTCTCTTCGGCGCCCGAGCACGCCCAAGCCGTGCTGGACATCATCGCCGAGGAATACAGGCGGCTCGGCGGCGGCGACCTCGACGACGAAGAACTCGAGATGAACCGGGCCCAACTCGTCGGATCACTCCTCCTCGGTCTCGAGGGTGCGATGAGTCAGATGACGCGTTTCGCGCGCAGCGAGCTGATCTACGATCGCTTCCTACCCGTGGAAGAGTTGTTGGCCGGGATCGAGTGCATCTCGCGCCACGAAGTTCTTGAACTCGCCGCAGAACTCCTCGATCCAGGCGAACAGTGCACCGTCGCATTTGGGCCCGAAGCCACGCTGCATCTCGGTTGACCAGGCCCGCGGCGCCCATTCGGCCGTTGTTCGCGCGCCATCTCGCGTGGTAGTCTCGACTCAGGTCTGGCGCCCATTCGGATGGATCGGTCGGCCATCGCCGCCCGCTTCTTCGTGTGTTGACCTCCACCCCGGCATGTCGTGAGCGCTCCCCACTTCGCTCCATCTGCCCATTCGACGGCGCCTCATTGGCGGGTCCTCGCCTTGCGTCTGGATGCCGGCGCCCGTCGCCGTCTGTTCTCGAGCCGTCGCAGCCCTGTTCAGCAGCTCGCCGAAACGCTCGATTGGCTGAGCGGAGCGGGGGCGAGCTTCGTGAGCCTGGCACAGTTGCTGGCACTCTCCGACGAGGGTGGCGGCGGCTCGCCGAAGATTCTCCTGGCGGCCGACACGGATCTGAAGGGTCTGCGCTCGGACATCGTCCCGCTCGTGCGATCCAAGGGACTGCCACTCTGCCTCATGCTCGCCACGACCACGACGGCCAGCAGCGTGCTCGATCTCGAACGGAGCCTGGAGCGAGGGGCGCAGCCGCTGCGCTTCGAGACGGCTCTGCGCGGTGACCGGAGTTTCGAGGATGGGAAGCTGCCGGCCGAGCGCGTCTATGCGCAGCTCCTGAGCCTGCGCCGAGAGCGCGAGCGATTGCTCCAGCGGCCCTGTCAGGCCTACTTCGCGGCCGGCCGCTCTGTCGGCGCCGGCGCAGAAGATCTGCTGCAGCGTTGCGGCTTCGCCCTCCTCTTCGGGCGCGGCCCGAAGCGGGTGGGGGGGCTTTGGCCTTCACAGAATCTGCGCGAGTTCCAGCCGAAGAAGTGGCTCGCCTGAGCGCTTCTCAGCGCGCCGCCTGCGGATCGATTCGCTCGAGTTCGTACCCGCTTCCGTCCGGGCTGGGCCGATACTGCCAGACCCGCTCGGGAACCCGATCGTCGGACAGGAGTCCCACGGTGCGGAGCATTCCCAGATTCGTGGGGTACCTGCCGGTGGAGCCGTAGTACAGATCGAGAACCGCTTCGATCTGGGCCCTGCCCGCCTCCTCGCGCCAGGTCTCGGCATGGGTTCCGACGTGGTCTTGAGATGGCCCGAAGTGTCCTGCCGGAATCCAGAGCCACGCAGCGGCGAGCACGATGACGCTCAGCGCGCTCAAAGCGAGCGCCGGGACGGCGTTCTTCGGCTCCTCGACCGGCACCGTCCGCCGATCGGTTTCGACGAAGAACTCCGACCCGCCCTCGGGCGCGTGAATTTCGATGAGCTTCAGTTCGCGCAGCGCCTCGAGCGTCGTGTACAGGTCGAATTCCGACATGCGCCCGTTCGCGATGAGATATCTCGCCGGGCGTTCCTGGTCGAGCAGTGACCAGACGCGCTGGACTCCGCTCGAGAGTTTGCTGACGTCCGCGTCCGCTTGGGAGCGAGAGATGGTGGCTTCGCCGCGATGGAAGCGCTTGATGTGGCTCGGCATCTCGTCGATGCGCCGCACAGCCTCCATGAGGAGCCCATCAGCCTTCATGCGGACGCGCCCCTTGATTCCACCGAGATGCGCTCGCCCGCTCAGGAACTGATATCGGCCCTCGCGCAGCGTCATTCCCAGGTGCAGATACTCCTGCGCGGACTCGAGTTCGACCGCCGCGAGCCCGTCGGCGTCGAGGAGACCCTCGTTGATCAGGATTTCCGTCAGATCCAGATCTGCGTTTTTCTGGACGAACTCGATGTGTTCCCACGCCGAGTGCGTAAAGAAGCCATAACTCTTGAGGAACGTCTCGAGGGGGTCCTGGCCGCTGCCACGGCGGTCGCGATAGCTGACGAGCAGACCCTGCTCGAAGTACAGAGCCATGGGGTAGCCCGCCTCGACCCGAAGCAGGCCAGTCTTCTGTTGCAGCGCGATCAGCTGGAGGATTTCCTCCAGATTGAACTCGCTGAGGCGCCCTGAGAGTCCTGTATCGCTCATGACCGATCCCTACGCCGAGGCCCGGCGACGTGGCCGGCCTTCGATGAGTTCGCCGAGGCTGATGAGGCTGCCGGGGTGGATGTGGAAGGCGACCGACCGCAGCGGCGCGCGCCCGATCCAGCTGATGAAGAAGAGCAGCACGAGGCCGGCGAGTGCCGCGACGCGCGCGGGGCTCAGCAATTCCTGCGACACGGGAAAGGTCGAGACGCCGGGCAACTGCGGTGACCACAGCACGGCGACGCAGGTGGATAGCCAGAGCGCGCTCACGACGCCGCGCCTGCGCATCCCGTCCTGTAGATGGCCGGCCCCAAAGAAGAAGAGATTCCAGCGGCTCCAGCGTTCCGCGCTGCGATTCTCGGCTCCATGGCGCCGATTGCGCAGGAGGGTTGCCAGAACCATCTCACTCTTCGCCCGGCGCGCGTGCTGGACGCAGCTCGAGCAGAGAACGATACCGTCGTGCTCACCCGAGCAGCGCGCGCAGCTGAGGGTCTTGCAATTGGCGCACTCGTAGACCAGCTTCGGCCGCGGGAGGATCCGCCCGAGTAGGGGCAGAACGGCGACGAGCGCCAAGAGCCAGGTGCCGACATGAGAGGCCGGAACGCCAAGGAGCCACCCGTACGGCGCGATCAAATGCACAGGGCGAAGGATCGCTCGATCGCGCCAGGCGAGACGCCATAGCTCACGGTCGTGCGGCGCGGCGTAATACACCGCGCCGTTCGGCAACGGGAGTGGCTGCTGCGATGCGATAAAGCCGAGACGGATCGCCCGCTCCATCGACTCGCCGCCCTCTCGCATGAACAACTTGCGGAGATAGGACTGGCTGAGATTGTGATGCAATGCCCCGCGGTTGGCGTCGACGGTCACGGCGCGCTGGAAGCCGGCGACCGCGCGATCGACGTCGCCGAGATAGTAGTGATTGCACGCGAGATTGTTCGTGCTGAGCGGGTCGTTCGCCCGCCCCTCGAGCACACTGACGAATCGCTCGTTGCTCTCCATGAAGCGACCCGCGCGCGCGAGCGCGAGACCCTCGGCGAAGAGCAGGTCTTCATCACCCGGGTCCTTGGCGCGCGCTCGCTCGAGCCGCCCGAGCAGGGCGGGGCTGGCGGGTTCATCGCGCGCCGCCATGATCAGCGAGGCGTTGCTCGTCGCGTCGATACGGGCGAGGAGAGCACCGCTCGGAATGGCGAACTGTGCCTGGAGTCCGAAAGTCAGGAGCAAGATCGCGATGGCGAGTTGGGCGCGCCGGTGCGTGTACGGCCAGATGGCGATGCACAGCCCGGCCACCGCGGGAACGAGTCCAAAGCTGGGCAGGGCCAACAGCACCGCGACGAGGCCGATGTAGAGATAGCCGTAGGCGCGCCGCTGATGCCGCTGGCGATCGAACCGGCTCTTCAATTGGTGATGCCAGAACGGGAGATAGCGGAAGCTCAGATGCAGGAGGAACCAGACGAAGAAAATGGCGACAGCGAGTTGAATCGTGATCCAGAGCTGCACGGCGCTGCGCGCGAGATGGCGATAGCCGGACCAGGCGAGGCCGATGCCGTAGATGAACTCCCCCAGGGCCGTTGGATCGAAGCGGCGGAGATCGAGGCGCGCGCGACCCATGTGCGGCGCCGGATGGCTGGAGTCGATGCGCGTGGCTTCCTCGAG
>Ga0214472_10003419_pt1 | contig 16793 bp, 22 predicted proteins | sample RVTome_6_FD_207662 | JGI IMG/M metagenome (GOLD analysis project Ga0214472, IMG submission 207662) | Soil microbial communities from uranium-contaminated site in the Upper Colorado River Basin, Wyoming, United States - RVT140D175 | ecosystem: Environmental > Terrestrial > Soil > Contaminated >... | reverse complement strand
CAGGCAGGCGGGAAGGTCCTTCATCCACGAATGATCCCGGGCCCGATAGGCGCTCGGGCTCTCCCCGACGAGCTCGGTGAAGCGGGTGCTGAACGTCCCCAGTGATGAACAGCCGACCTCGAAGCAGACGTCGGTGACCGAGAGGTCGCCGCGGCGCAACAAGGTCATGGCCCGCTCAATTCGCCGGGTCATCAGGTAGCTGTAGGGGGTCTCGCCGTAGGCTTCGCGGAAACTCCGTGAGAAGTGACCGGTCGACATGAGGGCGGTGCGAGCCAACGCCTCAACGTCGAGCGGGCTCGCGTACTCACGATCCACCTGATCTCGCGCGCGCCGCAGACGTACGAGGTCGTCGCGCTCCACGGCGCACACCTTACCATCGCCTCCCCTTGCTGCCTGGCGACGCTCCGCCTGAGTTCGCTCAGCCGTTCGATTTCCTGTTGGGCGAACGGCTCGTATGCGAGGTCGCTCAGCGCCTCGCCATGCCACAGGCCGAGGGCTGACACCAATCGCTCGCGAGCCTTCGCCGGTTGCTCGGGAAGGAGCTCCTCGCCCTCGCGTCCCAGCCGTTCGGCGGCGAAGGCGTCAATTGCGTCCGGCTCGGTGCGCAGGACGTAACCGGCGGGCGTCGTGGCCAGGATGGGCCGCCCGTTGTTGCAGCCGGGTTGCGTGGCCAGAGCGCGCCGCAGCCTCGAGACGTGGAAGGCGACGGCCTTCGCACCGCTCCCGGGCGGGGAATCGCCCCACAGCTCATCAACGATGCGATCGGCGGAGAGTGGCTCGTTGGCATGGAGGACGAGCAGCGCGAGCAAGGCGCGCTGCCGGGACGACGCGTTGGGCACCGTCCGGCCGTCCTCGACGGCCTTGAAGGGGCCGAGGATTCTGAACTCCACCGCCTCGAGCCTGATCCTTGGGCGGGCGCGTGACTACGGCCATCTGGCCCGTTTCCAGCACAAGATGTTGTGGTGGAGAGGGGTGTGCCCCAATAACCCGACCCCCGGCGCAGCCCCCATGACCGGCGTCCAGCAAGCCGGCCCGGGTGCCGCCGCGCGGGGAGCGGGACACCCGGACGGACGAAGGCCGTGTAGGCGTCGGACGCGAAGCGTTCCAGCTCCGCGTCCGTGCGATCAGTGGACGTCCAGGCAGAGCGAGAAGCCGGCGTGGCTGCCCGGGACGTGCCCGCCGGCACCGAGCGCGCCCGACGTGGCGAGCGGCACGATGTGGTGAGCGGCATATTCAGCCCCCGACGGCGCGCCGTCGCCGTCGGTGTCGTTGCAGGGCGGCGCGCTGTGGGCACCGGCGGGACCCGCGAGCGCCACGATCAGGGCAAATGCGCCGAGCGCAGCCGTTACCGTTCGTCGCATACGGCGACTCCTTTCAGGTTGCCCCGACGGTGTTCACCAAGGTTACGTTCGAGGTCGGTCGGTGGATTTCTGGGGCCAGCTCGAGGCCCTCAGCCAAGCGGGTCACCCGTTGAGGCGCATGACCCGACCTTACCTTTCAGGGCTCCAATCAGCGGCTCCCGGAGTCAGGCGACTCGCTCGCGGCGGCGCGGGCGTTGGTGAAGCGGCCCGGCGGCTCGTGGCCGCATCTACCGATGCGCCTGTCGGGTGTCATAAGCTTGACCGGCCGGTGCTCATATCGACTGGAGGGCGGGATGAGTCAGCAGTACCACGCAGGGCAGCGGGAGCTCCAGGATCGTTTCGACACGCGCCGACTGGCGGACCGGCTTGCCGAGTCGACGTCGGACACCATCAGCGAGCGATTCAAGCGCTTCATCGAGCAGCGCGACAAGTTCTTCATCGCCACGGCCGACGGCGATGGCTGGCCGGAGGCGTCCTACAAGGGCGGCGAACCAGGCTTCGTTCGGGTGCTCGACGAGCACACGATCGCCTTCCCGGTCTACAACGGCAACGGCATGTTCTTGACGACAGGCAACCTCGCGATCAACCCTCGGGTAGGGCTGTTATTCATCGAATGGGAAACCGGCACCCGGCTGCGGCTCAGTGGCCACGCCCGGATGGACTCATCGGATCCCCTCATCCCGACCTATCCGGGCGCGCAGTTCGTCGTGCGGGTCCGTGCCCGGGAGGTCTTTGCGAATTGTCGCCGCTACGTGCATCGGCAACGGCTCGTCGAGCGGTCGCCGTTCGTGCCGACCGGAACGGGCGCACCTCCAGTGCCGGACTGGAAGCTCGACGCATGGTTCGAGGGAACCCTGCCGGCGGACGACCCGGCTCTCGACCCGAACCATCCGAGTGCTCCGTCCATCCCGGAGTTCTGAACCGGGCTTTCGTCGGAGCTAGACGGGTCGGACGACCCGGAGACCTCGGCCTGCCGCCGCGCTCGCCAGGCGCTCGTCGTAGGTCACGAAACCCCGCAGGTCCATTCCGAGCTGCTCGGCGCTCGCGAGGTGGATGGCGTCCAGCGATCGGAGATCGGCCGGCCCCAGCAGTCCGGCCGCGTCGAGGACGCGATCGTTGACCCGCAGGAGTTCCACCCGTGCGAGCACGTCCCGGCCCCGCCGAACGGCCTCCGATCCAAAGGGCAGGAGCGCACGCACGACTTCGGTCCGGGCGAGGGCACTCGACACGAGCGGCCGGCGGCGCCCGAGGTAGCGGCGCAGTGCCGCCGACTCGGCCTCGCGAACGGCGAGCTTCACGAGCGCCGACGAGTCGACGTAGGTCGCACGCTCAGCGCTCATCGCGGCGCAGTCGCTCGAGGACCTTCGACGGGAGCACCTGCCCGGGACCGAGGGGCAACGGCTCCGCGAGGTCGCTCAGGTCGGCGCCGGCCGGCTCGAGGTCGCCCGTCGCGCGCAGGCGCTCGATCGGGCCCTGGTTCGGGAGCGGCGCGAGGATGGCCACCGGTCGGCCGCGATCGGTGATCTCGATCGTCTCCCCTGCCTCCACCCGCCGCAACAGCTCGCTGGCGCGCTGCCGTAATTCCCGGATGCCCGAGGTTCCCATGTGCTAACAGTAGCACATCTCCCGACTCGGAGATCCCGTCTCTGAACGGCGACCGCCAGCGGCTCGCGCGTGCCCTCGTCGGCTCGGAGCCGCGGCCGCGATGAGTCCGTAGCTCGGGATCGGTCCTACCATCGAGCGCACGTCGCGCAAAGGAGTGACTGATATGACCGATCGAACCCCAATCGAGACGACCAACCTCGACGCCTACGGCAACGCCGAGTTGCCGTGGAGTCGACCGCGTGACGTCCTCGACGGCACCGATCCGGCCGCCGACACGACCTGGTTCCTGGGCACGGTCCGCCCGGATGGCCGGCCCCACGCCGCGGGCGTCGGCGCAACCTGGTTCGACGGCGATCTGTATTTCGTGAGTGGTCCAGGAACTCGGAAGTCGAAGGACATCGCGGCGAACCCCGCGTGCACCCTGTCCGTGAGGCTCGAAGGGATCGACCTCGTGTTCGAGGGCGAGGCGAAGCGAATCACGTACGCGACGACGCTCGAAGCCGTCGGCGGGCGGTACCGAGAGGGCGGCTGGCCCGCCGAGGTCGAAGGCGATGCCCTTACCGCCCCGTTCAGCGCCCCCAGCGCCGGGCCGCCGCCGTGGCACCTGTACCGCCTGGAGTTCACCACGGTGGTCGGCGTCGCCGGGCAGGAGCCCCACGGCGCGACCCGCTGGAGCTTTGCTCGCTAGCTGACCAGACCCGGGTCATCCGAGCTCAAGGGAACGGGCATCCTGACTCTGGATCAGGGGAGTGCTGTGCCCTCGTCCCGTGGCTCGTCGAGTTCAACGACACGGGCCTGGATGCGACCCGCATCAGGGTACGTCTCGTGATGCTCACGACCGACCTGGGGGATCCCGAGCGCGGTTGACGCAGCGTCCGTCACGAGGAGGTACGGCCGGGCGCCGATCCGCTCACGAACGGTGTTCTTGAGTAGCCGATGCGCCACCGTCACGGCAGGGCCGAGCAGGTCGCTGCCGGATCCGACCGCCTGGTGAACCGCGGGACCCCGGTGAAGCACCATCTTGAGGTCGAGATGGGCGACCGTGGGGCACGCCGTGCACACGTGATCGCGCGCGGGGATGGCTCGTGTCCGGCCGTCGATGAACGCTCCGTACATCGCCTTGAGCTTCTCGAGGACCCGGTCGCCCTGGCCATCGAGTCGCGCGGCAGGCGCCGCGGCGAAGACCGCATCGCCCTCGAGCTTCACGACCTCGAAGTCGGGCTCCACGCCATCGCTGACGGCCCCAAGGAGGTCACCGAGGACGGCATAGGCGGCGGGGATGCCCGCGCTGAAGTCGACCCCATGGGCTCGCTCGACGCCGGTCATGAAACCCGTATAGCCGGAGATGTCGGCGAGCAGCAGATATCGCTCGCCGGCGGGCGCTTCGGCTGCTGCCGATGACCCTGATCGCTCCGCTGGCTCCATGCGCGCTCCTGCCGGTGGTCGCGACCGTCACGAAGCCTCCCTCGGGACCCGGGGGCTCCCTCGTCGCACGACCAGTATGCGCGCTCAGCTGCTGGCCCCATCGGGCACGATCGGTGACCGGGCGCGACGCTCCAAGCGACCCGCATCGACCGTTGACCAGACCGCTTTGACCCGTCAGGCTGCCACCACGACATGCTGCATGGGAAGTGGCCATGGCCATCACGCTGAACCACACCATCGTCAACGCCCGCGACAAGGGGGCATCGGCGGAGTTCCTCGCGGGATTGTTCGGGCTGCCGGATCCCGTCGGCTGGGGGCCATTTCTGACGGTCGACCTGGCGAACCAGGTGACCCTGGACTTCTACGACGAGGAGGGAATGGGGACCCCGCAGCACTACGCTTTCCTTGTCGAGGAAGATGACTTCGATCGGATCTTTGGTCGCATCCAGGCGCGCGGGCTGCCCTTCTGGGCGGACCCGGGGCATCGCAAGCCGGGCCAGATCAATACACACGACGGCGGGCGGGGTGTGTACTTCGAGGATCCGAGCGGCCACAACCTGGAGATCATCACGCGACCCTACGCGGATCCTCGATAACGTCGGGCCGAAGGGCCATTCCGGGACATGCGCCCCAAGAACAGGACCGAGAAGGACTCCACGACTCCGCGCGATGAATGCGCGGTTTGCGGACACGGATGCCCACTCGATTTCCCCCCGCTGCCGACGTTTCCAGCTAGTTGATTCGTTGCCTCGTCCGCCCGGGCGTCCGGTCGTCCCCAGGCGAATGAGTTGGATGCGTTCGGATCGAGAGCCAGACCTGTAGAGCCCAGTCGAGATCGTCGCTCGTGATCGTCACGATCAGCAACCGACCCTCAGCCGCCAGCATGCCCGAGAGCATCCGCGACGCCCGCGCGGGGTGAGGCCGTCGGCGGAGACGGCCTGGCCCAGCAGACCTGAAGGCAACGCGTCCACCGCCTTCCCGTCCATAACCGGGATCTTTCGCGCAATCTGGATCGGCTTCGGCTGGCTTGCGCGGCGATGACATTCGGCCAGGGCCACGGTCTACACCTGTGAGTTCAGGAAGGAGTACAACATGGCGCACACATCGGTCTCCGAGACCAGGGTCCTGCTGGACGGTTTCGGCATGGGTGAGTCGCCCAGGTGGCACGAGGGCCGCCTCTGGTTCTCGAACTGGGGGACGAACGAGATCGTCGCGGTCGACCCCGAGGGCAACACTGAGGTCATCGGGTCCGGTGGTGGCGGTGCCGGCTGGGCCGTCAACTGGTTGCCCGATGGACGCATGCTCGTCACCGGGAGCGAGCTGCGGCGCGTCGAGCCCGACGGGTCTCGCGTCCGACACGCCGACCTGAGCGATGTCTCGCCCTACCGCTGGAGCGAGATCACGGTCGACGGACGCGGCCATGCCTACATCAACTCGCTCAACTTCGATTTCGCCGACTTCACGGAGGTTCTCGAGACCGACAGGGCGCCCGGCAAGATCGCCCTCGTGACGGCCAATGGCGCGGCACGTCAGGTCGCCGACGGCCTCGCGTTCCCGAACGGAATGGCCGTCACGCCGGACAACGGCACGCTGATCGTTGCCGAGTCCTTCGCGGCTCGGCTCACGGCCTTCGACATCGCGGCCGACGGGAGCCTCTCGAACCGGCACGTCTGGGCCGACGTCACGGGTGACGGGATCTGCGTCGACGCCGAGGGTGCCGTCTGGTGCAGCGCCATCGGCACGGGCGGAGGGAGCGCGGTCCTGCGCGTCCGCGAGGGCGGCGAGGTCCTCGACCGCATCGAGGTCGACCGTCCGTGCTACGCGTGCATGCTCGGTGGCGAGGACGGCAGAACGCTGTTCATGGTCGTCGCCCAGTGGTTCGGGCCTGACAGGATGGACGAGCTGATCGAGGCGAAAACCGGTCAGATCCTCACCTCCCGGGTGGCGGTGCCGCACGCAGGCTGGCCATGAGGCACCGACGCCAAACGCCGTCGCCGGCGCTCGCCCCGTACGGCGTCGTGCGCCGATCGGTCCGAACGGGCCCTGTCAGTTGCCGAAGGATTCCGCCAGCACAGGGGCATCACGCTCGGCTGCCAGCCGTGGTTGGCTGCCGGGATGGTCCCCGACAGGTCGAGCCGATGGACCTCAATCTCGACCGGCGGGCCGATCAGCGATTTGAGACGAGCATCAACCTCCGCCTCGTCGATGCCGCCACCAAGAGGGAGAGGCGCAGATTGCGACGGCTCCGGCGTCCGTCAGGACTCACGTCCCGGCTGCCATGCGGGACCTGTCGCGGCCGCGTCGCGCTCACAGTTGCCATCGGGGCAGCCACCGGAGGAGCCATCCGGGCTGACCCGACAGTTGACGACACGGTCGTAGCTACACACATCGATCGCGGACCGGTCACCTGCCGCATGCGACGACGCCAGCCGCGCGACGGGACTCCCGTCGGGTCGGTAGGCGCCTTCGCACGTGGTGGCTGACTCACCCTCCCCGAGCAACCTCCGATCCACCGCTCACCTCAACGGAGACCTCGGCATCGCCGAAGACGGTCAGGCGGGATCCGCCCGCGGCCGTCCCGGCGACCTCATCCGAGGCAGTCAGGGTGGCTGTCGCACCACCCTCCATCGATACGGTGGCGACTCGTACCGAGAGGTCCTCGAGACGAACGGTCGCTCCCCCATCGGCAACCAGCGCCACAGTGTCGACCGATCCAGCCACCGTGACCTGTGCACCGCCGCGGAGCCGGAGCTCGAAGCTCTCGGCGTCGAGGCCGTCAATCACGGCTTGCGATCCGCCGCTGAGGGTGACGCCGTCCAGCGCCGGGACGACGACGGTAACGGTGACAGGTTCGAGGGTCGTGAAGTCCTCGCTTGCCTCGATGGTGAGGGTGTCGCCGCGCAGCTCCACCACGATCACCGGCAGGAGGTTCTCCTGCGCAGTCACCTCGACGGCTTCCGACGGGCCGATGCCGACCACGACGCGAATGCCGGCGGTGGCCTCGATGCGACTGAAGGCGCCGACCTCGCGGCGCTCGCTGGCCACGGGACCCTGGCCCTGGACACAACCGGCCAGAACACCGACGAGCACGAGCACGACGGCCGAAACGGGCATGCGGATGCGCCGATCTGGGTTCGTGGGCCGCATGGCTACATGTCCTCCCGCTGGAAGATGACGAGCCCGCCGATGCCAAGGCCGATTACCACGACCGCCCAGCTGACGATCGTCGGCAGGTGGGGAGCCTCGCCGCCGGCCATGGCCAGGGCGACGGAGCTCATCGAGGTGGGCCAGAGCTCGGCGAGGATGGGCAGGAAGCCACCGAAGAGGAGCGGAACCATGGCGACTCCGACGCAGATGGCCGCCACACCGGCCTGGCTGTTGAGGCGCGTCGAGAGGGCAAGGTTGAACGCCACATAGAACGCCGGCAGTGCGATGAGGACCCCGCCGAGCGTTGCAACCCGGGCGAGGTCCGGCACGCTGCCGTACGCCCAGGTTGCGACGCCGACGCTGACGGCTAGCGGCAGCACGAGGCCAAAGACGGCCAGCATGACCACGGCCACCAGCCACTTCGCGAGCAACAGCGAGTTTCGCGAGATCGGCTTGGACAACGTCCATGCCAGGGTGCCGGTGGTCCGTTCCTGGATGAGCAGGCCGATGCTGGCGAAGATCGCAGCGAACAGGATCCACTGGTCGAACAGAGCGCCGAGGACGTTCATCGTCGGGTCGAGCTGCGCGGCGCCCGGCGCAAGACCGGTCAACGATTCGTCGATCCGGGTGGCGAGGGTACCGATGACGCCCAGGACGGTGACCGCACCAAAGGTGGCGAGAATCGCGCGGCGCTGCCACCACTCCGAGAGCTCCTTTCGCAGGAACGACCCGAAGCCGAGCAGACCGAGATTCGTGGCGCTGAGTCCGAGATTCGTGGTGGCAGTCATGCCGCACGCTCCTTGTTCACGATGTGGAGGAAGACCTCCTCGAGATTGAGCGACTCCTGGCGGTTGACGACGACCGTCAGGCCGGCGTCGGCGGCGAAGCGCATCACGGCGGCCTGGGTGTCAGGAATGCCGTTGGTCGGAGTGACGTCGTAGCGCCACTCGTCGCCGTCGCGACCGATCGCCGCGACGCCGGCGACGGCCGGCAGGGCGCTCAGCCGTGCCTCGGTCGCCTCGCCGGCGCCAAGGAGCGCGACGCGAATGGTCGCCGCCCTGAACTCGCCCATGAGCGTGGCCGTCGGGGCGCTCGCCACGAGGCGACCGTGGTCGAGGATGGCGACGTGGTCGCTGACCCGCTGGACGTCGTCGAGGATGTGCGTCGAGTAGAAAACCGTCGTCTCGCCGCGCAGCTTCTGCATGAGATCGAGCACGTCGCGACGCCCGAGCGGATCGAGCGCAGCCGCCGGCTCGTCGAGCAGCACGACCGCGGGGTCGCCGGCCAGGGCCTGGGCGATCCCCAGGCGCTGTCGCATGCCGCCCGAGTACGTCTTCGTCGGCCGGTCGGCGGCATCGGCCAGCCCGACGAGGTCGAGGAGGTCGTCGATGCCACGCCGCCTGGTCCCCTGCGGGAAGAAGCCCGCCACGTAGGCCAGCGTCTGGCGCCCGGACATCCAGCCGTAGAAGCGCGGTTCCTGGGCCAGGTAGCCAACGCGGGCGCGGTGGGCGCCCTGGACGGTCACCGGCACGCCGCCGACGGCAGCGTTTCCGGAAGTCGCCCGGCTGAGCCCGGCCAGAATCTTGAGCGCCGTCGTCTTTCCGGCGCCATTCGGCCCGAGAAACCCGAAAACCGAACCGGTCGGCACGCGCAGCGTCACGTCGGTGAGCGCGGCCACGTCGCCATACCGTTTCGTCAGCCCCTCGGCCTCGATCGCGGGGGTCATGAGCAGTCCTCCTGTCGGGGCCACCGCATCAATCGCGGATGCTGCCCCTCGAGGAAAGGGTGATCGGCACGGTGCCAGCCCTCATCGGAGCCAACCCGAGATCGGTTGCTGGGGTTCCCCCTACTCGGGACAGCGGCTGTCGCAGGGACTCCCCGTCAGCGATCCGGCCTATTGGGCGATCGGGAGCGTCGCCACCACTTGAGTCCCTGCCCCGACGGGGCTGCGGACATCCAGGCGGCCATCGAGCGCAGCGACGCGGTCTGCCAGGCCGCGCAGACCCGAACCGGACATCGGATCCGCCCCTCCGCGACCATCATCGGCGATCTCGACCTGGAGCTGTCTGCCCGCGACGCCCACGGAGACTTCCACCCGATCGGCGCCTGCATATTTCGCGACGTTGGCCAGCGCTTCGGACACGACGAAGTAGACTGCGGCTTCCACGGGCTCCGGCAGGCGTCCGGGCAGATCCGCTCGCAGCGCGACGGGAACGGGCGACTCGCGGGCAAGCGACTTCAGCGCCGCCAGCAGGCCGGCTTCGGCCAGGATCGCTGGATGGATGCCGCGAGCAAGCTGGCGGAGCTCGGCAAGTGCGGTCTTCAGCTGATCTGTGGCATCCGCAAGAGTTCTCCCAAGTTCCGGTTCGGCGTCGCTCGGCAGCTGCGCTTGCGCGCGACGAAGAGCCAGCGATAGCACCACGAGTCGCTGTTGAGCGCCATCGTGAAGGTTGCGCTCTACCCGTCGTCTCTCGGCGTCGGACGCCTCAACGATCCGGGCCCGCGAGGCACGCACCTCCTCAAGCTGCGAGCGGACCTCGGCGGCCAGGCGCTCGTTGTCGACGGCGAGCCGCAGTGCGGCTCCGATCGCTGCGACGAGCCCGGGATCCTCTGCTAGCGCCGGGTCGTGAAGGACCGCGGCCATGGGCCGCCCGTCACGCTCCAGCCGGATGACCGCCCTCCCAGGATCAACGGCGTCGAGATCGATCGGCACCGCATTCGCATCCACGTACGTCTCCCGGTCAGGCGACCATTGCACGACCTCCAACGTCGGGTCGCCCAGGGCACCGCCCAGAGCTTCGGAGAGCCGCTTCGGCGCCGGCGCATCGCCGAGCTCCACCATGACGTCGGCCACAGTGCCGCGCGCCATGCGCAAGCGGAGGACGCCCAGCAGGAACCCGACGGGGACGGCCGCATACGCCACCGTCTGTCCGATGTTCAGAGCCACCGCCGCATCCCTCGACAGGCTGGAACCGATCAGCATTGCCGTGACACCAATGCCCGAGCTGAGACAGCCGGCGACGACCACCGGCGCTAGTGTCCGCCGGGCTGGGCGGCTCCTGCGCAACCATCGGCCCACGAGGAGCACGGCGATCGCAACGAACGCGGTTCCGAGGCTCAAGGTCGCCAGGCCTACGAGCGCATCGGCGATCGGTACCGTCGCCGGCACAAAGAAGGGATTCGCAGCTTCGCTGAGGCCGGCCTGCTCCGCGTCGAACAGAGCGATGAAGGTGGCGTAAGCGAAGCCAATCAGCCCGAGCACGACGACGGTGGCGGCGGTTTGCTGACGGCTGCCGTGCTTCCCCTCCGGGAAGGTCAGCAGCAGGAACACCTGCAGTGATGTCCCCATCAGCTGAGCGACAAAGCCCAAGCCGAGCAGGATGGGCAGGTCCGACCCCTGGTACGGGGGCAGGTCCGATCCCTGGAAGACGGACAGCAAGAATGCCAGCGAAGCGATCAAGAAGAGAGAGCCGATCCGCTTCGACGGCAGCCGGCGGCGCGCGACGTAGCCGGTGACGAGGTACGCAGCGCTCAACGTGATGGTCGAAACGCGCAGCTCAGGCGGAGCGCTCGTCACCCAGGATGAGCCGAAGAGAGCAATCAGCGCCGCCGCACCGAATGCCACCGGCATGGCCGCGCGGCGTAGCCAAGCGGGCCAACGATCGCGCGTGCGGTCCTCGGCGGCTCGGGTGGTGGCCACGAGCATCTTCTTCCCTCGACGGGCGGTGAAGCGCTGATGGTCCCACACCCTCGACGATTAGACCATGCCTCGCCTTCGGGGTGACCCTATAGCCCGCACCGGTTCATGAGGGGACGATCCACAGGTCGGTTTGGAGACGGCCCCGCGTCTCATGACCATCCGCGTGGTCATCGCCGACGACTCGCTGCTGGCCCGCGAGAGGATCGCCCGCGTGCTCACCGATGCTGCCGTCGAGGTCGTCGGCCAGGCCGGAGACGTCGGGCTGCTGTCGATCCGGCCGTGGTCGGACCGAGCGCGAGGTCCCGGCCGGATCGCGCCAACAGGGCTAGCCCCAGCATGGAAGTCGTGCCCGCTCCGATGTCGGGCGGGATGCCGGTGTGTAGGTTCGGGTGTGGACATCCATCCACACGGAAGGGACTCGATCATGACCTCGCTCCTCCTGCGTCGCGCCACCATCTTCGGCACGCCGGTTGCCCTGGGCACGCTCGCGGCCATCCATCCAATGATGCCGCAGCACAATCTCGGAATCTGGAACCTGATTCACACCCTCCAGGTCCCGCTCGTGGCGCTCCTCGGCATCTCCGTCGTGCTCATGCTCGGTGGCATCAAGGGCACGATCGCGACAGCGGCGCGCCTGGCGATCATCCCGTGGGTCGCGTTCTTCGCGGCCTTCGACGGCGTCGCCGGACTCGCGACCGGCGCACTCGCGGGCTTCGCACATGACAATCCCGGGACGGCCGAGGTCGTCAATGGCGCCACCGAGTCGTTCGGCGGCTCGCTCATCCTGGCCGCGGGCCTCCCGCTTGGGGCCACGTTCCTCTCGATCGTCGTGTTCAGCTGCGCGGCCATCGCCATGCGTCGGGCCGGCATATCCGCGTTCGCCTTCGGCGCGCTGGCGGTTGGCGGCGTGGTGTGGACCTTCGTCCACCCGCTCATCGGCGCTCCAGCAATGCTCGTGTTCCTGAGCGGAGCGCTCATCGTCGAGATGTCCTCACGGCCCGCGACGGTTCCCTCTCGGCCCGTGGCGAAACCTGTCCGATGAGCGTGCACGACTCGACCCGACTGAAGGAGGTCGCCATGACCCGTTCCATTCCCTGGCCGGCATCGCTGCGGCGGCCGTGCTGTTCCTCGGCCTGACGCTGGTCGCCATGCACGCCATCCAGCCCGGGCTGAGTCCCGCCACCCACTACGTCAGCGAGTACGCCCACGGCCAGCTCGGCTGGCTGGTGATGGTCGGCTATCTCGTGGCCGGCGCCGGAGTGCTGGGCCTGGCGTGGTCGGCCGGCTCCATCCTGACCGGGACCCGCTCGCTGGCGCTGGCAGCGTGCCTGGCGCTGGTGAGCGTCGGGCTCATCGGCACGGGCGTGACCCGGATCGACCTCCCGGAGACCGATGGCTCGGTGACCTCGACCGCCTCGGGCATGGCCCACGAGCTGGCCGGCTACGTCGCGATCCTTGGCCTCATTCCCGGGGCCTTCCTCGCGGCTGGAGCCTTCCGCCGCGATCCTCGCTTGGCGCCGGCCGCCCTCGGGGCATGGGTCTTCGCCGGAGCCATCGTCATCGCGTCGCCGAAGGTCGCTCCAACGCGAGCGTCCAGGACATCACGGACGCCGCCGACGTCGGCTTCGGGTCGTTCTACAACCACTTCCAGTCGAAGGGAGAGCTGTTCGAGGAAGCCGTCCTTGCTGCGCTCGAGCGGCACGCTCGCCTCCTGGCCAGGTTGACCGGGGAGCTAACAGATCCTGCCGAGGCGTTCGCCGCGAGCTTCCGGTTTACCGGCCGACTTCAGCGCCGCCATTCGGAGCTGATCGCCGTTGTCCTCGCCGGCGGCGGCGCGATCATGATGACCGAGCGCGGCCTGCGACCGCGGGCCCTCGCCGACATCGAGGCGGGAGCCCGATCCGGTCGATTCGCGGTCCGCGATCCCGAGGTCGCGGTTCTCGCTGCCGGCGGGGTCCTGCTCGGCCTGCTCGCGCTTCTCCAGGCCCGTCCCGAACTCGACGAGGAGCCCGTATCGGACGCGTTCGCCATCCATGCGCTCCAGATGCTCGGCCTGTCCCCCGCCGATGCCGAAGAGATCTGCCGACGCCCGTTGCCTCCACTGGGCATTGAGGGCCAGCAGTTCTGAAGGCTCGTGCTTGCAGGCGCTACTCAGGCGAAGGGACAGGCGTTGTTCGATCGGGTGTCCGCGCGATCGCGGGACGCGAGCCGGCGCAAGGGTTCGGATCGGGGTTCAGACGAACGCTAAACGCCCTACCTGAGATCGATCTGAGCACGAGTCGGGCCGTCGAGTGGAGCTGGTACCGCATACCGGATTCCCAGTGAACCGTCTCATGCGTCTCAGCCACATTCACGGAGTACATCTGGGAGACGCATGAGACACAAGGAACAGGATGGATAAGGGCTCCAATAAGGGCTCCCCGGCCCGCGGCGCTCCGGGGTGGCGCCGCTTACCTGGGCTCGACCCGGCGAACCGTCCCGACCCGATCAATCGCACGATCGAACGAGACAACCTCCTCGACGCCGGTTCGCTCGGCGCTGGCCACCAGGTAGGCGTCGGCGAAGTCGAGGCGATGGCCCTCGTACACCTCCACGGTCCGGAGCAGCAACTCATCGTCGACGACGCGGATCGCCGGGAACGCGAGCACCGCTCGCAAGGTTTCGGCGACCTGGGCGCGGGGCGCCCCGTAGAACGACTCGAGCACGTACGCCACCTCGGCGACGATGAGGTCGGGCAGCAACAGGTCGTCGGCTTGCTCCAGGTACCGCGTCGCCCGCACCGCCTGGGCCGGCGGGTCGCCGGTGAGGTGCCGGACTAGAACGTTGGCGTCAATGAACGCCGTCATCGCCTCGTTGCGGCGCGAGCCTGGCGCGTCTGGCGTAGCACCTCCGCCCACGGCGTCCCCTGCTTCGCCGCCGGGACGCTGATCGATCCCGCGAGCGTCAGTAGATCCGGAGTCCGGGCCAGGACGGCGCGTCGCCCCTCGACCCGGAACACGACCCGATCGCCCTCGCGGAGCGAGAGTGCCTCACGGACGGCGCGGGGAACGGTCACCTGCCCCTTCGAGCTGAGTCGAGCGCTGACTTCCACGACTGACCTCCTTACACTCTCTCGGATGTAAGGTTAGCAGGTAGTCGCCGCGACCAAGGGGATTGCGCGCCTGACTTCTGTCGGGCGCGCCAGGCGCTGAGAGAACCCGCCTGACCACGGCAGGCGGGATCATTGAGGTCCGTCCGGACCTTCCTGGCTAGCGGTTCCTGGCGGGTCAGAAAGTCTGCTCGGTCCTCGACTCGAGCGCAGCCTTGAGCTTCTTCACGTCTCCCGCCCGCCAGGCCACGTGTCGAGGGGGGTCCCACTCCGCGATCTCGGCCACCACCGGCATCGGCCGTCCGAGCACCTTCGACACCTGCCGGCCCTGGCGACCGACCCGCATGGGACCGTCATCGAGCCACGCCGTCTCGACCACGTACGACCGCCAGCGAGGGTTGTTCTCCGCGTCCGCCACGAACGCGAACACGTCCTCCGCTGGCCGGTCGATGTGGATGCTGCCGCCGCCCCTGGCCACGAGCCCCTCCCGCCTGCGACCCGGTCAGTCGTTGACGATGCCGTCGGGACAGAGCTCGACGGCGGCCGGGGTGCCCGCGACGGCAAGGTGGTGCTGCTCGCCGGCCACGCCGAGGTGGACGAGGACGTGCAGTGGGTGCCTGCGCCCCGCGGTCGGCGCGATGTCCACGTTCGGGTTGCGGTCGAACACCGCGATCGGGAGGACGACGTCCTCCTCCCCGGCGTCGGGCGCGAGCAGCACGCAGCGCCCGGTGTCACCGAGCTCCATCACGTGGGTGTGGCTCGCGAGCGCGGGCGCGGCGGCGAGCGCGAGGAGAACGACCGCGCCGAGCGCGGAACGGATGAGACGCTTCACAGGGACGCTCCTTCGAAGGTCGTGATGGTGGCGGGGCCGACGCGCAGGGCGCTGATCCCGAGGCCGATCCACCCCACGGGGAAGGCAAGGATCGTGACGATCAGTACCGGGATGAGGAGTGCCTCGGGCACGAGGCCACCGGTCGCGCCCGCGAGTGCGGGCACCACCGCGAGCGAGCCGAGCCCGAGCAGCGCGGCCGATCTGCGCGACAGGCTCCGTGAGCGCCAGGTGGCGAGCGCGAAGAGCCCGGAGCCAAGGAGCAGCGTGAGGAGGCCGAGGCTCGAGATCATCCATCCATCGAGGCCGGCGACGATCGGGGCGTCGCTGTCGCCGGTGACGGCCATCCCCACGACGCCCAGGAGGGCGACGATCGCTCCTGCGGCCGGGATGCCGAATGCCGCCCACGCCAGCACGGGATGCCGGCGGGACTGGAACGCGCTCAAGCCAATGAGCGCGACGAGGGTCACGATCGTCGCCGCTACGGCGACCAGGCCGACGATTGCTGCGCCGGACTCGGCGCCGTCGTTGATCGCGTTGCCGGCCAGGACGACCAGCCAGAGGATGCCGCCGAGGACGGCGGCATAGCCCCCGATACGCAGAGACATGGCGAACCCCTTTGCGTGTTGGGACGCGGCCCCGAGGCCGCGCAGGTGGAGCTGGGCATCGAGCGCGCCGAGCAGGACATCGGCCACGTCGAACGGGCCGAGCGGACGGTCCGCGAGGACCAGCTCGAACTCGTCGCCGTAGCGGGCCCGCCAGCGTGCGGGATAGAGACGGAGAAGCAGGGAGATCATGGGACGCAGTCCGGGTCAGCCGGTGGGCCGGCCGAGGCGTTCGAGACCGAGCTGCGCGAACTCGGAGAGCTCGTGGAGCTGCTCGGAGAGGATCGTGGCGCCCACCGCCGTGAGCCGGTAGGGGCGGCGCCGGTCCACTGGTGCGAGGGCCTCGATCAGTCCGCGCTCCTCGAGGCGGGCGAGCGCGGCATACAGGGTCCCCGGGCCCAGCGGCCGGCCGGTGCCGGCTTCGACGTCGGCCATGATCGCGTAGCCGTGCTTCGGCCCGTCGCTCAGGCTGACGAGGATGAGCAGCGCGGGCTCGGCAAACCGGCCGAGCTCGGGGATCCCGGTGACCATGGATGGAGACCTTCCTACCGATTGACGATATATCGTGGTGCGATATATAGTCGCTAGCGCAGCGCCTGTCAAGCCCCCGATTGCGCCGCGATCGTTGCGAGCGGCCCGCCGTCAGACCTGAGAGTCGAGCTGCGGAGATGGGCGACACCATGGCCACCGCTGGACTCCTCGCTGCGGCCGCGGCCAGCGAGCAGGCCGAGTTCTCGCAGACCGGCGAGGTGCTGCGCGACATCGCCAGGGGTGGCATCTCGGGCGTGGCCGCCGGGATCGTGGTCGGCGGCCTCGGCGGCCGGCTCGTGATGCGCATCGCGGCGCTCCCTCACCCGGATGCCGTTGGAGCCCTGACGGAGAACGGAAACCGGATCGGCGACATCACGGTCGGCGGTACGCTCTCCCTGGTTCTGTTCGGGCTGATCTCGTGCGCCATGGCCGGGGCGGTCTGGATCGTCGTCAGCCCTTGGGTCCCTGGGCGTGCCGGGGTCCGGGCGTTGCTGACGGCCGG
>Ga0214472_10003418_pt1 | contig 16799 bp, 15 predicted proteins | sample RVTome_6_FD_207662 | JGI IMG/M metagenome (GOLD analysis project Ga0214472, IMG submission 207662) | Soil microbial communities from uranium-contaminated site in the Upper Colorado River Basin, Wyoming, United States - RVT140D175 | ecosystem: Environmental > Terrestrial > Soil > Contaminated >... | reverse complement strand
ACGACATTAATCGGTAAGCCTAATTCAGCAACAGCAGCAATTGTTCCTAGAACTGAAGCGGCACCACACATATCGTATTTCATTTCGTCCATAGCCAGCGCAGGTTTGATGGAAATACCGCCGGTATCAAAAGTGACACCTTTACCAACAAGTACAATCGGTTTTTGTGTTTTCCTGGAACCTTTATATTCCAGCGTGATTAATTTAGCCGGTTCTTCTGAGCCCTGTGAAACGGATAATAGAGAACCCATTCCCAGTTTTTTCATGTCCGCTTCTTCTAATACAGTCACCGTTAGCGAACGATGTCCTTTTGCTAATTCTATTGCCTGTTGCGCCAGATAGCCTGGCGTACAGATGTTAGATGGCCGATTCGCCAGATCACGTGTAAGTTTTATACCATTTGCAATAGCGCGTCCTTCTTGCATTGCTTTTTCGCCTTGCGGTAATTCCTTGCGCGTTGGCACAGTAAACGTAATTTTGCGTAATGGACGCCTGGTTTTCTTTTTCTTGCTTTTTAGTTCATCAAATTGATACAAGCTGTGCTCTGCTGCCTGTACTGCCTGTCTGATTTTCCAGGTGTGGTCGCGTCCTTTTATGGTTAACTCACTTAGATAATTTACGCATTCCAGCGAGCCGGTACTATTCAATGCGCGAATACTATTAGCAATAATTTTGCGGTAGACCCTGTCATCTAGTTCTCTTTCCTTGCCACAACCGATCAGGAGTACGCGGTCGGCTATCATTCCGGGAACGTTATGCAGTAATAAATATTGTTCTTTGCTACCATCCATATCACCGCGACGGATCAAATTTGATAAATGTTTGTCACTAACCGCATCAATCGCCCGGGCAGCAGCAGAAAGTCGTCTTGATTCAAATACACCAACAATGACACAGGCTGTCCGTTGTTTTTCCGGGTCGCCACTCTTTATATTGAAATCCATAACCGCTCCAAAATAGCTTGTTTGTTATATAAATATTTCGTTATTTTAATGAATTAAAGCGTACGATATTATTCTGCGCAAACGTTGTAAGCGTGTCATAATTGCTTTGATTTTTGTGAAAAACAGAGAAAAATGACCAAAACCGTACTTTTAGACAAGTTTATTCATTTATCTTCGACTAAGCAAAGCCGTATTTCAATAAAAGGTTAGAATCGTGATCATTCAACGCTACATCTACAGGGAGTTGCTACAAAAGCTGAGCTGGATATTGAGTCTGCTAATCCTTGTTTTTGCCAGTAATAAATTTGTTGGTTTTCTGGCTGATGCGGCAGAAGGCAACTTGCCGGCGGATATGGTTTTTTTGATGTTGGCTTACAAGATGTTAGCGACGTTGCCAAAGATTCTGCCGGTTTCAATTTTAATCGCCATGCTGCTAGCCTTTTCGCGTATGGCCAGTGACAGAGAACTTGTCATATTAGCGGCATCAGGCATAAGCAAAGTCTTTCAAATAAAAGTGGTGACGCGCTTCGCGCTGGTTTTTTGTGTGTTTGTTTCTATTGTTACTTTATATCTCGCTCCGTGGGCGGAACACAATATTCATGAACTCAAGGAAAGAGCAAAACAGGAATCGGATATCTCCGGTATTAAACCCGGGCAATTTAAGGAGTTCAGTCAGGGCGACCGTGTCGTTTATGTGCAAAATCCATCCGTCGAAAAAGGTTCCGTGCAAGAAGTTTTCCTGCAAGTAAGACAAGAAGGAAAACTCGGCGTACTTACTTCAGACAGTGCTCGTTTTAAGGTTGATCCAAAATCGGGAAATAAATATGTCATTTTCAGTGAAGGCCGTCGCTATGTTGGCAAACCGGGTTTGCTGGATTATCAAATTACTGAATATGACAAATATGCAATCCAGACGGAGAGTGCGACAGCAAGCTCATCAGCGGGAAAAATATCTTCACTACCAACTTCTGAAATAATGGTTTCAAACAACAAGGCACATCAAGCTGAATTTCAATGGCGACTTTCATTAGTGTTGTCCTGTTTATTGTTGTCCATACTCGCTATCTTGTTAATGCAATCGCATGCCAATGAACGCCGCTATATGCCATTTATAATAGGAATATCAATTTACCTTATTTACAGTAATTTACTTGGTATTGCGCAGACATTATTAAAACGTGATGTGATTCCAGGCTTCCTCGGTTTATGGTGGGTACATTTATTATTGATTGGTGTATTGCTAATATTGTTTTACATGCCACAAATTCGTTACATGATAAATAATAACGATGCTGAGCATCAGCTTATTCCTGCTGAAGATTCGCGTGATGTTTAAGGTTCGACAATGATACTTGATCGTTATATAGGTAAAAGTATATTCCTGACCAGTTTGCTGGCATTGTTTTCTTTAGTCGCCATTTTTTCTTTTTTCTCTTTGGTAGATCAACTTGATGATACGGGTCAGGGCAATTATGGTGTATTGGAAGCTATACAATATGTGTTGCTGACTGTTCCCAGACTGAGTTACGAACTTTTTCCCATAGCAACTGTTATCGGCAGTATGGCCGCCCTGGGTATGTTAGCGAATACCAGCGAGCTGGCTGTGATCAGAACATCGGGCGTTTCCCGGATACAACTTGCCTATTCATTAACAAAAACCGGTTTAATCTTTGTTCTTATTAGTACCTTAATTGGCGAAGTCATTGCGCCCATTAGCGAACATGAGGCACAACAAAAACGTTCTATAGCTTTAACGGAACAAATATCATTAAAAACCAAGAATGGTTTCTGGTCCCGCGATGGTGATAGCTACATCAACATTAGAAAAATTTTACCGGGTGACAGAGTTGAAGAAATTTATATTTATGAGTTTGATGAAGATCATCAGTTACGATCCAGTATTCATGCAGAAAGTGCAGAATATGATCAGGATCGATGGATTCTGCATGACATTATGAAAACTGAAATCTCAGAACAACAGGTCACATCCAAACATTATAAAACGGCAGAATGGGAAGCCTTATTAAACCCTGAAGTGATTGACATGGTAACGATTAGACCGCGTTACTTATCAATAAATGGTTTAATCAGTTATATTCAGTATCTTAAAGCGAATAATCAAAGCAGTAAGCTTTATGTTCAGGCATTTTGGTCAAAGATAGTTAATCCGTTCGCAATCCTTGCGATGATCTTATTGGCACTATGTGTAGTTAAATGTGAAGCACGATCTATTGGTTTAGGACAACGTGTTTTTATTGGTGCGTTAATCGGCGTTACTTTTCATTTAGTTAATCAGGTCACAGGACATCTGGGTATTGTTTATGGCATACCTTCATTTATCAGTGTGACCTTGCCAACAATTCTGGTGCTTTCTTATATTTTTTATACGCTCAGTAAAAAATATTAAAAGATTATGGGATAATATTTTGTGCAGCTGTCGACCCAATGTATGGACCTCCTCCGACCTAATTGCTTAGGTTTGGAGTTGTCAAAAAACCAAAAAGAGGAATCCATACATGAAACACTATAATACTATCGGTGTTGATCTCGCAAAAAATATTATTCAAGTCTCCGTTGTATCATCAACCAACAAAGAACGATTAAACAAATCCCTGACACGTAAAAAGTTTTCTGAGTTTCTTTCTAAACAAACGCCATCGCTTGTTGCTTTTGAAGCCTGTGCCTCGGCACATTACTGGGGACGTGTTGCACAACGATGTGGTCATGAAATAAAAATCATTCCAGCCAAAGCGATTGTCCCTTTCAGATAAGGGCATAAGACGGATAAGAACGATGCATTAGCGGTAGCTGAAGCGGCGAATCGTCCGAATATCAAACTTGCACCGCATAAAGGGATAGAGCAACAGGCAATGCAATCAGTCCAACGTTCACGAGACCATCTTGTTTGTGAACGAACCGCGCTATCGAATCATTTTCGTGGTGTGTTAATGGAATTAGGTTTAGTCATACCGCAAGGGTTTGCGGCATTGACACGCTGTATACCTGACATACTGGAAGATAGTGAGAATGAACTGTCTGATATCTATCGCCCGACACTGGCACGACTTTATGAGCGTTTCTGTCAATTGCAAGACGATATTTTTTTATCGATAAACAAATCTCGTTACTGATTAAAAACAACGAGACCTGTCGACGCTTAACACAACTGGAAGGTGTCGGTCCGATTAGTTCTATCTTACTTTATTCGAGTCTCGGTAGTGGTGAAGCGTTTAAAAGTGGTCGTGAGTATTCAGCTTACATAGGTTTAACCCCAAAGCAATTTAGCAGTGGTGGCAAAGTGAATATCGTGGGAAATTAGTAAACATGTGGCTAACCGAAAACTCCGTGCGGTATTGATCCAAGGGGCGCGGGTCTATGTGCATAAACTGAAAGAGCCAAAGACAGCAAAGGATAAATGGTTAGTCTCACTCATTGAGCGTACCGGTTGTGGCCGTGCCAGTGGCCTTAGCCAATAAGAATGGTCGTACCGCCTGGGCTTTGTTAACACAGGGCACGGATTACAATAAATATCAGGATAATATGATGCAAGCAGCGTAGTGAATCGTTTATACTTTAGTTAACTAAATAAACAAGGACGACACGAGTTCAGCACGAGCAAGCCGACATAAGATAAAGATATCCGCCTTAATAAACCCTGCTCCGCTTTGTGACCTGTAAGGTCATCGACCCATAGAGGGATTAAGGTGCGCATACATTGAGGGTTAGGCGATAGCGTCGCCACTAAAAAACCGAATATACATTCGCGTCTTACTTCTTATTAATGCTAGCCTTGCTAAACTGGAGGAGTCCATATACAAAGTGGACATTGATTAGAAACTACTTAAACACATAAAAAGGAATTTTATATGTACGACTCTATTTACTTAGCACTTGCTTGCTTAGCATGGTTTTTTATTCTTACAACACCAATATTAATTTTAGTAAAAATAGTCATTGCGACTAAAGGACAGAATGTAACAAAAACTATTGGTCAAATATGTTTCCTTTGTTTTTTTTGGCTATTAATAATTTTAATTCTCATAACAAGTTCAATTTATCAATGGGTTTACTTTGTTGTCTTTCCATCTGTTTTGCTTTGGTTATTTCTATTTAATATTAAACTTACAAAAAAAAACATTGTACTTATTTTTTCAATACTATTTATTTTTATAATATCGATACTATTGGATAGTAATTTAATTTTTGGCCAATCCGAAAAAGTAATAAGAGAATTCCATCTTGCGGCTATTAAAAATGATATTCCTGCATTAAAGGCTTGGATAGATAAAGGTTATGATGTCGATGCTTCATACGATACAAAAGGCACATGGCATCAATCTGGAACCACCGGTACTACCGCACTAATTTATGCTGCGTCAAATGGGAATTATGATGCAGTGAAATTGCTTGTTGATGCGGGGGCAAATTTATATGCACAAACCAGAGACAGCTCAATACACTTTGAAATGGATAAGCGACATAAAGTATTTGAGATAACAAACAGCGATAATAAATTGACAAAATTAAAGTATTATTATACAGGCAATTCTGCATTTGATGCTGCTATTTCAGGTGGCCATACAGAAATAGCGAAAACCCTCTGGCTTAATTCAGATAAAATTGTTTACACAATGAAAGATTGGGAGCATTTTAGCGTTGCGACGGGTCGTTATTGCAGGAGTAGTTACTACAATAATAAAAGTTATAGAGAAATGCTTGTTTTTCTTACTGAGAACGTAATCAACGAGCAAACCATAAACGACCGTTTATCAAAGATGAGGGATCAAGATTGTGCCGAGAAAATAAATAAAATAATAGACCCCGATTTATCGCAACAATTAAGAACAGCTTATTTTGAAAAGCTCTATTCAGAAAGCCATAGAAAAGGGTTATTGGAAAAAAGAGAAAAAGATGGCACGTATTCATATACGACAATGTTTAGAATATACAATTCTTTTTTTTGTTCTAAATATATAGCCGTCTCTAACGATGATAATGAGTATATTTACGAACATTATTGCAAACACTTCATTGAAGAAAAAACACGGCTTCAAGAGCTTATTGAAAAGTGGTCTAGTTCATCTGTTAAAAGAAACTATAAAATAGTTGATAATAAAATAAAAAGTTACCCTGATAAAAAAGAAAACAAGTTGGCATGTTACTATTATGGTGATAAAAAAATAATAGAGTACAAAATAGAAGAGATTTTCGAATATTGCGATATATAAGTATTCAGTGAATATAAGGAATGTCTACTGTTGGCAGAAAAGAAAGCTGACATTAGAAGAAAGCTTTATTCAAAACTTTTGTGTACGATTAGTTTTGTTTTTGAAAGGTGATCGTGCAAAGCTAATTTTCGTTTATCAAGTAGTGCCCAAATAAAACCTAAGCCCAAAATTACTAACGATATTGATGCAGTAATAAATCTTAGCGATGCCTGTTTCCAGTTAAGGAAAGTATTCGATTCGTTAACAACATAAATATGCCAGCTACGCATCCCCAAAGTTTGTCTGCCTTTTATCCAGTGCCAGGTAAAATAAAGATAAGCCAGAAAAATTAAAAAGGCATTGTAATAAATATTGCCGTTTTCAATCTCGCCATTGCCAAGAGATGAAATCAATATAAACGTTGCGAAAAAAATACAGAACAAAGTAGTATCCCGTCGTATAACATTGCCGCGAGTCGACGCAAAAAAGAACAGGGGTGTTGATGAGTTTCGTTTTTCAATTAATGCAAGTGCAGAAAATTTACATAGTAATAAATAAAATTATCATACACTTTGAGTTTTCGTCACAAATTATCATTTTTTATATTTGCATCAATGAGCGTTTCTTCACCTTGTTGATCCAGAATACCGGTATCTAATACTGGAGAAGCATCAATATGTTCTGCGTCCATCATCTGCGCAATTCGTTCTAAAGAAGAAATGATCATCGTTTGTTCCCAATCATGTAAGTCGCGAAACTGCCGGATAAAACTTTCCTGAAGTAACTTGGGTGCTTTTTTTAACGCGGCTTCGCCCGTATCCGTTAAATAAGTATGTACTTTCCGCCGGTCTTGTTCAGAACGCTCACGATATATAAATCCTCGCTTTTCAAGACGATCTAATATGCTGGTAACAGTAGCCTGGCTAAGACTTATATTATTAGCAAGTTCACCAACGGAGACTTCACCTTGATCCCGGATTGACTGTAATAACAATATTTGCGGTGTAGTTAGCCCGGATATTTTGACCAGTTGTTTAGAATGTAAATCCGTCGCCCTAATCACTCTTCTTAACGCGATAAGAACATTATCAATTTTGTCCATTTTTGCCTGCCGACTAATAAGTCATTTTATTGAAAGTTATTAAATGCGCAGGCTATAAAAATAGGTGACGCTTTAACCTTTTAAAGTAAGCATGATCTTAACTCATAATTATTACGGCATCTAAGCAAAAATACTCTGTAAATAGATAATTATTTAGAATTCTATGAATTATAGATATATAAAAAACTATAGTATTATTCGTAAGTTATTGTATTATTTGATATAAAATCTAATTTACATTATACTGTGCGGATTCGTACATTAAAATTTATTTACAACACATAATATTAGTCATGAGTTATTCTGAGAACGTGGCTCGAATAAAAGAGCCTGATTATCAATTTCGCAATCCTGTCGCTGAGGATGGTGTCGCTTTAAACCGTTTGGTTAAAGCCTCTCCTCCTTTGGACACGAATTCACTTTATTGCAACCTTTTGCAATGCAGTTATTTTTCAGATACGTCAATTATCGCGGAAGATGATTTTGAGTTAGCAGGTTTAGTCACCGGTTTTATTGTGCCTAAACAAAAAGACACGATCTTTATCTGGCAAGTTGCGGTAGCTGAGTCGGCACGAAAACAAGGACTGGCTATGAAGATGCTGCTGAAGTTATTACAACAGCCATCATGTAGTTTCGTTCGTTATCTGGAAACAACGATTACCGAAGAAAACAATGCATCAAAAATATTGTTTAGCAAGCTTGCCGAAATTTTAGGTGTCAACTTTACAAGAACAAAACATTTCTCGAGTGATATTCATTTTAATGGCCAACATGATGATGAGGTTCTTTATCGGTTAGGCCCGTTTAATACTTCCTTGTTAAATATCACACACGTATAAAAATACCCGGAGTTACAATGAAAATATTTGATGAAATCGAATCAGAAGTACAAAGTTATGCCCGCTCATTTCCCCGGGTTTTTAATAAAGCTGTTGGAGAATTTCTTTATGACGAAGAAGGTAATCAATATCTTGATTTTCTAGCGGGTGCCGGAACGCTTAATTACGGCCACAATAATCCATTATTTAAAGAAAGACTTTTGGATTACATAGCTAAAGACGGCATTACGCATGGACTGGATTTGCATACTAAAGCTAAAGGTGAATTTCTTGAAACCTTTAATGAAAAAATATTAAAACCGAGGCAAATGAATTATGTAATGCAATTCACTGGACCTACGGGCACAAATGCTGTGGAAGCTGCACTTAAATTAGCCCGTAATATAACTGGTCGAGAAAATGTTATTTCATTTACTAATGGTTTTCATGGTGTCAGTTTAGGTGCATTAGCAACGACCGGAAACTCACATCACCGTAATGCCTCAGGTACTTCACTAAATGGTTCATCAAGAATGCCCTATGATGGTTATCTTGGAGACGATATTGATACCACTGCTTACCTTGATAAGGTTCTATCCGATTCAAGTAGTGGTGTAGATATGCCTGCTGCAGCCATCGTTGAAACCGTACAAGGTGAAGGTGGCATTAATGTGGCATCAATTGAGTGGCTTCGTAACCTTGAAGCAGTGTGTAAAAAACATGATGTGTTATTAATCATAGATGATATTCAGGCAGGATGCGGTCGTACTGGCAGTTACTTTAGTTTTGAACAAGCTGGAATCAAACCGGATATGATTACGCTGTCTAAATCATTAGGTGGATATGGGTTGCCGTTCGCAGTGGTTTTATTTAGACCGGAACTGGATCAATGGAAACCCGGTGAACACAATGGCACGTTTCGGGGTAACAATTTTGCGTTTGTCACAGCTAAAGCAGCGATTGATTGCTACTGGTCTGATGATCGTTTTTCTAAAGATATTCTTCGTAAAGGCAAATACGTTTCTGAGCGACTCAATGCAATTGTGAAATGTTATGGCGAAGGTAACTTCACTACCCGTGGTCGCGGCATGTTCCAGGGCATCAATTGCATTAATGGTGAACTTGCCGGTGCAATTACACGAGAAGCATTTAAAAATGGATTAATCATTGAAACCAGTGGTGCCGATGATCATGTGGTTAAGTTTCTATGTCCGTTAATTATCAGCGATGAAAACCTGAAGAAGGGTATTGATATTGTTGAACAGGCTATCAAGACTGTTTGTGCCAAAGAAGACTCAATTCCTGAGGAGCATGACTTCTTTGAGGAGCACAACAAAGAAAATCTGTTGCAGGCAGCTAATTCATAACGTGAGGCAAATATACTGTGATCATCAGACAATTAGATAAAGCAGAAAAAAGTGATCGTCGCGTGGTTAGCGAAGGTTGGGAAAGTACTCGCTTATTGCTAAAAAATGACAATATGGGTTTTTCGTTTCATATAACGACAATTTACGCGGGCGCTGTTTTAGCAATGCAGTATAAAAATCACCTTGAATCAGTTTATTGTCTTTCCGGGCAAGGCGAAGTAGAAGCGACTGACAATAATAAAGTTTATAAAGTTGAACCAGGGACGATATACATACTTGATAAAAACGACAAACATATTTTGCGTGCCAGGACTGAAATGAAAATGGCATGCGTTTTTAATCCGCCCTTAAATGGCAAAGAAGTTCATGATCCCTCCGGCGCCTATCCATTAGTTGCAGATGTTGTCGCTGATTAAAAATATTATTTTGAAAATAAAATGAGTTTACCTGTTGAAAAAACTGACATAGATTTGTATCCATCGCGTAATGGTCATCCTGCCGTTATTTTATCAAGAACAGATCCCGTTGTTTATAATAGAAATGCTGATCAAAGTCCGGTTGACTATGAGTTAATTCAGCAATATGAGAAAAATGGTTTTCTGGTTTTGGATAATGTTTTTACAGCAGATGAAATTAATTCTTTTAAGCTCGAAATGAAGCGGCTTAGAAAATTCACAGGTGCAATAAACAGTAATGAAATGATTGTTGAACCGGAATCGGGAGAAGTACGTTCGATTTTTAAGGTTCATGAAACCAGTTTTATTTTTAATAAACTTTCATTAGATAAACGATTAGCTGGTTTAGCCGAGTTTATACTTAATGATCAGGTTTATATTCATCAATCACGTTTAAATTATAAACCGGGTTTTAGAGGGAAAGAATTTTACTGGCATTCTGATTTCGAAACATGGCATGTCGAAGATGGTATGCCATGTATGAGAGCGCTAAGCATGTCAATTACCCTGACGGATAATGATCATTATAATGGACCGTTAATGTTAATACCGGGCTCTCATGATGATTTCGTTGTTTGTTCAGGTAAAACTCCCAAAGATAATTTTAAAGAATCACTAAAGAAGCAAACGTACGGTGTGCCAAGTGATAAAAATTTAAAAAGTTTAGTTGATCAATATGGAATATTTACGGCGACAGGCAAAGCCGGTTCTGTCGTGATTTTTGATTGTAATACGATGCACGGATCAAATGGCAACATCACCCCTTTTCCGCGTTCAAATATATTTTTAGTTTATAACGCAGTAAAAAATCGCGTTGTTGAACCGTACTCTAATCAGCAGGCCCGACCGGAATGGATTGCCAGCCGTGAATCTATAAACCCTATTACAGCAGTTGAGTGTCAATCCGTTGATTATGAATGATTCAGAACGTCAAACATTATCAGTCATCATTGAGAAGAGGATCGAAAGACTAAATGTAATTCTCAAGACAGGCAGTGGCATTGATCGCCAGGCCAAAGAAGAACTTAAAAACGATGAGTCAGCCCGTTTAGACAGTCTTAATCATCAAATTGTTGGCGAAAATTTATATCTTGTCGCAAAGCAGGAGTTGGATGATTTGAAATCTAATCTTGACTGGTTAAACAGTCCCGTTGCCGGCGAATGCGAGGAGTGTGGTTGTTCAATTCAGATAAAACGTTTAATTGTTGTTCCTGCAACTCGTAGATGTGTTAATTGTACCTAAACAAACAATTAACCTGAAAATGCAAGTTATTAAAAAAATTAACTGTTGTTCTTTATAATCAATATCAAAGGAAAAAATTTCATGAGTTTTCGTACAGTAGAAAAAATAGGTGGAACATCCATGTCTGACTACAAAACAGTACGAGACAGTATTATTCTAAACCCGGCTAATAAAAATTTCTTTTATCAGCGTGCATTTGTCGTTTCTGCCTATGGCGGAATAACAGATCAACTTTTAGAAAATAAAAAAAATGGTCTACCCGGTGTATTCGGATCGTTCTCAAACGGCATAGACAATGAAGATTGGCAAGATTCCTTAGAAGTACTTAAGGATCGTATTCTTGAAATTAATAAATCTCTATTTCAAGAAAAAGAATTATTAGAAAAGGCTAATCTTTTTATTCTAGAACGGCTAGATGAAGCTGAGCGGTGTCTAACCGATCTGCAAAGACTTTGTCATCACGGTCATTTTGAATTAGAAACACATCTAAATACAGTCAGAGAAATGCTTGCCAGTATAGGTGAAGCACACAGTGCATGGAATATGGCTCATCTGTTACAACGCGATGGAATTAACGCCCATTTTGTTGATTTAACCGGATGGGAATCAGACAAGCATCTTCTTCTCGACGAATTAATTGAAACTGTATTATCGAAAATTAACCTTGAAGATAGCCTTCCTGTGATTACAGGTTATGCTCACTGCAAAGAAGGACTGATGTCGAGTTTTGATAGAGGATACAGTGAAATTACATTTAGTCGCATAGCTGTTTTAACAAAAGCTTCTGAAGCTATTATTCATAAAGAATTTCATCTTAGCAGTGCCGATCCAAAACTGGTTTTCGAAGAGAATGCCGTTCCTATCGGGCGTACAAATTATGATGTGGCTGATCAGTTAGCTAACCTTGGTATGGAAGCTATTCATCCGAAAGCGGCCAAGGGGCTTAGACAAAATGATATTCCACTAAGAGTTAAAAATGCTTTTGAACCGGAACATACGGGCACACTGATTACGCGTGATTATGTCAGTAATAAACCTTGTGTTGAAATTATTGCCGGTTGCAAGGAAGTTTATGCAATCGAGTTGTTTGATCAGGATATGACAACGGACATCAATTTTTATGATCAGGAAATTCTACGTACGATAAAACGCTTCAAAACACATATTATTTCAAAAGATATTAATGCCAATACAATTACACATTATTTAAAAACGAATTTAAAAACGGTAAAACGAATCTGTAATATTTTAAAAGAAGTTTTTCCTGAAGCGGAAATCAATCAACAAAAAATCGCCATCGTTTCCGCAGTTGGTAGCGATATGCAGATACCCGGTCTGCTGGCAAAAACAGTTAATGCCTTAGCCGAAAATGGTATTAGTGTGTTAGCTGTTCATCAATCCATGCGACAGGTAGACATGCAGTTTATTGTTAACATTGATGATTATGAAGAAGCGGTCAAAAATTTACATTTCAGTCTTGTTGAGGTACACGATCATGGCAGAGCAATATGTCTCGCATCTTAATTATTATCAGAAAGTATGATTTTTATTTTATACTGAAGTTATCAAGAAGATATTAAATTATTTAAAATATTCCCCGTTGCTAACTAATGATAATAAGTTTTTTATTATTCCTGGGAATATTTTTTCTGATAGGAATAAGCTCTTATTTTTTTAGCCGACGCACAGGAAGTGATTATTACATAGCAAGTCGTTCTATCCCTGCCTGGTTAGTTGGTCTTTCCGCAGTCGCCACTAATAACAGTGGCTATATGTTTATTGGTGTAATTGGCTTTACTTTTACCACTGGACTTTCTTCAATATGGTTAATGACAGGCTGGATTAGCGGAGACTTTCTGGCTTCACTATTTGTTCATTCGCGTCTGCGAAAAGCATCAAGCGATTCAAATGAGTTGAGTTATGCGGGTGTTATCAGTCATTGGCATAACAATCGGTATCAATTGTTACAGCGAATAATGGCTGTAGTCTCGATAATATTTCTGCTTGCTTATGCCAGTGCACAAATGGTCGCCGGTGGAAAAGCATTATACGTTTTATTTGACTGGCCCAGTTGGGCTGGCGCAGCTATTACCGCATTTATTGTTATGGCTTATTGTCTGGCTGGCGGTATCCGTGCATCGATCTGGACAGATGCCGCCCAATCATTTGTTATGATCATTGCTATGGGATTATTGTTGTTCACGGCAATTAATTCATTAGGCGGAATAGAACAAAGCTATATTGAAATGAATAAAATTGAGGGCTTTCTTAATTGGTTTCCTGACGATTTAATTTTATCAGGGTCAATTGGAATGTTGTTGTTTTGTGTCGGTTGGTTATTTGCCGGTTTGTCAGTTATAGGTCAACCGCACATCATGGTCAGGTTCATGACGTTAAATGATTCAGATAAAATGCTTAATGCTCGATTCTGGTATTACACCTGGTTTATTCTGTTCTATTTTATAACGAGTGCCGTTGGCATGCTTTCCAGAGTTCATTTAAGCGGAGTAGCTGATTTTGATGCTGAATTAGCGTTACCAACCATGGCAATTCAACTGCTTCCCCCGGCATTGGTTGGTTTAGTTTTGGCAGGAATGTTTGCTGCAACAATGTCGACAGCAGACTCTTTAATACTGAGTTGTTCTGCATCTTTAACACACGACTTAATACCTCATCGATTGGAAAAAGTCTGGATGTTAAAAATGGTTACAGTATTAATGACATTATTAGCTTTAGCCTGGGCACTTTTAAATACACAAAGTGTTTTTAGTCTGGTGATCATGGCGTGGTCTGCTTTGGCCAGCGCTTTTGCACCGATATTATTAATTCTGGTTCTGGGAGGGCGCCTTACTCAAACAGTGGCGATAAGTATGTTATTTGCCGGTATGTTCGTTGCCATCATTTGGCGGTTATTAAATTTACATTTATATGTTTATGAAGGTATGCTCGGGATACTAACTGGTTTGTTATTGTATTATGTATGGAACAAATTTTTGATGATTAAAAACTAAATTTTTTAATTTTACTAAATAAGTATTTATGTATATCTTGAAAATTAATATTTTAGTTTTGTAGAAAAAAAATTAGAGTTTAGTCAGTTATTAATAATCTATAGTAAATCTGTATTTTTAACGAAAATACATTCGTGAATAAAGCTGTTTATTTATAGTTAACAATAAACCGGACGGAGAAACAACATGAATACAAAGACGCGAATTGAAACCGATAGTATTGGCACGATTCATGTTCCGGCTGATAAATACTGGGGAGCACAAACACAACGTGCATTAACTAATTTTAAAATTGGCGAACAAAAATTCCCGCCGGTTTTTATTAAAGCATTTGGTATTATAAAAAAAGCAGCAGCAATGAGTAATTGCGAACTAGGAGATCTCTCGAAAGAACAATGCGAATATATTACACAGGCATGCGATGAAATAATTCAACTGCAATTAAACGATCACTTTCCATTAGTAATCTGGCAAACAGGAAGTGGTACACAAACAAACATGAATGCAAATGAAGTTATTGCCAATCGAGCGATTGAGATTGCGGGAGGAGTACCGGGTAGTAAAAAACCATTACACCCAAATGATCATGTAAACATGTCGCAGTCGTCAAATGATGTTTTTCCATCAGTTATGCATATAGCAGCAGTATTAGATTTTCATGAACATCTATTGCCAGGCTTAAATGAATTAGCTCAGGCATTTGAAAATAAATCGCTACAATTTAACAACATTGTCAAAATAGGACGTACACACTTGATGGATGCCGTACCCTTAACATTAGGACAGGAATTTTCCGGGTATGTTGCTCAATTACGTTTTTCTGAAGAACAGCTTCGAAAGTGTATAAAAGAACTATCCAATCTTGTTATTGGTGGTACTGCTATAGGTACAGGACTTAATGCTACTTCTAAATACACGGAAAAAGTGATTCAACATATCAATACGATTAGCGGTTATGAGTTTAATTCAGCACAAAATAAATTTATGGGTATTGCAGCACATGATGCAATAGTTAATGCCAGCTCTGCATTACGTTTATTAGCTACAGCTAATATGAAAATCGCAAATGATATTCGGTTGTTAGCTTCCGGGCCGCGATGCGGTATTGGTGAATTAAAAATACCTGCTAATGAGCCAGGTAGTTCAATCATGCCGGGTAAAGTGAATCCTACTCAATGTGAAGCTATGACAATGGTGTGTACGCATGTTCTAGGCCTGGATGTTGCCATAGGCATTGCTGGCATGAATGGTCAGCTTGAATTAAATACGTTTAAACCAATGATGATTTATAACCTGCTTGAATCAAGTCGTCTATTGGCAGATGCAATGAAAAGCTTTTCAAAAAACTGTATTGAAGGGATTGAGCCTGATAAAGAAATGATTGTAAAACATGTTGAGAATTCGCTTATGCTGGTGACAGCTTTAAACAAACACATTGGCTATGATAACGCAGCAAAAGTTGCTAAAAATGCTTTTGATAAAAAAATTACTCTGAAACAATCTGCGGATGAACTCGGATTTATTAGAGAGTCGGATTTTGATAATTATGTTAATCCAGAAAGTATGACAAATATCAAATAGATTAATACACCCTAAAAAGGGCTGCAAAAACAGCCCCTGTTTCATTATCTATTTAAGATAACCTTAAGTACTCATCGTTTCTATGAGTTATTTTTGGGTTCAAGTGCGATGCTATATCTATTAATGTTGAGGAAGTCTCGTTTGACGCCTTCAACTTCTAACAAACCTTCTTTAGTTGCGAAAGGTTCATTTTTTCTCTGTAATCGACAATAGCTTGAGCGGTCTTTTTATCCATATTGGTTAAAGTCGTAGTCAACTCATGAACGTCAGCAGTATTAATGTTCACTGCCTCATTAGTCGCCATTGTAACTGCAGGTACAGATAACATCATAGAGAGTAGAATGTATTTTAAATATTTCATCGTAGTAACATCTCCTTATACGTTTATAATGAGTTCAGTACGTATTTTAGAGTGTTGTGGCTGCATATCTATAACATAGGTTAATAAAGAAACTTTATTATTCCTTTCTATAGGAATTTCATTTAGTCAATCAGGTGTCTAGGCGATCCGGTATTGTTTTCTTCCATATTACTCTTGCTTGATTTCCCATAATCGCCATAAGCTAGCTCTAGATGTCCAATTATTTATGTTCAGAGACATTAGCCAGTCGGGCGTTATTTGACAAACCATTTCTAGTTTTAACCCGGCATCTTCAAGTTTGTTTATTTGATTAAATTTTCGTGCGGCGAAGTAAATTGTTTTTTGCTTGTTTTCATTCACTATTGTATTAATGGACTTATCTTCTTCAGTAGAAATGAGATTAATCTTTTGTCTATTGTAAAAATGCATGTTTAACTCACCTATGTCAGGAGTTAATACAATAGCTTCAGTTGTTTGAGGTATGTTAGATAAACATTTTTCCCACATAACAACCTCTTTGCTTGCAGGTAAAAACATTACAAGGATTATTAAAATTGAATTTATTAATAGTGACGTAAAAAAAACAAATCGGATAAGCTTTAGAGAGAATGGCTTCCAATTAATAGAATTAAAAGATGCTATTCTATCAATTACTAATGCATACATCACCGGTGCAAATGCTAGGACAGGAAATAAAAAACGCATTTCTT
>Ga0214472_10003417_pt1 | contig 16805 bp, 15 predicted proteins | sample RVTome_6_FD_207662 | JGI IMG/M metagenome (GOLD analysis project Ga0214472, IMG submission 207662) | Soil microbial communities from uranium-contaminated site in the Upper Colorado River Basin, Wyoming, United States - RVT140D175 | ecosystem: Environmental > Terrestrial > Soil > Contaminated >... | reverse complement strand
CCGTTACTGCAGCGCTTTATCGATGGCCGCCACGAGTTTTGTCTTGGGCACCGCGCCGACGATTTGTTCTTTAACCGCGCCGCCTTTGAGGATGATTAGATTGGGAATGCCGCGGATGCCGTAGCGGGATGCGGTGGCCGGATGATCGTCGACGTTTAGCTTGGTGACCTTTAGTTTGCCTTCATACTCGCCGGCGATCTCCTCGACGATCGGCGCGATGGTTTTGCAGGGGCCGCACCAGGGCGCCCAGAAATCGACCAACACCGGCACGGTGGAATTAAGCACTTCCGCTTCAAAATTGTTGTCGCCTACTTCAGTGATCTTGCCCATTTTTGCAGCCTCCTCATAAGCTAGAAAGAAATTTGATAAGTGTGCGCACGCCGAAACCGGTTCCGCCCTTAGGACAAAGAGGGTTGTCAGTTTCGGCGAATGCCGGTCCGGCGATGTCTAAATGCGCCCAGGGTGTGTTGCCGACAAATTCTTGCAAAATTAGCGCGGCGGTGATGGCGCCGCCGTGGGCGCCGCCGATGTTCCTCATGTCGGCGACGCTGCTCTTGATCAAATCTTTGTATTCTTTGACGAGCGGCAGTTGCCAGAGTTTTTCACCGGCGGCTTGACTGGCGCGCAGCAAGTCGTCGGCGAGCTGCTGATGGTTCGAGAAAATGCCCGCCACTTGGGTGCCGAGGGCGGTCATACACGCCCCGGTAAGAGTCGCAAGATTGATCATGTAGTCAGGTTTCTCAGCGGCGGCGAGCGCTAATGCGTCGGCGAGGATCAAGCGGCCCTCGGCGTCGGTATTGAGCACTTCGATGGTCTTGCCGTTCAAGTAGCGGATCACGTCGCCCGGTTTTTGCGCGTTGTGCCCCGGCAGATTATCGGTCGTCGGCACATAACCGGTGACTTCAATATTGAGCCCAAGTCTGGGCAAACAAGCCATGGTAGCGATCACCGCGGCGCCGCCGGCCATGTCGAGCTTCATGGTCTCCATGGACTTCGAGGGCTTGAGCGACAATCCGCCGGAGTCGAAGGTAATGCCTTTGCCGATCAACGCAACGCGCCTTCTCGGCTTACTCGACGGCTTGTAGTGCATCTTAATAAAGCGCGGTTCTTCGAGGCTGCCACGGTTCACGGCTAAGAGTCCGGCCAGCTTCATCGCCTCAATCTTCTTTTTGTTCCACACTTCCACCGTGAGACCGCGCCCACGACAGTGCTGCCGCGCTGTTGCGCCAAGAAAACGCGCGGTGGCGACCGAGGGCGGTTCGTTGACCAGATCGCGAGCGAGAAACACGCTGGGAATGAGCGCTTGGGCAATTTCAACTGATTTTCGCACCGGCGCGGAAAGTTTTAGGCCGGAGCGAAATAACGTGAAATACCTTGGCTCTGCCGGCGATTTTGCGTTGGAGCGATACTTATTGAATTGGTAGGAAGCCAGCAGGGCTCCTTCGGCGATCGCACCGGCGGCGCTCTCCGGATCTTTGTCCGGGGCAAATAGGATGGAAAATTCTCCGGCGCCGATAGCTCCGGCTTCTTTGCGCGCCCGCGCCCCTACTTTGCGCCAGCCGTCGGACGCGGTTTCATCATCGCCGCGCCCGATCAATAAAATTTGTCCCGCGGGTAAAGTTCCGGCGGTGCCGTAGAGCAGCGCGCTGCCTTCGGCGCCGGTAAATTTGCTCTTGGCGATACGCCGGCGCAGGTGGCCTTGGAGAATGCGGTCCAAGGCTCGAAGCCTCGGATCATCCAATTTATTGTCGCGCACCGGGATGACCAGCAGATCGGTCTTGATACGGTCAAGTTGGATGTCGCGAAAGCGGATTTCCATCGGGGCTGGGTCAATCCTTGCGTCGGATCAAATTCATGAACTCGTTGCGCGTTTCGACGCGGGTGCGGAACGCACCGAGCAAGCTGCTGGTGATGACATAGGAGTTCTGCTTCTCGACGCCGCGCATACGCATGCACAGATGCTCGGCTTCCAAGACCACGGCGACGCCCAAGGCGTCGAGTTTGTCCATGATCGTCGTGGCGATTTGATGGGTCATGCGCTCCTGTACTTGCAGTCGGCGCGCGTAGACATCGACCAGGCGCGCCAATTTGGAGATGCCAACGATTTGGTGATTCGGAATATAAGCGACGTGAGCTTTGCCGAAAAATGGCAACAGGTGATGCTCGCAAAGGGAGTAAAAATCGATGTCCTTCTGGACGATCATTTCTTCATATTCTTCTGTGAATAGCGCCTCGTTTATGACCTTGGCGGGATCCATCTCATAGCCGCGGGTCAGAAAGGACAGCGATTGAGCCACCCGCTGCGGCGTTCGCAGCAGTCCCTCGCGGTCCGGATCTTCGCCGATGGCCTTGAGAATTTGTCGAATCTGGTCTTCCATCACTGCCCCATTTCCCTGCCAATAATTCCTCTATGACAAAAATGCCAAAGTCTCAAAACGCTAACATTTAGCCGGAGGAGGGTCAAACCAACTGCGTTAAAGCCTCTGCAGCAACCACGCGGGGGTAAAGCGTAGGACATAGACATTGAGAAAAGTCATGTAGTCGGTCATTAAGAGAATGCCGACGACGATCAATAGCACGCCGCCGATAACGTGAATCGCATGAATGTAGCCGCCCAGTTTTTGGCTGAACTGCAAGAAGGAATTAATCGCCAGCGCGCTCAAAAAAAACGGCACGGCAAGACCGGCGGCATAGCCGGTCAATAAAAAGATCCCGCGGCCGACCTCACCCTCGGTGCTGGCCAGGGCGAGGGTGGCGCCGAGAATCGGTCCGACGCAAGGCGTCCATGCGACGGCAAAGGTGATGCCCACCAATACCGAACCGAGATAGCCGGCCGGCTTGTCTTTGAGATTGAACTGAAGATACTGTTCGAGCGCGGCGATCTTGAAAGCGCCGACGAGAAAAAGCCCGACCAAAAAGACCAACATACCGCCGATGATGCGAATGGTGCTGCGGTAATCCATCAGCAGGCCGCCGAGAAAACTCGCCGATGCGCCGAAGGAAACGAAGACGATCGAAAAGCCGATGATGAACGCCAACGAATTGAGCACCACACGCAGACGCATGCGCGCGCGGGCTTGGTCGCTGCGCATTTCTTCAAGAGAAACACCGGAGACAAAAGAGAGATAGGAAGGGATCAGCGGTAAAACGCAGGGCGATAGAAAGGAAAAGATACCTGCGGCAAAGGCAATGAAAACATTGACATCGGTCATCGTTTACCGTCGAGGAGTTCTTTGATCAGTTTTCGCGCCGCCGAGCCGTGCCAGTCCGCGGGCCCCCAGCCGCGCGCCAAACCTTCACCCTTGGGGCCGATTAAATAAGTAGCGGGCAACCCCCAGGCGCCGTATTCTTGCCCCACTTTGGCGTCAGTATCGAGAACAATTGGGTAGGTCAGGTTCAACTCCTTGACGAACTTGCTGGTATCTTGCTTGGAATCTTTAACCGCGACGGCGAGGATAACAAAATTCTTATCTTTAAATTCTTGATAGAGCTTTTCCATCGCCGGCATCTCGTCCCGGCAAGGCGCGCACCAACTGGCCCAGAAGTTTAGCAGGACGACTTTGCCGCGGAAGTCCTTTAGGGCGATTTTCTTGCCATCCAACGCACTAAGAACGATCTCCGGCGTCGGCGCGACTTCTTTCATCGCTTGAAGAATCGGCACCGCTTTGTAGTCAACTTTCGACTGCGCCGAGGCCGGCGTGAGCCATAACGACACGGCGCCGAGGCTCGACAGGATCCATGACAGCGAGTGCCGGCGAACAAATTTTTTCACAGATTACCAGTCTAACCATTTGATTGGATCGGCGCAATAGTCCACAAAGCGCACCGAGGGTGGTGAGTGCCGCCGAGTCCAGCCGCGGGACGGCGATGGATGCTCAATCGGGGCGGCGGTTGCTCACCCCATTGGGATCGGCGAGAAACCGTGGCGCCATGGGTCCGGGGCACACTACCCCGGCGCCGCGAAGCGATGGGTGCTTCTCAGGCTCAGGCTGTCGCCGTGCACTCCCGCCTGCACGTTCTTGTCCTAAGCGCGAGTCAATCGGCGCAGCGCGTGTCCGAGCTTCGGATGGCTGTCGAAAAGCGCAAGGTAATCGCTATCCCGACGACCGCCTTTTGCCGCTATGATGCGCGCCAGGCCGCTTTGGTCAGCCACACTCCAACGCCGGATGCCCGGTATGAGCGAGACGATGGCCGACCAGTTTTTCCAAGCGTGGTGAACCGCCGGGTTGGCGCGGGACGGGCGCCAGACACCGAGCATAGATTCAATTTCTCGCGAACACGAGCTGAGCGCGCCGACGCGGTCAACGGCTGCGATGGTTGCCAGGTGCGTTGCGATGTTCTTACCGAAATCGGCAAGACGCGGCCAATACGGCGCACGTGCGCCGGAAGTCTCCAGGTAGAGATAATCTTGTGCCAGCAGCCGCAGCGTTGCTTGCGAGGATCGGTGCCGTGGCTTGATCCTCATGCGCGTAAGCTCTTTTCGGGCAAGCTCACGGACCTTGGCGTTGCGCGGTCGAAAGCCGAGCTTGTAGTAGAACCACCAGGCGCCGGACTCTATGGCTTCGTCGTTGTGCTGGCCCAGCTGGTAGGGTTCAATGGTATATGATTGCGGACCGAAGATCGGCCCGAGCGCTGCGAGCGTGCGCGCAAAGACGTAGGCCGCCTCAGCGCCGCGGAAGGTTGGAAACGTATTGAATGAAAGATCTGCGCATCGGAAGAGCGTATCCACGCCGACGTAACCGATGGGCACGCCGTTTCTCAAGATGGGCATGCCGTAGGTTGCGCGCAGCAGCGGCCGCCGTTCTGGAAGCGTGCCGATGACCGCCCATTGAAGGCCATCGCCGTCGTCGACGAGCCGCACATCGTGCGCATCGCCGTAGGCGAAATTATCGAGATCGCGCTCGCGGGTCACCATCGCTGCTTGGGCGAGATCGATCAGGGTTTGCCCTTCCTCGATAGAAATTGAACGCATCGCGCGGGGCGGGCGTCTGAGTTCGGCGCGCAAATCAGGACGACGCCAACGCGGCGGCTGAGAGTGCAGAAATACCACCGGCGCGCGGGCATAATGCGCTCGCGTACGCGACGGCGTGCTGGCGCCGGGCCGCAGCAAAAACGGCGTGTCGAGGCCGTCGAAAAACGCTTCTCGCGTCACGTGATCTCCGGGCATCGCTTCTACGGCCTTGACGAAAAACCTCGCATCGGTGACGTTAGAACCGCTCAGCCGCGCGAGGGAGCTGCGCGGATCGACCCGGCGCAAGCGCAGCCAATTCGCTTCGAGCGGTGTCACCAACATCGGGAGCGCGGCGGCAAGCCGCTCCGGCTCGTCGACGTTATGCCAATCGATTTCTAGCTGCGCCGGCCAGCGCGCTGCCAGCCAGCGTGCGGTAGGCCAGAAAAAGCGGTAGCGGATGATCGTGCCGCTAATGCCGGTATCGGATAGCGCGATTTGTTGGCGCTGCAAATCCGCACGCGCGCTAAAGTTGTTCAACCATCGAACGACTCGCGCGTGTAGCAGCGCATTGTCCGGATAGGCGCGCAGAAAACAAAGGTGCTCGTGTAATCGGAGCACTTGGGCGGAGGTGTTAAAGTAGGTCTTGCCCAGTGCCGTGAGCAGGCGCAATTTTATTTCCGCTTGCTTCGGGCCGTAATTGAGGCGAGTTGCTTCGAGCTTTCTTAAAAGCGTCGAGGCGGAAGACGGCATCTGCTTTAACGTTCCAGCACGCAAGATGAAAATGACCGGAGGAACAGGCGAATTTGGAACGGCAAAAAAACATAGCCCCCCGGACTGGAATCACAGGGGGCTTGTTTTGAAAGCAACCAGAACGGTTGCTTTGTCGCCTGAGATTAAGGAGGGTTTAAATGACCACCACAACCCCACATCTCAATTCAATTAGTTACTTTTTCTTTTTGGCTTTCTTCTTGGCTTTTTTCTTAGTCGCCATAAGCACCTCCTTTTAAGATTCCGCGGGTGGGCTTTTACTTGACAGGTAGTAAAGTGTGACTCAGGCGGAGACGTTTTACTTCTGAAACCCTCCCATATTTTGTAGCTGGATTGATTATTAAGGCACAACAAATGGTATGTCAAGAAAAAAATATCATTTTAGAAATTATTTCTGCAAAACCTTGCCAAATCGTTTATGGCTTTTTACGCTTGAGAGATGAATTTGCCGAAGAATTAGGAGCTAAAAAGTATCAACGGTTGTTTTACTTAGAAAAGATCAGTCGACGGACCACAAATCGCGCCGGATAGCGCTTCGAGACTCAGCCCATCAAGCCCAAGTAGCGCCAATAGGGAATCGCAACGATGAGCGCAATGATGTAGGCGACCGCGTAAATCGGGTTAATCCGGCACATCAGGGGGTAGGAAAATCCTTTGCCGTCGGTGGTCGAATAGGCGAGCATATGCCAATCGACTTGATAGGGGAAAAACCAGACTTCCGACGCGATCAGAATGACCATGGCGATGATCCACGGACTCATGCCAACGTCGATCGAGAGCGGGAGCAAGGCGACGCACAAAGTGACAACTGCTAAAAAGCTTGTGAACACGAGCTTCACCACGTAAGTCAAGATCGCGATGACGATGAAGAACAATGCCGGACTGTCGACAAATGGCAGGATCATCGGCGAGATCACTTCGACCAGCCACTGATCGATTTTCGCTTGCTTCAAAAGCGTTGGAAGGCTCAGAGTTACCCCCATGTAAATCAGCAGCTCCCAATCGATGCCTTTATGGATCATGTTCCAATCTAGGAGGCCGGTATTTACTAAAATCGCAAAAGCGATGATCGCAATCCAGGCTCCATCTATGCCGTGGTAGGAACCGGTCAGCCAGCCGCCAACCGTGAAGCAAAGCACCAACAGACTGATCCATTCTCTGTACGACAACGGACCCAATATTTCCAATTGGGTTTCCACCATGGTGTAGGAAATTTTTGGCTGCGACTCCGGCCGATATATTACGACGGAACAAGCGAGGATGATCACCATCACGACCAGCGTTGGCGGCAGTGCAGCGAGAAACCAGTAGCCCCAGGTAAACTGGGCACGTACGTCAGGAGGCAAAAGGCCCCAAGCGATTAGGCTGGTGGTCGAGCCGGTCAAAAACAGAAAGCACAGTTGGCCCAAACCGAGAAAGCTCGCCGTGAATAATCCCGTCGAAGCTTTCGAGGGCGTCTTGTAACCAAGGCTCTCAGAGAGGTTTACTAGCATCTGACTGGCGATCACCGTGCGCGCGGTTTGCTGCGGGATGAGTGCCATGACGACCACGCCCATGACGCCCGTGGCGATAATTTGCCAGCGGAAGCTGAGCGGGAACAGGCGAATTAAGTGAAGCGACATGCGGTAGAACAAACCCGAGCCGGTAATCGCCGCGCCGAGACCCAATACACCCAAAGTCATGAACCAGGTGGTACTAGCGAAACCGCCCATGACGACCTGGGGTGATGCCAATTCGGTAAGAATAATAATCATGCCGAAGACTAACGCGATACCGTAGTCCGGCAGTGCTTGGAATACCCAAAAAATTAGCGTGCCGGTTGTCAACCCCATTAGCTTTGTCGCCGCAGCGTCGAGCCCAATATCCGGTTGGCCGAACCAGAGATAACACCCGGCAATCAGCCCAAACATTGCGCCAAACCATTTCGACCCCGACGAAGAGCGCAGCGCGGCAAATCTCGTCAACAGTCGGCTCAGACCCCCTGAAACAGCTCTTGGGTCGCCCAACGCCAACTCGGCTTGTTCCAGCCGCTGCATGTCTGGGTTAGGTTCAGCGAAACCGGAAGACGTCGCCCGGTCTTGCTCTAGAACATTGAGCGCCGCGCGCAGATGATTAATCGCCTGGAGATATTCTTTGCGCTGCGCCAGCGTTTCCGCCATGCGCCGGTGACCGGTTGTCGCTTCGGCGCCATTCACGCTTGAGGCTTTTTGCGCCAGAACTTCATGGTAAATCTTGTATGCGCCGGCAGGGTCGCCTAGGTTGATCAACCCGGCGCTCTTGAGATTGACCAAACGCAGATTGGCGAGCAATTGATCTTGAGGTAGGCTATCCAGGGTATGTTTGGCCACGATTGGCGCGTCGGTGATTAGCTGTTCTTCGTGGTCGATTAAATGTCGAACTACTTTCGGCCAATCTTGGCATTGTACCGCGTGATACATTGCTTGTTGCCAGTCGCCGATCGCTTCAAAGCGCTCAGCGAACAGCGCATGGAGCCGCTGATGGGCCTCGGCGCCATCGACCCTGTGTAGTTTTTCACGCAAAAAATCCCTAAAGAAAGTGTGCAACTCGTACTTGCCATGGCCGAGATCGCGAATCAGCGGGAATTGACTATTACCGAGATCGGTAACCAGCTTGCTTAGTCCGTCGCTCTGAAACAATGGATCGAAGTGTTGGGCATCGGTGGCCCCGAGCAGCGAGGCGTGGCGAAAGAATCGTTGTTCACTAGCCGTGCGCGAGGTGTAAAACTCCTCAGCGAGGGAGTTGAAAGCTTCGCGCCCAGTCGAGTATTGACGGTCGACATAGGACAAGCGTTTGCTCAGAGTGGCGCAAAATTGCAGTAACCACGTCGGGTGTTTGGCAATTAACTCGTCCCAATCTTCCCGCTTAAGGCGCCAAAGCGTGGTGTCCTTGACGCTGACGATGGTGGCCGAACGCCGTTCGCCCGACAATAAAGCCATCTCGCCGAACCAGTCCTTGGGTCCCAAGACGGCGACAATTTCCGAATTACCGGCGCCGCTCTCGACGACCACCTGCACGGCGCCGGATTGAATGAGGTAAAAGGCATCGCCCTGATCGCCTTGCTTGAAAATAGTCGCGCCGGCGTCGAACTTGGTCTCTTCCAACTTGCCGAGGACTTTAGCGATATCCTCGCGCGAAAGGGCCGAAAAAATTGGAATGCTTCGAATGATGTTTGCTTGGGGTTCCATAGGCCGCGTCAGTTAGTCGCGATTATTGCAATTCTTCTTTTGCGCTATCGGTCCTTTTGCGCCAAAAAATCCGCATCGGCTCGGAAAGATTTTTGCGCCAAGACGCCAGATCCAAAAAACCTGATTGGCCAATTTTTCCTCCGGCGCCAACCCGGCCCGGTCGACTGGCCGAAAAATTGTCCGGCTTGCCGATTGATTGCCGACTAGCGGATGACCTTGTCGGCTTTTTTCAACAACGCGTTGGGCAGCCGTAAGCCGATAAACCGGGCGCCGCGATAGTTGATCGTCAAATCGAACTTGCTGCTGCGCACGACGGCGATCGCTGCCGGCGTTTTACCTTTCAAAATCTGATCGATGATGCGGCCGGCGTGGCGGCCCATCTCGAAATAACTCGGCCCGTAGGCCGCGGTGGCTCCCGCGATGGCCCATGACTCTTCGTTAAACATCGTCGGTAGCTTTTTTTTCCGCGCGGTGGCAAAAATAAACTCGGCCTCGCTTTCAACTAGATCGTCACTAATCTGAAAAATTCCCGCCCCGGTTTCGGGTTTGAGATTATTGAAAGTACTTTTCAATTCGTCGCTGGACTTGATGCCGCGGCCGATCAATTGCAGGCCGATCTTTTTCGCGGCACGCTCGGTTTGAGTCACCCGTTCCGGGGCCCGGCTGCTGTTGGCATCGAAGAACACATGAATTTTCGTCATCGTCGGGACTAGCTCTTTGAAAAGCGCGATCCGCCTTTCCGTGGTCTCGCCGCCATAGGCCGCCACTCCCGTAACGTTCCGTGCCGCGTCAGCGGAGTGTTTGACCAAACCCGCCGCGATCGGATCGCCGGGATAAACGAACACGAGCGGTATCTCTTCGGTCGCCTTGGCTGCGGCTAATGTCGCTCTGGTCCCGGTGGTGAAAATAACCTCGAGGTTTTTCTCTACAAGTTCTTTGGCGGCGGCTTGCAAGACGCTACGATCACCATTGGCGTTATGGGTTTCAAAGCGAAAATTCTTCCGTTCCGCGTAACCGAGCCGTTGGAGCTCGAGCTTGACCCCTTTGATAGCCTGGGACTCGGCGCGCTCCAGTTGCAGTACCAATACACCGATGCGCGGCACTGGGGTTTGGGCTTGTGCCAACGCGGCGTTATATAACAGCAACAGAGTGAGACAAATCTTCATAGCCGATACTCGAACAAAAACAGCAATCCAAATGGCGCACTCCGCAACCACACCAAATAAATAGAACTCATCGCAGAGGCACAGAGTTGAGAATATTTTATCCTCGCCCCTCGCCTTATCCGCGCCTCCGAGGTGAACTATCCGAGTGATTCATGACGTTCTTGGTAGTACGAAGGGCACGAAATCTGCGGCTCGGTTAAATTGCCTTGCGTCAGAAGTTAATCTCGCTCCCTTCGCGCGCCGTGATGGCCCCCGGAAACAAGCGTTTGGCGCGCCGTTCGATGGCGCGCATGGCGCGGTCGTCGTGCACTGGCTCGTGATGAAACAGCACCAAGCGCTTGACTTGGGCTTTCTTTGCGACCTCGGCGGCCATTTCGATGGTGCTGTGCCCCCAGCCTTTTTTTGGTTTCGAGGCGGAAAAATATTCGTCATGCAAATATTGCGCATCATGAATCAAAAGATCTGCACCACGGGCGAAGTCGACGATTTCAGGATAGCCACCATCTGCTTGTTCGACATCGGTGGCATACACCAGGCTCTTGTCACGGTAGTGGATGCGGTAAAGCATGACGCCGAAACGTGGATGGGCGGGGCTCTTATAAGTGGCAATCGTAAGATCCTCGGACTCGCGTTGAGCCGGCGCGGCGTGTTGGTCGATCAACGGTCGTTTGCCCGGCGCACGAAAGCGTATGAGCTCGCCCCCAGCCAACGAATGGACCTCTTTTTCCCCTTTAAGCTCATCGAATGAAACCGGGAAAAGATCGCTATGGGTCAGCTGTTGCAGGCTTCGGGCGAGCGCCCCATGGGAGTTCCCCGGACCATAGATATAGGAACGGGAGTTGGCCGTCAGCAGCGGTTCAAAAAAACACAGCCCCATCACATGGTCAATATGGGTATGGCTGAGAAACACGTAGGCTCTCGGCGGTGACGAAAGGTCACGGCAAATTTCCTTGCCTAACGGAATGATCCCGGTGCCGGCATCGAAGATACATCTCTGCCCCGCGGCGACCACTTCGACACAGGAGGTGTTGCCGCCGAAGTCTCGGGTATGTTGCGTTGTAGTCGGATAACTCCCGCGCACGCCCCAAAAGCGTACGGTAAAAGTCTTATTGGCTGCTATGGCCCTACGCCGCTTCATGGTTTGAAGTTGCCACTATATCGCAAACTTTTACTGATTAGGTAAATTTTAAATCTGTCATCGGCAAGTTGGCTGGTTTGAAAAAGCACCCTATTTATCGCCATTCTTTTTTGTCGCCCTGCGAACTTCTATAGCTCAAAGTTTGCGCGCCTGGCACAAATTGTTCCAGGTGCCGAACACTCTCGGATTCGGATATACCTCGCGCAAAGACGCAAAGCACGCCAAGTCCGGAAGTGAAAGATCCATAGTTTTACAAACTATCTTGTCCTTTTTTTCGAAATCTGCGGCCTTTGCGTCCCTTCGACATCGCTCAGGACATGCTTTGCGGGAGATCTTCCGAGTTTCGGTCGGGGCTTCATCATGCGAGCCTATTTCGCCTTTACAATATTAAACGGCATCACTGGCCGGCTGATGCCTTTGAGCTGTAACTCGGATAGCGACTCGGCTGCAAACTGGTCCTCAATTTTACTCATGGTCTTTTGATCCGTCAGAATCTGCCCGCCCTTGGCCTCGGCGCACAGCCGGGCCGCCAGATTGGGCAGATTCCCTACCGTTCCATAATCCATTCTGCCTTCAAAGCCAACCGTGCCGAGCGTGGTGTAACCGGCGGCGAGACCGACGCCGAGGTCGAGATCGAAGCCTTTTTTGAGCCAGGCGATGCGCAGCTCCTTGACCCGGTCGCGCATTTCGATGGCCATCTCGATGGCTTTTTGCACGTGATTCTCACAAAGGATGGGGTCGTTGAAGATGACCACGATGCCATCGCCCATGAAGCGCTCCAAGGTAGCCTCGAACTTAAAAACCAGCTTGCCCATCTCTGCATGATAATCGCGCAGGAAATCCATCACCTCTTCGGGCTCGGCGCTATCTGAGAATGCGGTGAAGCCGCGCAGGTCGAGAAATACAATGGTGATCTCGCGCCGATGGGTTTTAAAGAGATTCTCCTCGTCTGCCAGAATGGTTTCGGCGATCTGCGGCGAGAGATAGCGTTTGAGCCGGTTCATGCGCTCAAGCTCGCCGACTTGTTGCTTTACTTTGTCGGCCAGGGTGCGGTTCCATTCTTCGAGTTGATCGTGCAGGTCTTTGAGGCGCAGCATCGCGCGTACCCGCGCTAATAGTTCGAAGGAGTCGAACGGCTTGGTGACGTAATCATCGGCGCCGGCGTCGAGCCCGGCGATCTTGTCTTCCTGGGTCGCCTTGGCGGTCAAGAGAATCACCGGGATCCCCTTGTGCTTGTCGTTTTGCCGCAGCTGCTTGACCACTTCCAGGCCGCTCATCTTGGGCATCATATAGTCGAGCAGGATCAAGTCCGGGCCAAAGCTGTCGGTTTTCGCCAGCGCGTCGACGCCGTCAATGGCGCGCTCGAGAACGTAGTCATACTCCATCAACTCTTGTTCGAGCAGGTCGAGATTAAACGGCTCGTCATCGACGATCAAGATTTTATTCGGCATATCCCCCCCAAGCTATTTTCGATTTCGGATTTTCGATTATCGGATCTGAACCAGAAAAACTTTACAAAAAACGCTTTGATCATGGGTTTTTCTCCCTTAATCTAAAAGCGACCGTGCGGACGGCAATCCAAAATCCAAAATTCCCGCTCAACCGATCAGGCGCTTGATCTTTTGGATCAGCGTTTCGTCGTCGATCGGTTTCGACATATAATCGTCGCAGCCGGCTTTGCGCGCGTCGATCTCGTCGCCGACCATGGCGTGGGAGGTGACCGCGATGATCGGGATATTTTTAAGCGCCTCGTTCGCCCTGATCTTGCGCGTCGCTTCCCAACCGTCCATCACCGGCATGCCCAAGTCCATCAGGATCAAATCGGGCTTGTGCTCTTCGGTCATGCGCACGCCCTCGCCGCCGTCAACGGCCTGCAAGATCGTGTAGTCTTCTTCCAAGAGCTGCACTAGCAGCTCGCGATTCCACTCGGTGTCGTCGACGACCAGGATTGTTTTCTTTGCCATCTTCCTTACCTCCAGCCTAGCCCAATTTTGGATTTTGGATTTTCGATTTTGGATTCATGACCATTCGGAAAGGAACCCACCGCGGTTACTTCCGTTTCCTTAGCGTTTTGATCGAGGCAACGGTCATCGCGACGATTTCGTTGGTTTCCCTCATGAGCGCGATAACGCGAGTTTCGGGAGTGATGCCAGCTTCGACTAGAAGTTCCATCCAATATACCGATTCGTCGGTTTCTTCCTCGACGATGGCGAGTTTCGCTAGGACATCCGCTGTCGATTTACCGCGACAGGCCGCCCGGTAGTTGGCTCCGACCGAAGTGCCGGAACGAAGCAGTTGTCGGCCAATAACGTCGGCAGTTCTCCGATTCGGTAGCTCCTCAACCAGCTCGATAATTTGTAGCGCCAGCTTTTTGGTTCGATCTTTGAACGCTTTTTCGTCCATGTTCCACTTCTTCCCTGTTCAAATTCGGCAATCTAAGATTCGAAATCCATCATGCGTATGCTATTCCCAAATCGATAATCCCCGTCCGGGTTCCCCCAATCCAAAATCGAAAATCCAAAATGGTTTCACTGTTTCAGTTCCATTGGCAGCGTAATGGTGAACTTGGAGCCTTGGCCGACCTCGCTCTCGACGATGATATCGCCGCCCATCAGATTGATAAATTTTTTCACAATCGCTAATCCCAAGCCGGTGCCGCCGTATTTACTTGAAGTAGTCTTTTCCGCTTGCTGAAATTCTTCGAAGATATGCTCCAGCGCTTCCGGTTTCATGCCGATGCCGCTGTCGGAGACCGCCATCTTCATGTTCCCGTTTTCCTGCCAAGCGGCAACACGGATCTCGCCCTCTTCGGTAAACTTGGCCGCGTTGCTCAAGAGATTTAACAGAATCTGTTTGAGCTTGTCACGATCGGTCTTGAGCGGCGGCAGGCCGGGGGCGATGTCCCGGACCAGCCGCACGCGCCCGTCTTTGAGCAGCGGCTCGACCGTCGTGGTCGCCATATGGATCACGTCGTCGACGTGAAATGATTCGGTTAGCAGCTCCATGCGGCCGGCCTCGATCTTGGCTAGATCGAGAAGCGTATTGATCAGGCCGAGGAGATGGTCGCCGCTGATCTGGACTTTCTGGAGATTCTCTTTCTGTAGGGCTGGTATCTGCTCTCCTATGCGGCGCAGCACGATGCGGGTAAAACCGATAATCGCATTGAGCGGTGTGCGCAGATCGTGGCTGACCCGCGCCAAAAAGTCCGACTTGTGACGGTTGGCGATATCGAGTTGCGTATTGCTATCCTGAAGTTCTTGAAACAAGCGCACATTCTCGATCGCAATCACGGCTTGGTCGGCGAAGGTTTTTAATAGCGCGATCTGTTTGTCCGTAAAAGGCTGGACCTCAGTGCGACGGATCAGGATAGTTCCAATCGGGGTCCCTTCTCGCAGTAATGGCGTAGCAAGTAAAGTGCGAACTCCCCTTGGTCCTCCTCGGGCGCGGGCATCCGGAAATTCGTCTTCGGCTGCGGCGATGTCGTGGACGTGAATCGCTTGCCGGTCGATCACAGCTCGACCGCTCACGACCTGCCGGCTGATGGGCCGTGTCTCGCTAGTCGGCAGCGAGCCGTATGAGGCTACTAAGCGAAGGATGTTAGCTTCGACACGAAGGATCTGAGCATCGCTCGCTTCGCATAGCCTTGCCGCACTTTGAGCTACTGCGTCGAGCACTGGCTGAATGTCTGTGGGAGAACCTGCAATGACCCGAAGAATCTCGCTGCTCGCAGTCTGCTGCTCCAACAATTCGGTGAGGTCGCGGTTGCGGGATTCGATCTGCTGATAGAGACGGCCCAGTTCCTCGTTCATCCGATTCAGATTTGCTGCGAGGGTACCTAGCTCGTCGCGGTTTGGAACTGCGATACGCTGAGAAAAGTTTCCCGCAGCGATTTCCTGGAAGCGCGCGTCCATCTGTTCGACCGGGCCGATCACCGACCAGGAGATCGCGTAGCCGAGGATGAGCGCCAAGGCGATACTGCCGACGGCAAACGCGATCACGATCAAGCGCGAGTGGGTGTACGCAGTGTCGCTGGCCTCGACGCTGGCGACCATCTCGGCCTCGGCCCGGTTCACCAGCTGGTTCATCAAGCGCTCGAGCCGTTCGGCCAAGGGATTGGCTTGAGCGATTTGCAATTGATTGCCTGCCGCGATCTTGCCAGCGCGGATTAACTCGACGGACCGGCTCACGACGCGAAGAAATTCGTCGTAGTCTTTACGCACCTGGCCGAGCAACTCGACCTCATCCTGGGCGACAAACTGGAGCCGGTCGAGGTCGTAGCCGAACTGATTTAGCTGGCGCAGCGTGGCGTCAAGCCTGCGTTCGTCGTGGACCAAGAGCGCGGAGGCAACACTGTAGAGTTGCGCCGTGGTGTCGTGTTGCAGTTGACGGTAGGCGGCGATTTTGCGCTGCAGCTCGACCAGATCCTTGGCACGCTGGTTGGTATCGCTCAGCGCCTGGAGACCGACGGCACCGAGGGCGATGAGCAGCGCGACGATGGCGAGAAAGGCCACAAGTAACTTGGCGTGAACCTTAGCCGGCACGCGCGCGACGATGCCCGGCAATATCTGGAGGAGCGAGTCTTTAAGCATGGGTCGACTGTATCCGTCCGCCTGAGTCCGATTTTGGATTTTCGATTTTGGATTTTGGATTGTCGGATATTCGGAACACAGACCACCTGGTCACTTCCGTCTCCTTAAGGTCTTGATCGATGCCACCGTCATCGCGACGATTTCGTTGGCTTCCCGCATTAGCTCTCTAACGCGAGCTTCGGAAACGATGTGGGCCTCGACGAGCAGTTCCATCCACTACACCGATTCGTCGGCATCTTCCTCGACAATGGCCAGTCTTGAGAGGACATAGGCAATCGATCTCGCACGACATGCTGAGCGGTAATTGGCGCCTACGGAAGTGGCAGATCGAAGCAGTTGACGGCCAATGACGTTAGCCGTTCTCCGATTCGGTAACTCTTCGACGAGCTCGATCGCCTCGATTGCGAGGCGTTTTGTCCGCTGTTTAAAAACTTGTTCATCCATGTGTTTATCTCCTCAATCGGGAATCGTCTCGTATCCCAATTCGCTTTCCCCCAATCCGAAAGCAGCCCCGCCGACCAGAAGCGGCCCTCTCGCACAAGAATCCAAAATCCAAAATTATTACCGCTCCCGCATGAGGCTCCGAAGATCGCGCAGCATTTCATCAGGATTGAATTTGACGCCCATGTACTGGACGCGCAGTATGCCACTCTGATCCACGAGCGAAGTGAGAAAAGTATGATCGACGTCGCCGCGCGATGTTTTCTTGTAATAGATGCCATAGCGCTTGGAGACCTCGCGGATCTCCGCCTTTGTACCGGTCAGGAACGCCCAGCCGGCGGGATTCGCTTTGTATGCTTCCGCATAGTGCTTGAGGACCTCCGGTTTGTCCCGCTCGGGGTCCACCGTGATTGAGACGAAGTAGATACCCACGGGCTTACGCCCGTGGCACTTGAAATACCAAACCCGGATCAGAACCCGAATTCCAACTGGATTTTGCCCGTATCCACTTTCTCCTGAAACTCAACATATCTTTTGATAATCTCC
>Ga0214472_10003416_pt1 | contig 16810 bp, 11 predicted proteins | sample RVTome_6_FD_207662 | JGI IMG/M metagenome (GOLD analysis project Ga0214472, IMG submission 207662) | Soil microbial communities from uranium-contaminated site in the Upper Colorado River Basin, Wyoming, United States - RVT140D175 | ecosystem: Environmental > Terrestrial > Soil > Contaminated >... | reverse complement strand
AGGCTGGCCTGGCGGCGGCTAAAAAGCGGCTCGCCGTGGAACATGCCTACAGCGATTACCGCAAGATGCTCGACGAGGTGAAGCCCGACGTCGTGAGTATCGCCCCGCGGTGGCTCGACCAGCATCGCGACATAGTCGTCGCGGCCGCCGAGCGGGGAGTCCACATTTATCTAGAGAAGCCACTCTGCCGTACGCTGGCGGAGGCCGACGAAATGGTGGCCGCCTGTGAGCGGTCGCACGTCAAACTGGCGATTGCCCACCAAACACGGTACAGCCCCAAGCTCAGGGTCGTCGAGCAGCTTATCGCCGCGGGCCGCGTGGGCCACGTGTTGGAATACCGCGGCCGCGGCAAGGAAGATCAACGCGGCGGGGGCGAAGACCTCTGGGTCTTGGGAACGCACGTGTTCGACCTGATCCGCGCATTGGGCGGCGATCCACTCTGGTGCGCGGCCACGGTCACCGCCGGAGGCCGTCCGATTCAGGCCGTTGATGTCGTGGACGGCGCCGAGGGGATCGGCCCCTTGGCCGGTGACGCGGTGCACGCGATGTACGGCATGCCCGGCGGCGTGACTGCGTATTTCTCCTCGCGGCGCAACATGCGCGGCCGCACCTCGCGTTTCGGTCTGCAGATTTACGGATCGGCCGGTGTGCTGGAGATCCTCACCGGACATCTGCCCAGTGTGAAATACCTGGACGACGGCGGCTGGTCCCCGGGCCGCAGCGGCGCCGAGTGGCAGGACGTTTCCAGTGCCGGGATCGCAATGCCGGAACCGCTGACCGACGGCGGCCTGCACGAGGGCAACGTGCTGGCCGTCAAGGACCTGCTGGCGGCAATCGAGGAAGACCGCCAGCCGCTGTCGAACATCTATGAAGGCCGCGGCGCAATAGAGATGATCGTCGCCGCCTTTGAATCGCAACGCGCGGGCGGCCCGGTGAACTTTCCGTTGGCGAACCGGGAAAACCCGCTGACGATGTTGCAGGGAGGTAGTCGGTAGTCGGTAGTCGGTAGTCGGTAGACGGGGACGCGCTCGCGCGTGAAGTGAAGGGTTTTGAGGAGGCCCCGTCTGCTGTAAGGCAGCCTGTTGAAAGCGAGAATCTCACTTTGCCCGCGGCGTGCAACGGGAAGCGAGTTGCACGCGCCCGGCGGGTTTCGGGTTTGAGCAAATGGCCGTCCGAATTCTCGTTGACACTTTGATCGTCGCGCGAGCGCGTCCCCGTCTACCGTTCCCCTCCTTGTCCTCCGTGCCGGTATTGAGAACAATAGCTTCTATAATCGAGCCATCTCCGCAACCTGCCTTCAACGCACAACACAACATGCCTACGACGACCGTATTCTCGACCGTACGCACGGAAATCGCCGGAGTGCCGGTGGGCGATTTGGCACGGGAGTTTGGCACGCCGGTGTTCGTGTATGACGCGGAAAAGATTTCCCAGCGGATCGGCGATCTGCGGGCTTTCGACACGGTCCGCTATGCGATGAAGGCCTGCTCGAACATCGCCATTTTGGATCACGTGCGCCGGCAGGGGGCGCTGGTCGATACGGTCAGCGCCGGTGAAGTCGAGCGGGCGCTGGCCGCGGGCTACCAGCCGGCGGGCGATCCACCGCCGATCGTCTACACGGCCGATATCTTTGACTCCGCGGCGCTTGCGACCGTCCGGCGGCATGGCATCCACGTCAACTGCGGATCGCCGGACATGATCGATCAGTGGGGCGCCGTCGCCCCGGGCAGCGACATCACGCTGCGGATCAATCCCGGCTTCGGCCACGGGCACAGCCAAAAAACCAACACGGGCGGCCCGCAGTCGAAACACGGCATCTGGCACGAACAGATCGACGATTGCCTATTGCGGGCCGATCATCACGGACTGACCGTGACCGGACTGCACCTGCACATCGGTTCGGGAACCGACCTGGAACATCTGTCGCAGGTCTGCGCGGCGATGGAAAAGCTTGCCTTGCGGGCCGGACGCACGCTGCGCTCCATCAGCGCCGGCGGGGGCTTGCCGGTTCCGTATGAAGAGGGCCAGCAGTACGTCGACCTGGACGTCTATTACCAACTTTGGGACGAGACCCGCACGCGTCTGGCCGAGACCTTTGGACATCCGTTGAGACTGGAGATCGAGCCGGGCCGCTACCTGACGGCCGAAAGCGGTTTCCTGATCAGCGAAATCCGCTCGATCAAAAAGATGGGCGACAACACGTTCTATCTGTTGGACGCGGGATTTAACAATCTGGCCCGGCCGATCCTCTACGGGGCGCATCACCCCATGGCGATCGTCCCGGCGGACGGCGACGGCGGGAACCGGCCGGCGGTCGACGTCGTGGTCGGCGGCCCGCTGTGTGAATCGGGCGATATCTTCACGCAGGCGGCCGGCGGCTTCGTCCGCACGCGGTCGTTGCCCGCGGCCGTGGTGGGCGAGTATCTGGTGATCGAGTGCGCCGGCGCGTACTGCGCTTCGATGGGTTCCAATTACAACTCCAAACCCTTGGCAGCCGAAGTCCTAGTGCGCGACCGCCAGCCGCACCTGATCCGCCAGCGGCAAACTCCGGGGGACCTCATGCGGGGAGAAATCATCCCGCCGGCGCTGTAGACTCCATATCCTCCTTCGCGCTGGCCGAACGGGGCCGGTGGCGAGCCATTCAACAAAAACACCAGCCAATCCGTCAAGGCGATTGTTGTCGGCGGCGTCCGTTCTATTTGCGTCACGAATGCCGAAAAAGCAAGAATGTACGCGCGCAGCCTGTGGTGCGAGATCGATTTGAATAAGATGGTACGATTCAGATTTGGCACGCCGCGGATGAAGCCGAAGTACGAGCGGCGGGATGGTGATTCGGGCTGCGAATTGCGCTCACGAAACTGCTTGAGTGTACCGACCGTGTCTGGGCCAAGTAGGTCATGCGGCAGCCGGTGGGCAATTCAGATTTCCACCTCGGCCGCGTCGATCGGCAACTTGCGACCGATCCAGAGGGGCGTGGCCGCGAACCAGAAACACGTGCCGGCCAGCGCGCTCCACTTGACCGCTTCGTGGCCGATCGCGCCGGTGAAATAAAGCGCGCTGGGCACGACGGTCGCCGCCAAGGCGCCCAACGACGTGAGTTTTGCGGTCATCGTGACTGTCATATTCTTTTCGATGAATCGAAAATCTAGACCGTGCCGGAAACCGGTTTCTGCACGGCTTTGCTCAACAACAGGTAAATCGCTCCGCAAGCAATCCATGCCGGCACCACCGCATACGCGGCGAACACTCCCTGCCAGAAAATCAGATAAAGCCCCACCCCTACCGGCAGCAGCCAGGCGATCAGCACGGCAAGGTTCACGGAAATTCCTTTGTTCAAGGCGTATTCGTCACGCAGTCCGAAACGCTTCATCAGGTAAAAGTCGACAAATATTACGGCGCCCATCGGTCCTAGAATCGTTCCGTAGGTGCCCACGAAGTCGAGCAATTGTGCGGACAGATTCGGAAACGCGCCGGCCAACGTCGCCACGGCGCCGGCAATCAACGTCATCACGGTACGGCGGCTGCGGGGCAGCAGCCCTTGAAACGCCAGTCCGGCCCGATAGATCGTCGGGTTGGCCGTCGTCCAGCCGGCGATGACCACGCAGATGATGCCGGTCCAGCCGAGCGCGCCCCAGGCCAGCGCGCCGGGATTGGCCGTATGATCACGGGCAAGCTTGATTTGCGCGGCTAGCATCAACCCGGCCGCGATCCAGGCCATGTAATGCCCCAGGAACATACCGATCGCCGGCGCCCAGCCGGACGACCGGTGGCGTGCGAAGCGGAAGATCGACAAGTCGGCCATGCCGAAGTGCATGGCGCCGTTGCAGAGCCAGGCAAAGACGACAATCTGCCAAAAACCGAACTGTTGCGTGCCTTCGCGCTGTTGCACAAAGACGATGGCGTCACGCCAGAATTGGCCATTGACAATGGCCGCCACGCTGGTGGCTTGCACCTGCACGAGCGAGACGATGCCGCAAACGGCAAAGATACAGATCATCCACGGCGCGGCGACGTTGGCAAACCGCGCCACCATCTCGTACCCTGCCGCGGCCACCAGGGCCATGGCGGCGCCGACGAATACGACGAGTACCGTGAACGAAGGAGCGCCAAAGCCGAACGTCGCCTGCGGCACTTCGTAGAATATGCCGAAGGGGATGCCGATCGCGCTGGCCGAAACCGTGACCATGGCCCCGGCCAGAAAACAAAACAGGATGCCGTTGACCAGGTTGTACAGTTTCACCAGCCGGTGGCCGGCAATCCGCTCCAGTTGATAGTACAGCGTCAGCCGCCTGGCCACCGCGATGGGAGTAACCAACAATCGCCAGGTCAACACGGCCAAGACGTTGCCCAGCAACAGGCCGATCACCAGATCCTGCAAACTGGCGCCGGCCGCTAGAAACAACGGCCCGATCATGAATTCGGTGCCGGCCGTGTGCTCTCCGGCGTACATGCCCCAAAATCTCCCGGCGCCCAGCAGTGCTGTGTCGGGAACTCGCTGGCGTTCGAATTCGCCGCCGGCCGTTGGTGCTTCGCTCATGTGATACCCTGGCCGGCTAGCTGCCTGTTGCAAGATTCGGGTGCCACTGCTGGCTTGTCCAGCAGTGTCTTCGCCAAACCGTGCAGTCTGGACAAACCATCAGTGCCCTCATTATGTTATCGCGAATGTCAAAGTGGCTATAAGTCTCTCTCTCCAAGGACAAAAGCCGGAAACTGATCTTCTCCAATCAAAACACAGTCGTTGCTCGCCGCCAGTTCTTCCGCGGATTTCGTGAATCGACTATTTGTGATAACTGCGCAGCCGGTGCACCCGTAATGGGCCATGCCGGCAACGGCCTGCTGCACCGCTGCGTTGCTCACTGAATTGAAATAACCTTTTGCTTGCACTGCTATTCGTTTGTTCCCAAATTGAACGATCAAATCAACCCCTTGGTCGCCGACGATCTTGGTCAACTCGACTACGCCACCAAGCGCGCAAAAGACTTCGGCCAAGTAGCTCTCCCATTCTGTATCACGCATCGCCTTCCAATTTCGCTGAAGCAGCCGCTCGCGTTGAAAACGTACTGATGAGATAAGGTCAGATCTTTCATCCGAATACGTTTTGAGTTGTGCGGTTATGAGTTGAATGTCGTCTGAAATCTTGACAGCGTCCTCTTTGACGCGGTGCAATTCCAATTTCCCATCTTTAATCCTGGCCTCAAGTGCTTCGGTGGTAGGCGAGTACAAAAGTAGCAGAAAAGTCCCAAGCCCAATCAATATGCCGATGACGAAACCGAGAAGCGCAAATTGCAGCGACGCAAAGAGGAAGTGAAAAATCATAAGCATCAGTGCGCCCGTGATCAGGGGTCCGACAATCAGCACGGCTACCGGCCACAATTCCATCGATTTGACCGGAGACCGAAACCACTGCATGAACCACAAGTAAGACAGTCGCCGATTCAGCCCAGAAGAGATCCGAGACATCTTCGCACGTTTGTCCTCCAAAACCAATGTCTCTTGATGAAGCTTGCCAATAACTTGATCGAGTTTGCGTAGGCGCGATTGAGCGTCATTGGGAACTGATGCAGACATGCCGGCTCACCGTTCGAAACAGCAATTCTCGGCAGCGACACTTGCACGATCCTCACAAATTGGCATCGCGGACTCGAAGTATTCCTACTTCCAATCCGATCTGGCAAATTGTTTCGCTTCTCGGCGCACAAGAAATCCTATTCGGATCGCTAAGTTCCCTTTCCAAAGAATTGCGTTTTTATGATATTTCAACGCGCAGACAGCCTCTGATGACCATATCGCGAAACAAACGGATAATTACCGCCGCCGGACCTCGACCCAATAACTCAAGGCGTTCCCGGCTCGCGAGCCGGGCAGGGAGATGGCGGTGATCGAGCCGTTCAACACGTCGTCTCGACGTTTCAGGTGCACGTGCAAGTGATACGGGCGGCGGTTGGCGTCGTCGGTTTGAATGTCGCCAGAGAAGCGGCCGCGCAGATAGCCGTCTTCCAGTCGAGCTTCGTCAAGCAGCGTCTTCAATTGCTCGCCCAATCGCACGTGTACGTCGCCTGAGTCTTTGAACGACAATTCGATCGGCAGCTCGCCCGCGTAGGTTTCCACGTGGCCTGACCAGTCGCCCCGCAAGTCGCTCAAGGTTGTTTCCGCGTCGTGATCGTTGTCATGCGTTCCGTTTTGAGACTCCTGCCAACGGCCGGCGTCCTCCGGTGCGAGAATCTCAAAGATGTCTCGCGTGACGTCGCGCGGGAGCGAAGTGTTCGTATTGACCAAGGCGACGATCACCAGCTTGTGCTTGGGGACCAACGTCAGCAGCGTGTTGACTCCGCCCATGCCGCCGGAATGACTGACCACGCGCAGGTCCTCGCCGACCGTCGCGATTTGCCAACCCAGCCCGTATCCCGAATGAGCGGAAATCTCGGCCGTCGGCCGTTGCATCTCGTCGATCGACGCCTCGCTGAGAATCGCCTTTTGATCGTCGGTCCGCTGCTTGAGATGGAACATCCCGAATCGCACCAGGTCATGCGCGCTGCTGAAGACGGCCGAAGCGCCCGGATGATCGAACGTGTAAAACGGCAGCGGCGTCTGATCGCTCGTATAGCGGACCGCCGCGTATTTCTCCAGCCGCGGACCGATGTCGACCGACGTGTGTGTCATGTCCAGCGGCAAAAACACCTCGCGGCGCATGAACTGGGCGAAGTCCATCTCCGAAGCACGGGCGATGATGTGGTCCAGGATCCCGTAGCCCATGTTCGCGTAACGGTACGTTTCGCCCGGCCGACTGATCAGTCGGCCGTAACGGCGGATGGTCTCGTCCATCGTCGGACGCTGATACGTTTCGTCTTCGTAGAAGAACTGGTAATGCAACGGCAGTCCGGACGTATGATTGGCCAGCCGGCGGATGGTGGCTTCGCGCGCGTTGCCCACACAAGCTTTTAATTTCGCCGGTCCCAGATGCCGGTTGGCCGGCGCGTCCAGATCGATCAATCCGCGCTCGACGAGCACCATCAGTCCGGTGGCGGTGATCGGCTTGGAGATCGACGCCAACGAATACATCGTGTGCTCGTCGGCGCGCACGCGGTTTTCTCGGTCGGCCCAGCCGAAGCCCTCTTCCCAGATAATCTCACCGTCCCGCGCCACGGCCACGGCCAACGAGGGAATCTGATCCTCGGCCATCCGGCGGCGGATGCCCACTCGCAGCCCGTCGAAGGGGTCCGCCCGCACGTCGGCCGAAATAAGAAACGAATAAAATATCAGGAGAATTGTCGTGGTGCAGGGAAAGAGTCGCATTGGTGTTTGCCGTCGTTTGAGTGGGAAACTTAGACTGCGATGCAGTCGCGCGAAATCAAAAATGTGGCCGCGTTTTCAGGGTTACATAGGACCATGAAGACACGAAGAATCGGGGAAATGGAAATGAAAATTGGAACGCTAATCTCCGCTAATCTGCGCTAATCGTTTAGGCGTTCCCCAATTCAATCCCTACGTTGGCAGCCAGCACGACGTTGAACGGAAACGATCAAATCCGCCACGATCGGCCGTTTTCTTGTTGCGGCCGTTTTTTTGCTTTGCCGTATCTTCGTGACCTTCGTGTCTGCGTGGTAATCTCCTTTTCCTCACCACAAGGGGATAAGTCCAATTTTAGCGCAGGGTCGCGGTCAGGAGGCTTTCGGTTTGGGCTGCTCGGTATTGTCTGCCTGTCGGACGAGGGGTGAATTAGGTAGAATAGGTCGCAACTCGTGTCTAATTCCCGACTTTGGTTCGGAACCTCAGAGATTGTTTCATGAAGCAGCCGAAGTCGCCAGTCTTCAAGACTCGCGCTGTTTAGCGGCAAACTATCCCGAGCATGGCGACTTCGACTACCAGATTTGTCATGCCGAATTTGCGTAGAATTCGGAATTCTATTACCTCGCCGAAGTCTGGCGACTTTGGCTACCAAAACAAATGATCGGCAGGACTTCACATGCCAACCGTCTTAGTAGTTGACGATGATCGGACGGTGCTGAGCCTGGTTGGTCGAGTGCTGCGCGACATGGATATTCGTGTATTGACGGCCAGGAACGCCGAAGCTGGATTGGCCGAACTTCGCCGGCACCAGCCCGATGCCCTGCTGCTGGACATCATGTTGCCGGATGGTTCCGGTCTCGAAATTGCTCGACAGGTACGTGAAATCGATCCGCGTTTGCCGGTGACGTTTATCACGGTTTCCGACGACAGCGACGTCGCCATCGAAGCGATGAAGCTGGGCGCGTATGACTTCCTGCTGAAGCCGCTGGACGTCGAAGAAGTCCAAGATGTCGTCGAGCGAGCATTGGAAATCCGCCGGATGATGCAAGTTCCTGTGAAAATGGCGGAAGGCGACCGCGGGGAGGCTGCCACGGGACACGTCAAGCAAGACCTGCTGGTTGGGCGCAGTCCAGAGATACTGGCCGTCTACAAAGAAGTTGGCCGCGTTGCCGCCCAGGACGTGTCGGTATTGATCCATGGCGAAAGCGGGACAGGCAAGGAGTTGGTCGCCAGGGCAATTTATCACCACAGCAATAGGAAAGACGAGTGCTTCCTGGCGGTCAACTGCGCGGCGCTCTCCGATACACTCTTGGAAAGTGAATTGTTCGGACACGAAAAGGGATCGTTTACGGGCGCCGATCGTCGCCGGATCGGCAAATTTGAACAGTGCAATGGCGGCACGATCTTTCTCGACGAAGTGGGCGACATGTCACCGCTGACTCAGAGCAAGGTGTTGCGACTGCTGCAAGAGCAAAAGTTCGAACGGGTTGGCGGTACCGAGACGATTGAAACCGACGTGCGCATCATTTCGGCCACAAACCGCGATTTGGAGCAGATGATCGATGACGGCGAATTCCGTCTCGATCTGTTCCACCGCCTGAATGGTTATCGAATCGACTTGCCGCCCCTGCGAAAGCGAGGCGACGACATCGCCCTGCTGTTGGAGCATTTTCTCGCTCGACTGAACAGTGAGTTGGCTAAAGAGATTCGAGGTGTGTCACCTGAGGCACTGAAGTTGCTGAAAAAATACCCTTGGCCTGGCAACGTGCGCGAATTGGAAGCCGTCCTGCGCAAGACCGTACTGCGAGCAACTGGTCCAGTTCTCGTTCCGGACTTCTTACCCGAAGTTGTACGTCAACGCGAACCGCTGCTAGACGCCGGCGAAGAAGGCGAAATGCCTAGCGACATCAAACGATTCATCGAGCAGCGCCAACAAACTGGCTCGAAGGATCTGTACACGGAGGGCTTGGAGATGTTCGAGCGGTACTTGCTGACACGGATCTTGCGGGAAAATGAGGGAAATCAATCGAAAGCCGCCGAGCATCTGGGGATTACACGCGGCAGTCTGCGGCACAAGATTCGCGCGCTCGGCATCTCGATCGACCAGGTGGTCCAGCCTGGCGACTCCACAGACAAGAGTCAGGCGGACAGCAGTGAATGAGCAGCCTCGCGACAAGCGACAGAAACACTGGTTTTCCGTCCCGATTAGCTGGAAGTTGCTCGGGGCGACGGCGGTTGTTGGAACCGTGGCCGCGGCAATTGCCATCGTCGGCTTGAAACGGATTCAAACCGTTAATCGGAACCTGACGCACACGGTCGAATTCTTGTCGACGAACGTCATGCTTGCTTCGCTGCTCAAGCAGGATCTCATAACCGCCACGCGCGCCGAACGAAACATGATGCTGGCGCATAGCGAGGATGGCACACAGCGATTCGCCGCGCTAGTCGACGAGGTATTGGCGATCATGGACGATCGTCTCGAACGGTTCGGCGCGGTTGTGCTCGAAGAGGATCGGCCGCAACTTGATTTGTTCTCGAAAAAGTGGGCCGAGTGGCGCAAAAACCATCAAGAAGTGCGCCGATTGACGTCCGTGGATTCCGACATTCAGGCCCGTAACATTTCCGTCGGTGAAGCGAGGGAAGCCATTGATCGTCTGGAAAGGGCACTCGATACGATCATCCAGCAGTCTCAGCGAGATCTCGATGCGGCGAAGCAAGCGGAGGACTTTCGCCGTCATGCAGCCGCCACGGAGACGTTGCAGCGTGCCGCGGCTGTTTCACGCGCGGCGCTGGAAATGCAACTGGCTGAAAGAGATCTCATTCTTGCCGCCAGCGAAGACGAGATGCGCCGCTACGAAGAAACATTCGAGCCGCTGAAGAAGCAGCTAGAGAGCCGACTGAAGAAGTTGAGTGAAGCTGTGGGCACTGATGAAACGAGTGCGATGACCGACGTCCAGAAAGCGTATGACGACTACGTTGACGCGAACCGTCGCGTCCGCAACGCGGCCGGTGAAAAAACCAATTTCTTGGCCTACCATATCGTGTATGACGTTGGAGTTCCGATGGCTGCCGAATGCGAATCGATACTCGACGCTCTCATAGAAAGAAAAGAACAGAGGATGCAGGAGTACCGCCGCGCGGGCCAGCAAGCGTACGTGACATCGCGAAACACGCTGCTGGGAATCAGCATCTTCGGCATCTTTGTCGGTGTGGCATTTTCCTTTTACACGGGACATAGAATTGCCCGCCGATTGAGCGTGCTTAGCAGATACGCGCAGTCGATTCAAGCAACGGGAGATCTGTCGAAGCCCACACCGCAAGTCGGACGCGACGAGATCGGAATGCTCGCTGAATCCTTCGAACAGATGCGACAGTCGTTGCACGAACACGCCGTGAGAATTGACAAGCAAACATCCAGTCTGGCCGAACTGACGAAGACATTGGTGGCGAAGAATCAGGAGATGGAGCAATTTGTCTATACGGTCTCGCATGATCTGAAGTCGCCGCTGGCCTCCTGCAAAGGATTGCTGGGGCTCTTGAAAGAAGATGTGGCCGACCGTGATTACGACGCCATTGTTGACTCAGCCCATCGACTCGACGAAGCGACGGACCAATTGAATCAAATCATTGAGGACCTGCTCATGCTTAGCCGTATCGGCAGAAAATCACTGGACCTGACGGAAGTTGACGTCGCTGCGTTGGTAAACGAACTGACAATCGAGCTTTTAGACCGCATCGGCGCGGCTGGCGCACAAATCGAAATCGGTGAAAACATCCCTAAAGTTGTCGCTGACAAGTCAGATGTGCGGCGAGTCTTTGAGAACTTGCTCACCAATGCGCTAAAGTATGGCCGCGACACCGCGGACGCGCGAATCACAGTTGGCGGAACCGACAGCGGGCCGGAAACCCGCTACTTTGTTCACGACGATGGGCCTGGCATCGACCCCAAGTACCACGACAGGGTCTTTGGCTTGTTTCAAAGGCTTGAGACGGATCAACCAGGAACCGGCTTGGGCCTGGCATCGGTGGCGAAGATCATGAGCATGCACGGCGGCCGAGCTTGGGTTGAGTCGGAGGCCGGTCAAGGAGCGACGTTTTGGGTGGCGTTCCCGCATCCACCAAGAGCGGCTGGTTCGTAGGGCACCCCCTTTGGCAGCAGGCACCTATCCGCGCGGGACCGGATTTGTGAGAATCTGAAGATGGACTGGGCGCTGTGGCCGATCTCCCGACTGAGACGCTTTCCTGACTGAAGACGCCTCCGGAACGGTGGGAGACCTTCGGTCAGCGGCCACGGCCGGGGGCAGAGCCCCTCGCCGAGCGCGTGGTTCGGGCCTCTCAGAAGCCTAGCGACATCTGCTACAGCAAAGGACAGGGACTCCGATGACCAAAGGGCTCGTTACATTCTTGCTCGTTGAAGACGACGACACGCACGCTCATCTTGTCAAACGCAGCCTGGACAAATCTCGCGTGGCGAACGAAGTGTTTCGAGCCGCCGATGGAGTTGAGGCCCTGGCTTTCTTGCGACAAGCAGGAGAACATGCGGACAAGCCTCGGCCGGACGTTGTTCTGTTGGACCTGAAACTTCCGAAAATGAACGGCCACGACGTCTTGGCCGCCATCAAACAAGACGCGGATCTGAAGTTGATCCCCGTCGTTATCATGACCACATCCGACGCCGAGACCGATCGCGAGAGAGCTTACCAGCATCAGGCGAACAGCTACGTCGTCAAGCCCGCCGATTTCGAAAAGTTCCGCCAGTTGGTCGACGACGTGTGCCTTTACTGGGGCGTGTGGAACGAGCCGCCCTTCGGTGACTAACGTAGCCAACGTCGCGCGGACTCGGCTACAGAGGTAATTACTTGGAAGACGATGAATCGAAACCGATCCGTGTTTTATTGGTTGAGGATAATTCGACTCACGCACACGTCATCGAGCGACATTTGAAGAAGGCGGGGCAAGGTTTTTTGGTATTGGAGCAAGTCCAGCGGCTTGAGCAGGCTCTTGAGCGACTGGATGCAGGCGATATCGACGCGTTGTTGCTGGACTTGGCATTGGCCGACAGCGAGATCAATGACACTTTGCCCAGGGTCATGGGCGCCCACGACGAAGTGCCGATCATCGTGCTGACATCTTTAGACGACTTAGAATTCGCGACGCGCGCGGTCGCCCTGGGCGCTCAGGACTTTCTCGTGAAGTCGGACCTCAACGGTCCTCTGCTGGTGCGTTCAATCAACTACGCCATTGAACGTAAGAAGACGCAGAAGCGGCTGGAATCGTATGCCGCCGAGTTGGAGAGCAGCATCGAACAACTCAGAGGATTCGCGCACACTGTGGCTCACGAAGTGAAGTCGCCGTTAACAGTTGTCTCGGCCTGTCTACAAGTGATGGAAAATCATTACCGCGGCCAACTTGCCGCTGAACACTGGGAATTCGTCGAAGACGCCAACAAGTCAATTCGCGGTTTGACCGCTATGGTCAATGATTTACTTGAGTTTTCGCGGATGGGGTCCGATCGGCCAAGTTTTGAAGAGGTCGACATGGAGGCGGCCTTTTATCACGCCTACGTCTGCCTGCGCCCCGCGATCAAAGATACGAATGCCGTCGTCAAGCACGATCCGCTACCCACGGTGCGCGGTAACGAAGTACAGCTTCGCCAACTGCTTCTCAATCTAGTGGGCAATGCCATCAAGTACTGCGGTGACGATCCACCGGAAGTCCACATCTCGGCGGAAGAGAGTGACGGAAAGTGGACACTTAGCGTGCGAGACAACGGCTTGGGGATTCAACCGGAAGACCATCAGCGCATCTTCGAAGCCTTTGTGCGTGTACACAATCAGAATGAAATCCAGGGCTCCGGTATCGGGCTGTCCCTTTGCCAGCGGATTGTCGAGAACCACGGCGGCCGCATCTGGGTCGAATCCGAGCCTGGAAAAGGTAGTACCTTTTGTTTCACCCTGCCCAAGGATGGATAGAGAGACGACATCCGGAATCGCCGGTCCGTCATCAATACGTTGCGGTCGTTCTGTGCGACATCTACATTGGCATGTGTCCGCAAGCGGCGTGCCAAACTCTGTGCCATTGCACAAACGCCTTGCGCCGACCGCATTCCGGCGGCTCAGATTCCCGTCTCGTCGCCAATCGGCGTTCGTTTCGGCAGGCACTCAACCACCGAGGCCGACAGTCAACCAGTCCGCACAATTAGGCAAAGGAGATCGGGCGGCGGTGCTGCATTGATTAAGCTGCTTGTCAACTAATACCTTACGCTCGAACTTTTGACATGCGGCACGGAACTAGCAGGTAACCTGCCGAGCGTCGTGGCGAATGCCGTCATCCTTCATTCCCGCCTGAACCAAACCCTCCTTCCTTTCTAGGAGCCGGACTGATGAAGCTCACTGAGCTGGTTCCTTGGCTTTGCCCAAATTCTCTCTCGCGCCTGATCGCGCTTCGGATCAAGCGTGGGGTGGACAAACCGCTGACCTGCGAAATCGAGCATCTGCCGGTTGTCGTTGGGAGGGGCGAGGAAGCCGACATACGATTGGCGGATCGGTGGGTCAGCAAAGTCCACTGCCGGTTGACCGCGGTAGACGGCGATTTGGTCCTCCGCGACTTGGAGTCCCGCAACGGTACCGCCGTCAATAGAGAACTCGTGACGGAACGACAGCTACGGATGGGCGACATCATCTCGATCGGAATGAGTGAGATCGAGGTCGTGCACATCGCTGATAGGAAGCGATTGATGCAGGCAGATACTGAACCTCCACCATAAGGCGATCGACCCGTGCTTGACGATCCGTGGGACGTTCAGCGGACGCGAGGGCTGCGGCAAACCTGCCGGAGGTTGAAAGCGCTGACACAACCTGAGACAACCGCGACCTCATAATTCGCGGTATGAATCCAGGTCCGTCGTTAGGTCAGCGACGGCATCGGATAGCCGCTGCGACGTCGGATCGGCTTCGCTGAGGTCGTTCTTCTTGGCAGAGTCTTCGATCCTCGAAGCAAGTTTGACGACCGACGTCGCACTGAAATTGGCGGCCAGCCCGCGTAGACTGTGAGCAGCCCGAACGGCCGTCGCGCAGTCTCCTTTGACAATAGCGGAATTCAACTCTTGAAGCAGCCGCGGCGCGTCTTCATTGAACACATCAATGAATTGCCGGAATAGTTCTTTGTCATCCCCCAGTCGTTTCATCGTAGCGGCCAGGTCAATAGTGCTTGCTTTAGGCTCATCGTAGCTGGACTCGCCAGAATTCAGAGATTGCGAAAGGGAGCCGTCACGAAGTCTGGCGTCTCCGGCCACTGCCGTAGACTCGACGATCGTCACCAACTCACCAACGTCGATGGGTTTCGCCAAATAGGCATCCATGCCTGCCCGTAAGCATGCGTCACGGTCTCGGTCCGTCGAGTGTGCGGTTAGTGCAATGATCGGCGTGTGATTTCCGGAATGACGTTCAAGCTCCTGTATCGAGGCAGTTGCCTGATAACCGTCCATGACCGGCAATTGTAGATCCATCAGGATCGCATCGAACCTTGTCTTAGCGACATGCTCTAACGCGTCACGGCCGTTGGCCGCAATTGTCACGTCGTGACCACGCTTGCGAAGTATACTGCCGATCACTTTCTGGTTGGCCGGTGTATCTTCAGCTAACAAAACGGAAAGCCGTCGTGGCGCCTTAGACTTGCGTTTGTCCGCTGCCGAGGGATCGCTTGCGGGTTCATTTGTGCGGCCTGTCTTAGCTGCGTCGATCGAAAACGGCACGGCAGCCTGAAATGTACAGCCTTTCTCCAATTCGCCCTGGAGGGTCAATTGGCCGCCCATTCGATCGACCAATGCGCGGCAAATAGCGAGTCCCAAGCCTGCGCCACCGTGCCGCCGCGTGAAAGACGAATCCATCTGAGTGAATCGCTCAAACATCTCTTGCTGTTCCTCCGGCGGCAAGCCAGGTCCTGTATCCGAAACGGTGAAAGCCAGCGTCACGCGCTCCGCGGATTCCTGTCTATCCAGCGCAACCTTCATTTCCACGCTACCCCGCTCCGTAAACTTGACGGCGTTGTCCAGCAAGTGATCGATCACTTGGCGGAGGCGCACGGAGTCGCCGACCAGGTTGTCCGGAACTTCTGGCCGGATGTCGAGTGTCCACTGCAACCCTTGGGAGTGGGCAAGGTTGGCGTGTGGCGCGACGGTCTGGACGAGCAGTTCGCGCAACGAGAAGGGTTCGGCAACGATGGTGAGCTGGCCGGATTCGAGCCCCGCATAGTCGAGAATTTCATTTAACAGTGACAACAAGGCATGGGACGAGTCCTGGGCCGTGTGCAGATATTCGCGAATGGATGGCGGCAACTCTTCTTGCAGTGATATTTGCAACATCCCCAGCACAGCCGTCATCGGAGTGCGTAGCTCGTGGCTGATGTTCGCCAGAAACTGGCTCTTCGCGAGGCTTGCTCGCTCCGCGGCCCGCTTGGCTTCGTGAAGGCGCTGCGTTGTCTCCTTACGTTCAATGACTCCGCCCACCGGTTCGGATACGTGGTTGCAGAACATGACGATATCGGACGATTGTGGCGTGACTCGTGTGTTAAAGAATTCCAGCACAGCCCGCACGCGTCCACCGGCCAGGATGGGAAACCCGATCGCGGCCTTAATGCCAAGTAGCTCAAGCGACCGCTGACGCAACCAGTCGGAACAGTCGCTGATTGCTTCGATCCAACAGATTTTTCCCGATTGCCATACCTTGCCCGGTAACCTCACGCCTTTCTCAAAAGAGACATTCTCGGTCTCGCGTCTCAAGGGCGCGATGTCCCAATCCGCAGGACAGCTCCACAGGTCCGTGTTTTTCAGCGGATCTTTCTCGTCCTCAGGTGTGAAATACACGTGCCCAATGGGCCAACCCGTCAACTCGCAGACCGCGTCAACGCAGAACTCCAGCGCCTGTTGAGGAGAATCATTTGTTGAGGCCAGCGACGTCACACGATAGAGCAACTTTGCCATATCCGCGTGTTTCGCGAGTCGCTTGCGCGAGTCGGTCCGTTCACGAATCGCCAGCAGCAATTGCTCGCCTTTTTCGACCGCATCTTCGCCCGCGCGGTAGACGCTCACACGGACCGTACGGCAACCAATCGGTCCCAGTGTCCATTCGATGTCGGGTGTACTGGCAACCTGGTTCGGCGGAATGTTTTTCTCAACAAGCAACTGCCGCAGTTCAGGCCCATTCCAACATCCGTCGGGTAGACCGAAAACGCTCAGACCAATAATTTCCGCCGCGGCAACACTCACAGCTTCGCAGAATGCCTGGTTCGTCTCAACCACTTCGAACGCTGAGTTTACCAACACCAGCGGTTGGTCAACGATAGTGCAAATCTGGCGTAAGCCCTCTGCGGCCGACATGCTTTCATCCAAGCGACGTGAGACTCAGAAATAAACGGATTATCGGCGACGGGGACAGCGCGAGCAAGCGTCGCGGATCAAGCCTCATTTGAGACACAGCGGGGTCGCGTGCCTCAGCCCGCAGCACGGACCATGTTCGCAAACAAA
>Ga0214472_10003414_pt1 | contig 16812 bp, 17 predicted proteins | sample RVTome_6_FD_207662 | JGI IMG/M metagenome (GOLD analysis project Ga0214472, IMG submission 207662) | Soil microbial communities from uranium-contaminated site in the Upper Colorado River Basin, Wyoming, United States - RVT140D175 | ecosystem: Environmental > Terrestrial > Soil > Contaminated >... | reverse complement strand
GTCTTGAAGGTGATGAGACCGCCCCGCACCCCCTGCAACTCGCCGAGAAAGCGACCGGTGGCCCCCTTGAGGGTCGGGATGGCGATGTCGGTGGGATTCGGCCCGGTCAGGAACCCCCGGGTCGGCAATCGGCCGAAGGAGGCCTTGAGCAGCTCCTTGGCCTCGGCGATCACCTCCCGCCGGTCGGCCGGGGCCGCGTCGAGGGCCCGCCGATAAGCGGCCACCACGTTGGCCACGTACTCGGCGCTCTTCATGCGGCCTTCGATCTTGAAACTGCAGACCCCGGCGGCGGCCAGTTCCGGCAGCAGGTCGATGGCTGACAGGTCGTTGGGCGAGAAGTAGTAACCATCCTTCTGGTGAGCCCGGTAACTCCGCCGACAGGGCTGGGCGCAGCGGCCGCGGTTGCCGCTCTTGCCCCCCAGCCAGGAGGAAAAATAGCACTGCCCGGAAAAAGAGAAGCACAAGGCGCCATGGATGAAATGTTCCAGCTCCAGGCTGGTCTGCTTACGGATGGCGGCGATCTCTTCGAGGGTCAGCTCCCGGGCCAGCACCCCCCGGGTAAAACCCATCTCTTCCAGCATGCGGATGCCGGCGGCGTTGTGAACGGTCATCTGGGTCGAGGCGTGCAGTGCCAGGCCGGGAAAATGCCGCCGGGCCATCCGCCAGACCGCCAGGTCCTGCAGGATCACCCCGTCGACCGCCATCGCCTCCAACCCCGCCAGGGTCTCCGCAAGGCGCGGCAGTTCCGACTCCTTGATCAGGGTATTGACCGTAACGTAGATGCGGCGTCCGTGTTGCCGAGCATAACCGAGCATCTTCTCCAGCTCGGCCAGGCTGAGGTTGCGGGCCTTGGCCCTGGCGGAAAACTCCTGCAGGCCGCAATAGACGGCGTCGGCGCCGGCTTCCATGGCGGCAAAAAAAGCCTCGGGGCTGCCGGCGGGGGCGAGGAGTTCGAGTTTTTGGGATCGGTCGGTCATAAACGGTCTCTGGTTTAAAAAGAAGTCCCTGGTCGAAGGGCGGTCTCGGGTCTTGGGTCTTGGTCCTGGAATTCAAATTTCCTCCCCCTGTGACGCAGCCGGAGCGGAACGGGCGGCGGGCGAAACAGGCGGAAAAATGTCTGAGGGAGCGAAGCGAGCGAGTTTTTTTCCGCCCGCCCGACGTCCGTTTCGCGTAGGAAACCCGCCGCAGGCGGGCAAGGAGCGGGGCGCGTTTTTCTGCCTACTCTTTTGCCGCGCAGCAAAAGAGTAGGTCGTCGTGCGGGGGCGAAACCCCGCGGTGTTGGTTTTACCCTATTACCAATGAAAAAGACCGGGTTTCGCACCCGGTCCCCGTTGGACACAACGTGAGGTACCTTACCACGCCCCGGCCTGTCGAAGCAACCGCCGCAAAAGCGGCCACAGCCCCCTACAAAAACCCTTGATCAGCCAGGCTGACGTAACCTTCGTCGCCGATAATGATATGGTCCAGCACCCGCACCCCCATCAACTCCCCGGCCTCCTTGAGGCGGAGCGAAATCTCCCGGTCCTCGCGGCTCGGGGTCGGATCACCGGAGGGATGGTTATGGACCAGCAGGACCGCTGCCGCCGAGTCCCGCACGACGGCGGCGAAAACCTCCCGGGGATGGACGATACTGGCCGTCAGGCTGCCCTCGGAGATCTGCACCTCCCGCAGCAGCCGGTTCTTGCTGTCGAGCAGCAGGGCCAGAAAAACCTCGCGCTTGTGATCCCGCAGCCGCGGCAGGAAATGCCGGTAAACCTCTTCGGGCGAGGTGTAGCGGTCCCCGGGGCGCAAACGCTGCTCGCCAAACCGCCGGGCGATTTCGAAGACGGCCTGCAATTCCGCCGCCTTGGCCTGACCGATGCCCTTAATCTCCTGCAGCTCCGCGCTCGTGGCCGCCGCCAGGTCCCGCAGGGAATTGAAACGGCTGAGCAGAAGACGGGCATGATCCAAGGCGCTCATCTTCGAGGCGGCATCCCCGGTACGCAGGATCAGGGCCAGCAGTTCCGCATCGCTCAGAGCCTGGGGACCCCGTGACAACAGTTTTTCCCGCGGCCGTTCGTCCGCCGGCCAATCCTTGATGCACCGCATGGATCACCTCTTTCTGATGGGAAGCCCGGCCTCACTCGAAGCTGGAAAGTATCCAAAAAATAATTGGATGACCCTAACATGAAAAGGAAATTTAACCCAACAGAAATTAGTGGCAACGAATCAATCGATCTGATTTAATAGGGCGGTCACCCGAGACTGGGAACGGGCTGCAGGATTTTCTGACGACGACGGGAGATCCGTCGCATAAACCGGCGAAAGTTCAGAATATGTTCGGAAGGTGTAGAATAGGCCTGGCATTGGGCGGCGGCGCGGCTCGCGGATTGTCGCATATCGGCGTGCTGGAAGCCTTCGAGGAATACGGCATCCCCGTCGATTGCATCGCCGGCACCAGCATGGGCGCCATCATCGGCGCCATGTACGCGATCGAGCCGGATGCGGCGGCGATAAAGCGAAAGTTCACCGCCTTTCTCGACAGCAAGGCCTTTCGGGAATCGCGATTCAGCTACATGGTGGAAATGGATCTCGCCCAGGCAGGTCTTTTCGACCGGCTTTCCCAGTTTGCCAAAAAAAGTATTTTTTATACCCTGCTCATGACCCGCCGGTCTTTCATCGAACAGGCGGCGACCACTCAGAATTTCGCCTTTCTCATTGACGATATTCCTCTCAATAAAACCCGCATTCCCTTCTGCACCTCAACCCTCGACCTGGTTTCCGGAAAGGAATATGTCGTCCGCCAGGGCAATCTGCAACAGGCCGTGGCCGCCAGTTGCGCCATCCCCGGGTTGTTTCCTCCCGTTGAACTGGACGGCCGCCTGCTGGTGGACGGCGGCTGGATCAACGCCGTCCCGGCGGTTCCCGCCCGCAAGCTGGGGGCCGACCTGGTTATCGCCGTAGACGTCAACAGTGACCTGGATACCTTTCGGGAGCCGGACAGCGCGGTGGACATCGTCGCCAGGGCCGAAACGATCACCCGCTGGGCCCTGGGAAACCGGGAATGCAGCACGGCCGACCTGTTGTTGACCCCGGAGACGGGCGGCGGCCATTGGGCCGACTTTTCCCTTTTTCAGGAAGCCGTCGCCAGCGGCAGGGCCGAAGTCGAACGGCATCTTCCCCAGTTGCGGCGACTGGCTGCGCAGGCCCGCTGGAAACGGCTGATTTTCGGCTGAGGAACCCTCGCTTCATCGGCGAAAGGTATGCGTCATCCTTTCAGCTACGCTTGAAACGCTCCAGGTTGCGTTCGTGACCCATGAGTTTGACGAGATCGGTGAGCAGTTCGGCGATCAGGTCGATGAGGTCATCCACCGTCAGAATGCCGATCAGCAGGCCGCCTTCGTCGACCACCGGCAGTCGGCGGATTCCCTTGTCCCGCATCCGTTTTATGGTATCGAACAGATCATCGTTTTCCATGGCGGTGACCAACTCGAAGGACATGCAATCCCCCACCAGCATTACCCCCAGGTCCACTTCTTCGGCGATCAGTTCGACGACGATGTCCCTGTCGGTCAGGATGCCCACCGGGTGCCGCCCGTCCGGTTTTTCCTCCACAACCACTACGTCACCGACATGCTGACTGCGCATCAACTGGGCCGTTTCCAGCAGGGTGGCGTTTCTGTCGGCTATCACTACTTCCCGGTTACAGACATCTCCTACCCGCATCGGCTGCTCCTTTCCATCCGGAAAAGGCTTTCCCACCGCCGAGGAGGGAGGGAATTCTCCCCCCGGCAGAGGGGGCCTCTGCTTAATGCTTATCACTACTGAAACCGGCGTCAACACCTTCTGTCCAAACCCGCCGCAGGGGCACCTTGACAGCCTTGCAGAATGGGCCTACCCTGTGCGAAGAACTTTTTTCACGCCGGCTTTTTGCCTTGTTCCCGACCTTAACCCGGGAGGATATCGCCATGAAATACCGAAAACTCGGCCGTTCCGAGTGTGAAGTGTCGATCCTCGGCCTCGGCTGCATGCGTCTGCCGGTGGTCGACGGCGATGAAGGACGGATCGACGAGCCAAGGGCCGAGCGGCTGCTGCAGGTTGCCATCGAGCAAGGCATCAACTACCTGGATACGGCCTACCCTTACCACAAGGGCCACAGCGAAACCTTTCTCGGCCGGGCCCTGCGAGGCGGTCTGCGCAACAAGGTGCATCTGGCCACTAAACTGCCTTCCTGGGCGGTGGAAACCGCGGCCGATTTCGACCGGCTCCTCAACGAACAACTGCAGCGCCTGCAGACGGAACACATCGATTTTTACCTGCTGCACGCCCTCAAGTCCGACTGGTGGGTGAAGCTCCGCAACCTTGGGGTCCTCGAATTTCTCGACCGGGCGATTCGCGACGACCGCATTGGCGCGGCCGGGTTTTCCTTCCACGACGAATTGCCGCAGTTCAAAAAGATCGTCGACGCCTATGACTGGAGCTTCTGCCAGATCCAGTACAACTACATGGACGAGGAGATCCAGGCCGGCCGGGAAGGCCTGGAGTATGCCGTTGCCAGGGGCCTGGGGGTGGTGGTCATGGAACCCTTGCGAGGCGGTCACCTGGCCCGCGAAAGCGCCGCCGATATCCAGGCCCTCTGGGACGGGGCTCCGGTTCGCAGAACCCCGGCGGAATGGGCTTTGCGCTGGGTCTGGGATCATCCCGGGGTCACCTCGGTGCTGAGCGGCATGAACGATCCGGCCCAGGTCGCGGAGAACTGCCGGATCGCCGATCAGGCGACGCCCCTTTCCCTGTCCGGGGAGGAACTGACCGTGATTGACCAGGTGCGGGACAGCCTGCGCCAACGCATCAAGGTGCCCTGCACCTCCTGCGGCTACTGCCTGCCGTGCCCCTCGGGGGTCAATATTCCCCGGATCTTCAACATCTATAACGACCGCGTCATCTACGGCGATCCGCTCTTTCCCCACCGCATCTACACCATCACCATGAACGCCGCCGAACTGGCCGGCAACTGCACCCGATGCGGCAAGTGCGAACAGCACTGCCCCCAGCACATCCCGATCATGGATCTGCTGGAAGAAAGCCACCGGGTTCTTTCAAAATTTGAAGGGTGAAGCCAGGAGGGTCCTGTCCCTTCACCCTTCACCCTTCACCCTTCACCCTTCGTAGTACATAATTTTCTCTGATTCCTGCAAATCATTAATGCCCCTTCTTTTCGAAAGCCCGGGGACGGTCACCGCCATGCCTCTCCCAAAAAAATTCGCGTGACATGCAGTTTGACACTTGCGGACCGGCAAAGAGCATGGCATACCTTAAAGCGTTTCTCACCCAAGCAATCCTTTCTTGATCTTTGAGATCGCCTTCGGGTGACTGATTTCCCTGGTACATACCCTGCTGTAACCCGTCTGGACGATCCATATCATCCATGGAGGTGACTGAATGGAATCAGAGGAAAAGTATGACCGGGACCTGGATGAAAAGGTTGACGAACTGGTAACGAAAAAAGGTGTAACTCGTCGCGATTTCATGAAATTCTGCGGCCTGATGGCCGCAACCCTGGGACTCGAGGCATCCATGATTCCCCGGATCGCCCGAGCCCTCGCCACCGCTCCCCGCCCCCCCGTCATCTGGCTGCAGTTTGCCGAATGCACCGGCTGCACCGAGGCGCTGTTGCGCACCGCAGATCCCTTTATCGACGATCTGCTGCTGGACAAGATTTCCGCCGAATACCATGAAACCATCATGGCCGCCGCCGGAGACGCGGCCACCGCCTGTCTTGACAACGCCGTCAGCCGCTATGCCGGGCAGTTTCTCTGTTTCGTCGAAGGAGCCATTCCCACGGCCGATGGCGGCATCTACGGCATGATCGGCGGCAAGACCATGCTGCAGGTGGCCCGTGAGGTGCTGCCTCATGCCGCGAAGGTCGTTTGTGTCGGCAATTGTGCCGCCTATGGCGGCCTGCCTGCGGCATCGGGCGGACTAACCGGAGCCAAGGGCGTGCGGGCGGCCACCGGCATCGCCACCATCAACCTGCCGGGCTGCCCGCCCAACGCCGTCAACATCGCCGCACTGATCGTCGACTACCTGCTCAACGGCCAATTCCCCCGCACCGACCGCTTCGGGCGACCCGCCTTTGCCTACCGGAACAAAGTACACAGCCAATGTCCCCGTCGGGGCTCCAGTTGGTGCCTGGAGGATTTCGGGTGCAAGGGGGCCCATACCTTTCACAATTGCCCGACGGTAAAATACAACGGCGGTACCAGTTGGTGCGTCCAGGCCGATTCTCCCTGCAAAAGCTGCTCGACACCCGGATTCTGGGATTCGATGGCGCCGTTCTTCGATTATTCCGGAAGCTACCGAAACTCGTAAATGGGCATGGCATCCTGCCGGTGAAAAGATGGCGGGCTGTCCATAAAGGTGATCTCATAAACCTGGAACCGCTGGTTGCGGCCGGCAGGGAAGGATCTTCCCTGTATCGCCTGAACTCGCGCTTCATATTTCCATCACAGGGGGTTTCAACCAATGTCGAATTCCAATGACACCACCCAAACCAGTTCCTCCCAGGAGGCGGCGGCCGAGTCGACCTCTGCGAGTACCACCATCGTCCTCGATCCGATTACCCGCATCGAGGGGCATCTCCGGATCGAGACGGAAGTTTCCGGCGGCAGCGTGGCCAAGGCCTGGAGCATCGGCACCCTGTTCCGCGGCATCGAGCCGATCCTGAAAAACCGCGACCCGCGGGATGCGTGGATGTTCACCCAGCGGCTTTGCGGGGTCTGCACCTATGTCCATGGAATAGCTTCGATCCGCAGCGTCGAAGACGCTCTCGGCGTGACGATTCCCGACCAGGCGCGGCTGATCCGCAACCTGCTGATGGGCGCACAGTGGGTTCAGGATCATATCGTCCATTTCTACCAGCTTCATGCCCTCGACTGGGTGGATGTCGTCAGCGCCCTGAGCGCCGATCCCGTCCAGGCGGCCGCCGTCGACCGGCAGATCTATTCCGGGCGTAACCGCAATGCGGACTATTTCACCGCCGTCCTCGAACGCCTGCAGGCCTTTGCCGGCAGCGGCCAACTCGGGCCCTTCGCCAACGGCTACTGGGGCCATCCCGCCTACATCCTGAGCGCGGAGGAAAATCTCGTGTTCATGGCGGATTACCTTGAGGCTCTGCGCCTCCAGATCAGCGCCGCCCACATGCACGCCATCCTGGCCGGCAAAAACCCTCACCCCCATGGCATGATCGTCGGCGGGGTGCCCCTCAACCAGGATTTGACAGCAGCCCGCATCAGCGAATTTGCCAGCCACGTCACCGAAGCGGGCAATTTCGTCCGCACTCGCTACCTGCCGGACGCGGCCTGGCTTGCCTACCGCTACAAGGATTACGCCGCCATCGGCGGTTGCGACAACCTGCTGACCTTCGGCGAATTCCCGCAAAGCGCCGAGGAACCGGCAAGCTGCCTATTCCCCCGGGGGGCCATCTTCAACCAGCAGACCGGGGTCGTCCAACAGGTTGATATGGCCGCCATCAACGAGCATGTCACCCGCAGCTGGTATTCCGGAGGCAAACGGCATCCTTCCGAAGGCCAGACCGTTCCGCAGTACACGGGTCTCGACACCTCTGGCAAATACAGTTGGGTCAAGGCACCCCGCTACATGGATCTGCCGATGGAAGTCGGACCCCTGGCCAGGGTCATGGTCAACTACGGCACAGGCCTGCAGTCTACGGTAAATGCCGTCAACGGTTTTCTGCAGAAAACCGGTCTGCGCCTTGCCGACATGTATTCCGCCATCGGCCGCACAGCTGCCCGGGCCATCGAGACCGGGATCATCGCCGAAGCCCTGTCAGCCTGGACCGCCCAACTCTCGCCCAGCCCGCAAAATTTCGTCATGCCCTTCCGGACCACCTTCGCCATGCAGGATTCCGGCAGTGGCGCGGGTCTCAACGAGGCGCCCCGAGGTGCCTTGGGGCATTGGCTGAACTTCTTCGATGGCAAGATCACCAACTTCCAGATGGTGGTTCCCTCCACCTGGAACTTCGGCCCGCGGGACGCCTCCGGCACGCCCGGTCCCGTGGAACAGGCGCTGGTGGACACCCCGGTGGCCGACCAGGCAAGACCGCTGGAAGTGCTGCGGGTGGTGCACTCCTTTGACCCATGCCTTGCCTGCGCGATCCATGTCCTCGATCCGGAAGAGGGCCGGGACTTTGAAGCCAAGCATACCCAACACCGGTAACACCTGGAATTACAGGAGGATTCGATGCATATTCCCGATCAAATGCTGCAAGGAGCGGTCTGTCCGGTCACTGCCGGAATGAGCCTGATCGGCGCGACCGCCGCCGTCGCCGATCCGGTCCTGACAACCATCCTTGCCGGCCTCGCCGGAGCCCTGCTGACCTTTGCTCTTGCCTGGCTGCTAGGCACCGGGCTGCGCAGGCGGCAGACTGCCGCAGTCGGTTGATTCGGAGAAGTGAACCTTGTCCATCCTGGTGCTGGGAATCGGCAACCTGATCATGTCCGATGACAGCGTCGGCGTACGGCTCGTGCAGCGGCTGCAAAACCGTTTCCGCTTTTTGGAAGGGATCAACTTGCATGACGGCGGCACCCTCGGACCGGCACTCCTGCCTCTGCTGACAGGAGTGGACCGGCTCCTGCTGGTGGATGCCGTCGAAACGGGCGAAGCTCCTGGTACCGTGGTCAGGTTGACCGGGGACGATATTCCACGTGCCATCCCCGCCAGGCTTTCGCAGCATCAACTGGGCTTGGCGGACCTGCTGTCGCTTGCCGCTCTTGCCGGTAACGCCCCGCGTGAAATCGTACTCTGGGGCATTCAACCTTCAAATATCGCCCTCGGATTGGACATGTCCCCACCCGTGGCTTCCAGATTCGCTGTCCTGGAAGCCCGCGTGCTGGAGGAATTGCGAAACTGGGGTATGGAACCGTTTCCCGGCAGTAGCAGGAACGAACTGCAAAATCAGCGAGAATGAGATTCGCGGAGATGACTCATCAGCCGGCCACCGCCAAGATAAGGGCAAGTCCCTTGGGCCTTTTCATATCCATCCATGTACCGGAGAAGCCAACCCCAATTTGGAGGTTAAATAACTATGTTTGGCTTTGGAGCTACGGAACTGCTGATCATTCTCGCTATGGTTATGATCATTTTTGGTGCCGGCAAGCTGCCTGAAATCGGAAGCGCCCTCGGAAAGGGGATCAAAAATTTCCGTCGGGCAGCCGAAGGCAAAGAAGAGATTGAGGTCAAACCCAAGTAGCGGGCTCATGGGCGGAACGGTAAGGTTTCCCGTTCCTTTCGTGCCGTACGGTAACCGATTCCCATGCACGAACTGGCTATAACCCGAAATATTGTGGAGATCTGCGAAAGCCACGCCAAAGGGCGACGGGTTTTGTCGGTTCGCCTGGCCGTCGGAGAGCTGAGCGGGGTCGTCCCGGAAGCCGTCGAATTCTGCTTCGAAGCCTGCAGCAGGGACACCTTGCTCGAGGGAGCGCGTCTGCTCATCGACCGGATGCCGGCCCGGGCCCGGTGCCGGGGATGCACCACCGAACAGTCCGTCGCCTCCTACTACGAGCCCTGTGACAGCTGCGGCAGCTACGGGCTGGAGTTGCTGGCCGGCACGGAACTGCTGATCAAAGAACTGGAGGTCGAATAGCCATGTGCACCAACTGCGGATGCGGTCCCGAATCGCAGCATTCACACCACCATCATCACGACCATTCCCCCGGGCATTCCCACGGCCAGGGAATGGCCACCCTCGTCACCATAGAAACCGACATCCTGGCCAAGAACGATCGTCTGGCCGCGGCCAACCGCGCCCTGTTTTTCCGGGAAGGGATATTTGTCCTGAATCTGGTCAGTTCACCCGGTTCTGGAAAAACCACTCTGCTTGAGCGGACGCTGAGGGACTTGCGGGAAACCTGCCGTTTCGCCGTCATCGAGGGAGATCAGCAGACCGACAACGATGCCCGGCGCATCGCCGCCACCGGGGTACCGGTCAAGCAGGTCAATACCGGTGCGGGCTGCCACCTCGATGCTCATATGGTCGGCCATGCCGTTGAAGAATTCGATCTGTCCGGGCTGGACGCGCTGTTGATCGAGAATGTCGGCAACCTGGTCTGTCCGGCGACCTTCGACCTCGGAGAACATCACAAGGTAGTCGTGCTGAGCGTCACCGAGGGCGAGGACAAGCCGCTCAAGTACCCGGCCATGTTCCATCATGCCGACCTGATGCTGCTCAACAAGATCGACCTGCTGCCTCATGTCGATTTCGACGTCGAGCAGTGCAAGGCCTTTGCCCGCCAGGTCAACCCCCGGATCGAAATCCTGGAGGTTTCCGCAAAGACCGGGGAGGGCCTGGAGGCCTGGTATGACAGGTTGATTCGGGGCATCGGGAAAACTGCCGGGGAGCGGGCCGGATCTTGATTCGGGTCAGGGTTCATATCCAGGGGATTGTCCAGGGGGTCGGCTTCCGCCCCTTCGTCTATCGCCAGGCCGCCGCTCACAGCCTCACCGGCTGGGTGATGAATACTCCTGCAGGGGTGGTGCTGGAGGCGCAGGGTGAAACGCCCGAGGTTGAAAGCTTTGTCGTCGGCCTCAGGGACCAGGCCCCGCCGCTGGCGGTGATTCAGGCGTTGCGGACCGAAGGAATTCCTCCGGCAGAGGACATCGGGTTCGCCATCCGGCCCAGCGGCGGCACCGGGGAAACGGTCGTCATCGCCCCTGACGGCGATGTCTGCGTCGATTGCCTGGCCGAGCTGTTCGACCCCGCCGACCGCCGTTACCGCTACCCCTTCATCAACTGCACCAACTGCGGTCCCCGCTATTCGATCATCCAGGGGGTTCCCTACGACCGGACGCTGACCACTATGGCCCGCTTTGCCATGTGCCCCGCCTGCCTCGCCGAGTACGAGGACCCGGCTCATCGGCGTTTTCACGCCCAGCCCAACGCCTGCCCGGACTGCGGTCCACAGTTGCGCCTGCTCGATCGCCGGGGGGAGGAGGTGCCAGGCGATCCGCTTGCTGCCGCCATCGAGCTGCTGCAGGCGGGCAGGATTCTGGCCGTAAAGGGCGTGGGAGGCTACCACCTGGCGGTGGATGCCGCACACGAGAATGCGGTGGCCGAGCTGCGGCGGCGCAAACAGCGTGACGAGAAACCTTTTGCCTTGATGGCTCCCGATCTTGCCGCCCTGGCCGGCTACGCTGTGTGTGATGCCGTCGCCGCAAAACAGCTGCAGGGACCGGAACGCCCCATCGTGCTGCTACCCAAAGGCCGGCCGAACCGGATCGCCTCGCTTGTGGCTCCGGGCAACGGCTATTTCGGCGTCATGTTGCCCGGCACCCCGCTCCACCACCTGCTGCTGCGGGACCGCTTCGGCGCCCTGGTGATGACCAGCGGCAACCTGAGCAACGAACCGATCTGCTACAAGGACACAGAAACCCTGTCGCGCCTGGCGGATATCGCCGATTTCTTTCTCACCCACGATCGGGAGATCCATATTCGCAACGACGACTCGGTGATCCGGGTTTTCCGGGGGCAGCCGGTGTTTCTGCGCCGCTCCCGGGGCTACGCGCCGCGCCCCGTGACCCTGCCGGCCGCCCAGCCGCAGGTCCTGGCGGTAGGCGCCGAGCTGAAAGGCACGGTGTGCCTCACTCGCGGGGATAAGGCCTTTGTCAGCCAGCATCTCGGCGACCTGAAAAACATCGCCACTCTGGATTCGATGGAGGAAACGATCCGCCACCTCGAAAGCATCCTGAAAATTCGCCCGCAGGTGGTGGCGCACGATCTTCATCCCGACCTTCTGTCCACCGCCTATGCTGAAAATCGGGCCGGGCTGCCCAGTATGGAGGTGCAGCACCACCACGCCCATCTGGCCTCCTGCATGGCGGAAAACAGCCTGGAAGGGGAGGCCATCGGGGTGATCTTCGACGGGACCGGCTATGGACCGGACGGCACCGTCTGGGGCGGAGAATTTCTGGTGGGGGGATACCAGCGGTTCGAGCGCTGGGGGCATCTATTGCCGATGCCCCTGCCCGGCGGCGATGCGGCGGTCCGCGAACCCTGGCGCATGGCCCTCGCCTGGCTGCATCGTCTGTACGGCGAGAAGCTGGTCGACCTCTCTCTGGCTTGCCCGGCGGAAGTAGCTTCGTCTGATCGCCGGCTGATACTGCAGATGCTGGAAAAACGCATCAACACCCCCCTCACCTCGAGCTGCGGCCGACTGTTCGATGCGGTAGCCAGTCTGCTCGGTCTCCGACAAAAGGTTTCCTATGAGGGCCAGGCGGCCATCGAACTGGAAGCGCTGGCGGAAACCAGTCAGGACGTCGAAGTCTGCCCCTTCGATCTAAGCGAGGTCGACGGCCGGACGGTTCTCGACTTCGGCGACATGCTGCGAATCATGGCCGAAGAGGTCGGAAAAAACCTGCCCAAAGCCCCCCTCGCCCGTCGCTTTCACAACACCCTGGCGGCCGCCGCGACCGCCGTATGCGAAAAAATCCGCGCGGCGCGCGGCCTCGACCGGGTGGTGTTGTCCGGCGGGGTTTTTCAGAACCGGCTGCTCAGCGAGGAGTTGTGCGCCCGGTTGGAGAAGAAAGGATTTCAGGTCTTCACCCAGCGCCTGGTTCCGCCCAACGACGGCGGGCTGGCCCTGGGGCAGGCTATCATTGCAGGACGGAGTGAACTATGTGTTTAGCGGTACCGATGCAGGTGATTATCACCGACGGCGAAACCTTGGTCGCCGAGATCGACGGCGTAAAACGCCCGGCCAGCCTGATGATGCTCGGCGAGCCGGTGACGGTGGGCGACTACGTGCTGATCCATGCCGGTTTCGCCATCGGCAAGCTGGATGAGGACGAGGCCCTGGAAACACTGGCTCTGATGCGGGAATGCCTGGAGAAGGGCCGAAAAGAGTAATGGACTACGCCGACGAGTTTCGCAACCGGGAGATCGTCCGGGGCCTGGCCGCCCGGATCGCCCGCCTTGCCGCCTCCTTGGAGAAGCCGCTGACCTTCATGGAGGTCTGCGGTACCCACACCATGTCCATCTACCAGTATGGCCTGCGCAGCCTGTTGCCCCCTGAGGTAAAATTGATCTCCGGGCCCGGTTGCCCGGTCTGCGTTACCCCGGTGGGCTATGTGGACCGGGCAGTGGCCTATGCCCGGCGGCCTGGAACCATCCTTGCCACCTTCGGCGACATGCTGCGGGTGCCCGGCTCCTTCTCCAGCCTGATGGAGGAGCGGGCCCGGGGGGCGGATGTGCGAATCGTCTATTCGACCCTCGACGCCGTGGCCCTGGCCGCAAAACATCCCGACAGACAGGTGGTCTTTCTCGGAGTCGGTTTCGAGACCACCGCGCCGACCATCGCCGGCAGCATTTTGACCGCTGCCCGGCAGGATCTGAAGAATTACTTCGTGGTGGCCGCCCACAAGACCATTCCGGTGCCCATGCAGGTGCTCTCCTCCGATCCCGACCTCGGCATCGACGGCTACCTCTGCCCGGCCCACGTCAGTACCGTCATCGGCGGCGACGCCTACCGGTTCCTCGCCGAAGAGCACGGCGTACCCTGCGTGGTAACCGGCTTCGAACCGGCCGACATCCTGCAGGGCCTGGCCATGCTGGTGGCGCAAAAAGTGGAGTGCAGAAGCACCGTGGAAATCCAGTACCGCCGTTTCGTCACCCGGGAAGGCAACCGCCAGGCGCAAAAACTGCTGGCCGAGGTCTTCACCCCGACCGATTCTGCCTGGCGCGGTATCGGCGTGATTCCCGAGAGCGGCCTGGCCATTGCGGAGAAATACGCCGCCTTCGATGCCGAAAAGACCCTGCCGGTCACGGTGGAAGAACCGCAGGAAGCCACTGGCTGTCTATGCGGCGAAGTACTGAAAGGCAAGGCAGCCCCCTGCGACTGCCCTCTGTTCGGCACCGCATGCACCCCGGAAGAACCGGTGGGGGCCTGCATGGTCTCCTCGGAAGGGAGCTGCGCGGCCGCGTACAAGTACGGCGAGTGAAGTTGGAAGTTTGAAGGGTGAAGTGAAGACTAAGATCCAGACAATATTTTCCTAGCAGGAGCGGAACATTGGACAAAGACCTGATCCTCCTCGGCCACGGCAGCGGCGGCAAATTATCCCACCAGCTGCTGGAACAACTAATCATCCCGACCCTCTCGGGCACCCCGCTGGCAGGCCAGAATGACGCCGCCCTGCTGGAGCACGAGCGGGGACGGCTGGCCTTCACCACCGATTCCTACGTGGTCGATCCCGTATTTTTCCCCGGCGGCAACATCGGCGACCTGGCCATCAACGGCACGGTCAACGACTTGGCCATGGTCGGTGCGCAGCCTTTGGCGATCAGCGTTGGCCTGATCCTGGAGGAGGGCTTCAGCCGTGCCGAACTGGCCGAAATCCTCGCCGCCATGCGCCGGGCAGCCGACCGGGCGGGAGTGACCATCGCCACCGGCGACACCAAGGTCGTGCCCCGGGGCAAAGCCGACCGGATCTTCATTAACACTTCCGGCATCGGCCTGGTGCCCGCTGGGCTGCAGCTTGGCGGAGCCAACGCCCGAGTGGGCGACAAGATCCTGATCAATGGGACCATCGGCGATCACGGCATCGCGGTGATGTCACGGCGGGAAGGATTGGAGCTGGAGACGGAGATCCATAGCGACTGCGCCGCCCTCAACGGCCTGACAGCGGACCTTCTGGCCGCTGAGGTAGAATTAATCCACGTGCTGCGCGACCCGACCCGTGGCGGGATAGCCACCACCCTGAAGGAGATCGCCCTTCAGTCCCGGGTTTCCATCACCCTCGATGAAGCGACGCTGCCCCTCAAGGCGCCGGTGCGCGGCGTCTGCACCCTGCTCGGCCTCGATCCGCTCTACGTGGCGAACGAAGGCAAGGTGCTGGTGGTGGTCGCCGCCACTGCCGCCGAGCGGGTGTTGGAGCGCCTGCGGCGCCATCCCCTGGGAAGCGATGCGGCGATCATCGGCGAGGTGACCGCCGATGGAAACGGCCGGGTAGAGATGGAAACAATGGTCGGCGGTCTGCGAGCGGTGGAAATGCTATCCGGCGAACAACTGCCGCGGATCTGCTGATCAACACCATCAACCTGGCCTACCACCCAACCTGATGGGTGCGGCGGGCGGCCGACCCTTGCCGCTGCCTGCGCAAAACAGGCCGCCGCAAGCGGCCCTCGGCAGGCCGGACGGCTGGTTGATTAGCTGTCGGCTTGTGGCGACAAGCAACTTTATCGCCCGCCCATCCCGCGCCAAGCCCTTTTCGCCCCCCACTGCCAGCGAACCGGTTTCTGGAAACGTCGCCCGATACCGACACAAATAGCGATCAGCCCTCTCCGGGGACATCGAATCCCCCATTTTCCGCAAGTAACCCCGTCACTGACGACCCCCGCTTAATGCCCGCAATGACCCGGATTCCCTCGTTTCAGGAAATGGAGCAGTCCGCCAGCCGCGATATTTTTCGCTCCATGGTACGCATGTTGCTCATGTTTCAATGAAACCTTAATGTGCTTCTCCGCAGAATTACCGAAACCGTCCATTGCCATGTTGGGAAGCAGCTTCCTTCCTGATTCCGGCAGTTTCCGGGCCTGGTCACCCGCGGGCAGCGAATGGAAGCCGTCGTCGTCAACCACCGGCCTCTCCTTCCACCCGTCCTTGAAGACAGCTTCCGATGAATACTTTACCGGCAACAGATTTTCCCGGCAGTATCGACGCAAACCCGGCAACGCGGTCGAAACCGCCTAGTTCGCGAATTGCGTCCGGAGGAATTTTCGGATTCACCGTATTGCCCTTCCCGGCAAAATTCCTGGACCCATCCAGCTTGACCCTTGCGGACTCGCAGCAGGCCCGGCACACAGTCAGGGATTGCCCGCCTCATAGCCGCCCATATGATCAAATGCACAACCAGATTGGATGAATAGAAAAAGGGCCTGGTTTTCCAGGCCCTTTTTTGCAGTGGGAATTGTCGGATCGGAATGGCGAAGGGTGAAAAACCCTTGCGAGAAAAATGAGCCGCGTCAGAACGTCGATGAAACCGCTCAGCGCAGATGTTTGCCCGCCGAATGGATGCCGAGAGAGTAACGGTGCGGCCCCGGAACCCCGGTGGAAATGAAGGCGACCTTGTCGCCGGGATGGATGGTCTCATCCAGGGAACGGGCCAAATTGTTGATGAACACCCCCTCGATTTTATCCAGCGGCAGATCCAGTTCGTTGGCGAGTTCGAGTCCCGTACGTCCTTCGGGGGGGATGTACATGTCTTCGAAAGGACGAAGGCCGCGCTCCTTGCGAATGGTGTGCAGCGCCCCGAACATGCGAACGGTGGTATTTGTTTTGCTACTACTCATGGGTACTTGTCTCCTCTTCTGTAACAACCCGCCACCCGCCCATTTTTCCTTTGTTCTCCGGGTTTGATCAAAATATCGAATGCTCTGCAAGCGAATAGCGATGCGGTCCCGGCACCCCGGTCGCCGGGTTGTTAGGCTCCTTGCTCATGGATATCCTCTTTACAATAAAAACAATGGCCGATTCATGTCAAATGATTTAAATTGATTGAACCCATCATAAAAAATGATATCGGAGCAAACATGGATGTAGGTTCCCTGCGCATATTTCTCGCCGTGATCGAAGAAGGCAGTGTTTCCCGCGCCGCTGAACGTCTGCACTACGTGCAGTCCAACGTGACCTCCCGGATCCGCAGGCTGGAGGCCGAGTTGGGCACCGAGCTGTTTTTCCGCACCGGGCGGGGCATGGTGCCGACCAGCGCCGGCAAGACCCTGCAAGGCTACGCCCGACAGATTCTGCGGACCATCGAAGAGGC
>Ga0214472_10003413_pt1 | contig 16814 bp, 11 predicted proteins | sample RVTome_6_FD_207662 | JGI IMG/M metagenome (GOLD analysis project Ga0214472, IMG submission 207662) | Soil microbial communities from uranium-contaminated site in the Upper Colorado River Basin, Wyoming, United States - RVT140D175 | ecosystem: Environmental > Terrestrial > Soil > Contaminated >... | reverse complement strand
GTCATTGAGCCCTCAGCCGGCGCCGACCGCGCCGTGCTGGCCTTCCTGTGCGAGGCCTATACCGAAGACGAAGCCCCCGACGAGCAGGGCAAAATGCAGAAGCGCGTGGTGATGAAGTTCCATCCACGGCTGGCGCCAATGAAAGCGGCGGTGTTCCCGCTGGTCAAAAAGGACGGCATGCCCGAGGCGGCCCGTAAGATTTACCGGCAGTTGAAGCCCCATTTTAACGTGTTTTATGATGAGAAGGGGGCCGTCGGCCGCCGCTACCGTCGTCAGGATGAGGCCGGCACGCCGTTTTGCATTACGGTCGACGGCCAGACCTTGGACGACGGCACCGTGACCATCCGCGACCGCGACAGCCTGCGTCAATGGCGCGTGCCCGCGGAAAACTGCGTTACTGAACTGAAAGCGCGACTGACTTGAGAGGTCAAGGGTCCAGGGTCGAGAGTCCAGGGCCAGCACAAGGCCGCGGCTGCGCCGCGTGTTTTTTCTTATCCTTTGTCCCTAGACCCTTGTCCCTCGACCCTTGACCCTCCTCCATGATTCCTTGTCTCAGCCAGGTCTGCTCGCTCAACTCGCCGTTCGACAAGGACGTCGCGGATTATGCGGCCGGCGCGTGCCGGGCGATGGAAGTGTGGCTGACCAAGCTCGAGGCGTATCTGGAGCAGCACACAGTCGATGACGTGCGCCGGCTGCTCGAAGCGCATCAGATATCACTTCCGGTCGCTTCGTATCAGGGCGGGCTGCTGAGCGGACAGGACGAGGCACTGCGCGAAACGGGGGAGCATTTTCGCCGGCGGCTGCGGATTTGCCAGGAACTGGGCATTGCGACGATGGTGGTGTCCGGCGATTTCGCAGGCGATTTAAACCGCCAGCATTTGGAGCAGGCCAAACACCGGCTCTCCGAGGCGGCCGACCGGGCGGCGGAACACAACGTACGGCTGGCCTTTGAGTTTCAAGGCCGCTCGGCGTTCGCCAACAACATCCAAACCGCCGTCGCGCTGGTGGCCGAGTGCAACGATCCGAACCTGGGCCTCTGCTTCGACGTGTTTCACTATTACACCGGCCCCAGCAAACACGAGGACCTCGGTTATCTGACCGACTTCAATCTGTTCCACGTGCAGTTGTCCGACCTGTCGGGCCAACTCAGAGAAACCGCGACCGATTCGGACCGCATCCTGCCCGGCGACGGCGATTTCCTATTGGGACCGTTGATCGACAGCTTCCGCGAAATCGGCTATCGGGGTCACGTGTCGGTCGAATTGATGAACCCTAAAATCTGGCAGATCCCCGCCCTGCAGTTTGGCGAGGTCGGCATGACGGCCCTGCGCAAAGTGCTGGGGCAGGCGGCGATGGAGTGATATCGGTTTCTTCGCGCCAACAGGTTCACGCGAATAGGTCTGCGATGGGAGGTGTGCGGCAACATTTCCAGACGGGTATTGCAGGCCCGTTTACGGTCCTTTGCCGCTTGAATAGGGGCTGTCGCTGCGAACCAGCAACGCGGCGCTGTCGCGATTGAGCAACACGAGCGGGCCGAAGCCGCGGTGCGTCACATTGGTCAGCCCGCGCAGGTGGAGCATATTGAGCGCGACGGCAAGATTAGAATTCCAACTCCGCTTTTCCATGTCACCACGACTCTCGATTTGAATAATCCGGGCGCCACTGCTGGCTTGTCCAGCAGTGCCACGATCTTGGCAGGAAAGCGCTGCTGGACAAGCCAGCAGTGGCGCCCATTTTTTCACCCTGGCCGGGTGCTTCAAAAACCGCTAGCGCACCACCCTTCCCGATCCGCCGCGGGTCATCAGCGCCTCGACGTCGGCGCGCGAGCTGAAGTTGAAATCGCCTTTTATCGAATGCGCCAGGCAAGAGGCGGCGACCGCGAATTGGATGGCCTGCCGGTCGGTTGGAAACTCGCCGGTGTGCATCGCAAAGATCAATCCCGCGGCAAAGGCGTCGCCCCCGCCCACGCGGTCGACGATGTTGCGGATTTCGTGCGGCTGATAGCGCCCGTCCCGCATCGGTGCGAAGCAGGCCTGTCCGCTTTGCGCGTCGAACAGCATCGCCCCCCAGTTGTTGTGGCTGGCCGAGATGCTTTCGCGGAGCGTAATGGCGACCTTTTGTACGTTAGTGAACTGCGCCGTGATCGCGGCGGCGACTTCCGGATAGCGCTCGACCTCAAGTTGCCCTGCCCCGACGTCCGTGTCTGCGGCGCGGATGCCGAGCACGTCGGCGGCGTCTTCCTCGTTGGCGATGACCACGTCGACGAACGGCAAGATCTTGCGCAGGCTTCGTTCGGCCAACTCGCGTGGGGTGCGAGCGTCGTCCCAGCGCCAAAGTTTCTTGCGGAAGTTCAGGTCGCACGAGACCGTCACGCCGCGCTCTTTCGCAGCTTGAGCGGCCGCCGACGTCGCATCGGCCGCGCTGCGCGACAGCGCCGGCGTGATGCCGGTCACGTGCAGCCAGCCGGCGTCGGCGAAGATTGCATTCCACGGGTAAGCGTCGGCCGGCGTGATCGCCACGGCGGCTCCGTCGCGGTCGTAGAGCACGTTGCTGGGACGCTGGTTGGCGCCGGTTTCGACGAAATACAGTCCCAAGCGACCCGTGTCGGTGCGCAATATGTGCCCGGTATCGACGCCCAAGCCGCGAAGGTTGCCCACGCACGCGTCGGCGATGGCGTGCTTGGGCAAAGCGCTGACAAATGCCGCGCGTCCGCCCAGCAAGCTGATCGAAACGGCTACGTTGGCCTCCGCGCCGGCGAACGTCAAATCGAGCGAACCGGGACAGCACTGCGAAAACCGCAGAAATCCTTCGGGCGCCAGCCGGCCCATGATCTCGCCGAAGCAAACGACTTTGGTCATCTCAGGCATTTTCGCCGCGGACCTCCTGGGCAAGCGAAACCGCCGCCTCAGCACGGCCTCGTATCTCGTTCCAATGTTTTTCCTGAATAAGCCGGCGCGGAGCAATCCACGAACCGCCGATGGCCGCGATCAGCGGACTGGCCCACCACCGGCGCACGTTGGATTCGTTCAGGCCGCCCAGCGGGATGAACTGCACGCCGAGGTGAACATAGGGCGCGGCCATGCTCTTTAGATAGTCAAGTCCCCCGCTGGGGACGGCCGGAAAGAACTTCATGATCCAGCAGTTCTGTTCCAGCGCCGCTTCGATCTCCGAGGGGGTGCAGATCCCCGGAGCAAACGGCAGTGCCAGTTTCCGTGCCTCGGCCACCACCCGCGGGTTCATCCCGGGCGCCACACCGAATGCTGCGCCCGCGTCGTGCACTTGGCGGACTTGATCCGGCGTGAGCACCGTACCTACGCCAGCGATCATCTCGGGCACCGCCGCGCGAATCCGCCCCAACGCCTCGAGCGCCGCCGGCGTCCGCAGCGTCAATTCCATCGCCCGCACCCCGCCGTCCAACAACGCCCGTGCCAGCGAAACCCCATCCTCCGCGTCATCCACAACCAGCACAGCGATCACGCCGGTCGAGCGTAGTTGGTCGAGCAAGGGATCGGGGAAATTCGGGATCATGGCGGAATCAAAGGTGCTGGTGTACCTGGCCAACTCTTTCAGCGAGTGATTGTCCAATCCAGCCGCGGCGTGTCAAACGTCGCCGTTGGCGTTGTGGCCGAGTAATCGCTCCGTGTCAATCCAGGGCGATTCCCTTGTTGTTCTACACAAGCCGGACAGGAGTCGAAACGTGGCCGACGGTATTTGTCCCGGAGGGACAATCGACAGTAGCCCAGCGATTTATCGCTGGGTAACGTGGTCAGCGGTACGGGACGAAAGTCCCGTAGGGACGACCGAATCCCGACGTGCCGCACCGGCCGTGGAACACCTCCACAAGGCGCAGCCTCCGGTCGTCCCTACGGGACTTTCGCGACTTTTGTCGTATTCCCGGCCCCAGCAGTCAACTGCTGGGCTGTTTTCGGAAAGTCCCTCCGGGACTACGAGCGCACGAAAGATGTGTAGAACAACAAGGGCGTTGCCCTGGGAGCGGTTTGAGATGCTCGGCCTCGGATACGCAAACTCCTTCTCCCTTTGCGGCTCGGCACCTCTGCGCAAGCACCTTCCCCTACACCGCGCTGCCCGCCAAGCGCGCCGCGGTGTCTTTTCCGGCGGTTTGCCGCCGACCGGCAATTTCGGCTATAGTGTCGGCCCCGGAGCGGGGGCGCAAGCATGCGTAAAGATGATATTGAGAACGGACATGTCTCAAAACAGCTACCGTGAAATCACCACGAGCGCGGTCGTCTTCGGATTGATCGCCGGGGCGGTGATGAACGCGGCGATCGCTTACGCTGGATTGAAAATTGGCTTTACGATTCCTGGCTCGGCGATCGCCGCGGTGCTGGGCTTCGGCATCTTGCGCGGCATCTTGCGGCGCGGCTCCATCCTGGAGACGAACATCGGCCAGACCGTCGCTTCGGCCGTGAACATCCCCAACTCCGGCGTGATTTTTACCGTGCCCGCGCTGGTGCTGATGGCCGACGGGCTGCACTATGCCGACGGCTCGGCGTTCCGGTTTTCGGCCGGCGCCGCCGAGTTTTGGATGATCACGCTGGCCTGCATGGCGGGGGCCGTGATGGGATGCGCGTTCATCATCCCGCTGCGCAAACAGATGATCGACATCGACCGGCTGCGGTTTCCCAACGGAACGGCCGTGGCCGCGATCCTCAAGTCTCCCGGCGCCGGCGGACGCAAGTCGCTCGTGCTGGTGGCCGGCGCGTTGGTCGGAGCGCTGATTTTTCTGCCGGCCGGATTGCCTACCATCAAAAACCCTGCCCCGCTGGACGAACTGGACAAATTAGTCGCGGCGGAAAAAATCACGCTCTCCCAAAAGGAGAGGACCATGCGGATCGCGCCTTGGGTCGAAAGCCAGTCGCTTCCGCAGGAACTGATCGACCAGGGTAGATCGCTCGCCGAGCAGATTGAAGCCGGCGAGATCGAGCGCGCCGACGCCGACGCGTTGGCGCTAATGGCTTACCAGATCTCCGCCGGCGAGAAACAATGGAGCGATCTGATCGAAATGTTCTGGGCCAAAAAGCCGCTGCCCGGCTATAGCGACCTCGGCTGGAGGCTGTCCACGCCCCGGCCGGCCGAGACCGGCGCCGCCGCGGACCTCCGGCGTTTCGATGAACAATGGGAGGCCGTCGACCGCGACCAGCCCGAGGTCTACGGTCATCAATTACCTGATCTGGTGTTGACGGACGAATCCATCGACGTCGGCCGCTGGCTGGGGTTTCCGGATTACGTGTTATTCGTGTTCGCGATCGCGCCGTTTTCGCTCGGCGCGGGTTACATCACCGGCCGCGCCGGGCTGGTGGTGCTGGCCGGTGGCGTGCTGGCTTATTGGGTCTTGAACCCGGCCGGCTACCTGATGGAATTGATGCCGGCCACGATGCAGGGGCACGAAGTGCCCGACCACGCGCGCGTCGCCTTCAACCGGCCGTTGGGGATCGGCATGTTGATCGGCGGGGCGATCATGGGCGTGCTCGCCACGCTGCCGGCGATGCGGGCCGCCATCAAGAGCATCGCCGGCGCCGCCGGCTCTCGCACCGCGGAGGCGGATGAACTGAGCCTGAAGCCGCTCATTGTGGCGGTCGTGCTGTGCGCCGTCGGACTGTTCGTGGCGTCGACGTTGGCCCGCTACGGAGGCCAGGCGGCCGCGGATCCGCCCAAGGCCGCGACGCCGGGGGCCGACGGGAGTGAAGCAGCGGACGATCCGTCTCACGCCGACACGCCCGCGCCCGCCGGCGATGACGCCCCCGCAGGGCCGAGTTGGACCTCTCTGATTCTGCAAAACGCCGCCATCACGGTCGTCGGTCTGTTTTGGATCTGGTTCGCGGGGATCATCATCGCCCAGTGCACCGGCATGACCGATTGGTCGCCGATTTCGGGCATCTCGCTGTTGACGATCGCCCTGATGTTGGCGCTCACCGGCGCGACGCAAGTCATCGGCGCCGTGTTGATCGGCGCCGCGCTGTGCGTCTCGGTCACCTGCGCGGCGGACATGATGCAGGACCTGAAGACGGGGCACTTGGTCGGCGCGTCGCCGCGCCGGCAACAGATCGTGGAGTTGGCCGCCACGGGAATCGGTCCGCTGATCACGATGTTCGTGATCTGGCTGATCGTCGAAAAGAACATGGCCGTCTACGGCGTCCCGATGGGCGAGGGCACCGACACGGCGGCGCCGCAAGCGGCGGCCGCCAAGGCCGTCATCCAAGGCGTCGGCGGCGGAGACATCCCGTACGTGTTGTACGGCTGCGGCGCGCTGCTGGGCGTCGTTCTTGGCATCGGCTCCTTCGCGGGGCTGGGCGTGCTGGTGGGCATCTCGATGTATCTGCCGTTGGAGTTCGTGCTCACCTACGGCGTCGGTTGCTTGCTGAACATGCTGGTCGCCCGGCTCAAAGGGAGGGCTTGGGCAGAAGAATGGGGAGTGCCGTTTTGCGCGGGACTGATCGTCGGCGAGTCGCTGCTGGCTCTGGTGATCAACGCGCTGGTACTGCTGCGGTAAATCAAGATGAAGCTGATTGCTCAACTGTTGCTGGTGGTTTCATTGTCGACGGCCGCCTTGGCCGCTTCGACGGCGTATCACGTGGGTCTGGACCTGGCGGAGGAGCAATTGCGCGAACTGACCCTCAACGATGACGCCGGCAAGCGAGTCGCGCCGGACGGCACGTCGGAGCCGCTACTGAAAAAGGGTCGCAAGTTGACCGGTCCGGACATTGATCTGTTGCGTGATAATGAAGTCGCATGGGTGCGCGTGCGGGAATTCGACGTGCGGCGATGGCCCGGCGGCCTGCCATTTCTGGTCTCGATCGTCGTGATGGCTGGCAGCGCCGTTTGGATCTACAGGCTGAATAAGGCCGGCGCCGCGGGCGTCCGCGGAAAAACGCGCCCCTTGTCGCCGGCCGAGTTGTTACAGGCCGCCGAGTCGGCCGTCGCGCTGCTCGTCGGGCAGGTCGAGTCCGCCGAGTCGCCTGCGGCCCAGATACGGCTGATCGTGCAGGGCTTGGGCGTCATCGGGCAGGAGCAACTGGCCGCTTTTGTCGAGGCCCAACCGCGGCTGAAGGAGCAATTGGGATTGGCCGCGGCCGCCGAAGTGATGAGCCGTTTCGCCACGGCGGAACGACACGCCAATCGCTCCTGGTCGGCTGCCGCCGACGCTCACGCGGAAGAGGCCGTCACCTGCCTGCGCGCCGCCGAGCGCCTGCTGGCGGACACACGCCAACTATTGGCTTGACCGCCGCAGAATTCGGCGTCGGGTCCGCTACCTTGTGCGGAATCCGTCCTCGAAGACTGCTAACAGCGCCTCGTCCCACAGCTTGTCATGCTTCACGACATGGCCACGAGACGCTCGCTGCGACAAGCCGCGGGCGGCCGACCTCGCGCGGTCAAACCGAATCTCCGAAAACGCGCGATCGACGGCCGACTCCACATCTGCGCCGACTGCCGCGCGGCGTGATGCGCCGCGTAGAACTCTGCCTGCCGGCTGTTCTGGCGCACGTGCCACGGGGCCGATCGCGAACGGCTCAACAGCCTCGTCCGGCGATGCCTGCGCGACGTTCGCGATGGTTGCAGCCACCGGCGTCGTTCGCCCGAAATTGCCGCGCACCAGGTTCAAATCGTCGCTGTCGACCATGCCGTCGCCATTGACGTCGCCGGGACCGGCCGTGCCGAAATTGTTGCGGACCATGTTCAGGTCATCCAGATCGACTCGTCCGTCGCCGTTGGCGTCGCCCGGCAGCGGCGGGGGATCGGCGACGCCGGGATTGCCGCCCGGTGCGTCGCTGGCCCGCCAACTAGTCGCCAGCCCCCAGGTGTTTGCCGCGGCGGCGGCGTTGCGGATCACCAGCGAGTGGCCGTCGCCGTCGGTCGTGGGATACCAGTTGTCGCGGTAAGTAAAATCGAGGATGGTTTCGGCAACCGCTCCCTCAAGCAGCAGGTGCTCGCCGGAATTGCTCAGGCGGCCGGTGTACTGGCCCACCAGGTTGTCGACGATGCCGTAGCGAGTTTCGAACGCCGCCTGGTTCGACACCACGACGACCACGCCGCCGGGCGCCAAGTCCATGTCGGGGAAAGTGAACTCGATTCCGTCAGCGAACCGAATCCCGCCCAGAGAGAGCGGCGTGTCGCCGGTGTTCTGCAGTTCGATGAACTCGAAGTCGTCGTCATTGTACGGGCTCCCCGCCGGTGGGTCTTGCGGATGAAACATGATTTCCGTGATTCGCAACTCAGGGGGACCACCGACCAGGAACGACGCCGTGACCAGCCCGCTCCAATCCCCCCGTCGACGCGCCCGCGCCTTGAATTGCGCGCTCTCGTTGATCGTGATCACCGCCGTCGGGATGTCGTTGTTCGACAGTTCCGGCAGGATGAGAAAATCGGCGTCGGCGCTGTTGGAATTCAGGCCCTGGATGGCCAACACGTTTTCGCCCGGTTCGAGCAGCGGCAGATGTTCGCTGATCGGGAACTCACGAAACAGCAGCGCGGCAGCGTCGGACTGATTGCGGGTGGCCTCCGAATTCCAAGCCAGCCCGACCGGATCGTTAGCGCTGGCGACCCGGGTGCCGTTGATGTAGGCGACGAAGCCGTCGTCAAATTTCATCTTCAGCAGCAATGAATCGAGCGCCGAGGGATCGTCCACTTGAAACGGAATGCGGATATAGGCCGAGCTGTTGACGCGATACATTGCGTCTTCCACGTCCAGACCGATCACGGCTTCGAAGTCCGTGTCGCGATCGTAGCCCACTCCGGTGACGCCGGACGACCACGCCGAATCATCAAACCCCAGTTGCGTCCAGTCCGAACCGAGCGAATCATCGGACGGCACGAACACACTCGCGGCGGCGCCCGAGGGCAGCAGCGTCGTGACGTCGACGCTGGTCTCTGCCAGGATGGCATTGGGACTCAACCCGCCGCCGGGCAGTCGCGGATCGGCGCCGTCCAGCGTGTAATACAAGGTGTGCTCGGACATGACGTCCAATTGAAATCCCGGTTCGACCGAACCGCCGGGGTGGCCCAAAATCGGCGTCGACAGAAATTGCCGGTCGATCCATTCCGCGCGGTCGGCCAGCCATTGTTTCAGATGGTCGATCTCGCCCTGATATCCGCCAAACCGCGGCCGGACTGCCGTCCAGCGGTCGAAATTGCGGACCTGCGCTTCGCCCAAGGTCTCGGCCATGCGATCGATCGTGGCGTGGATGTTTTCGGTGCTCAGCACCGTGCCGCGCAGCTCCGTCCAGCGGTCGATCCACTTTTGCCAGAAATTGGGATCCTGAAAAAGCCGATCCCACCAGGGGTAATCGAAAAACCTCGTCGCGTCGCCGGTGCCATTCCAGGCCAGGGGGTTGGAGTCGCGGCCGTCGGTCGATCCCATCGAGCGGTCGAAGTCCCAGATGGGGCCCATTTCGATCTTGCCGCCGCGGTCCTTATAAAAGTACCCGCTCAACCGGAAGGCATCGACGTTCATCGGCAGCACGTTGAGGATGTGATGGTCGATCCACGAATCGACGTCGATGTATTTGGCGTAGCCGATGTCCGGATCCGCAAAATTGGGACCGTCCAACACCGCGCGGAATTCGTTGAAGTAGTTCCTGATCCAGGCCTGTTGCGCTGGAACTTGTTCGATATCGTCTTCCTTGGGATCCACGTAGCGAATGGTCTGCCCGGCGGCGCTGAAACCGCTGTCGAATGGATCCGGACGATCGATCTTCAAGATGTAACCGCCCGATATTTCCGGTTCCGCGATGTCCCCCGGCGTCAATTCTTGGATGTCGACGCGGTCCGGGCCACGTTTGATTTTCTCCATCAGCGAGTAGACGCCCACGTAATCGGCCTGTGACACGGGACCGCCGTTCTGGTTGAAATACACCTCGACGAACCGGGTGCGGACCGCGTAACGGCCCACCTGGTTGCTCAAATCATAAATCAGCGGATTGCGCATCAGCGCCCGGTCGAAATTATAGGCGGCGTAGAGGATCCAGTCGGAATCCGCGGGCATTCCCAAAGGCGAGATATCCGCGTCATTGTTGTTCGCGTCCCAGGCCTCGATCGCATACGAGGCTTTTTCCCGATCCACCGTGCTGGAGCCGCGCCTGCGGATTCCTCCGCGGGTGCTCAACGTGGGGTCACTGGTCAACACGGTCCGGCCGTCGACCTGTTCGAAGATCGACATTGCCATGGCCTGAAAACCCTCGGTCGGCGGGCGCTGGCCGTTGAAATTCTCCAGCACGATGACTGGCAGGTCGGAAGAAAACTGCGCGACCGCATTGTCCATCAGCACGTACGACTCGCTGGCCGTGCGGCTGGCGACTAATCCCGGGGCGACGGCCTTGGCGCGGATCGTCGTGGACTGGCTGATGTCAAGCGGCCGATCGAAGACGCGGCTGCGCGCGTTCGGCTCGCTGCCGTCCAACGTATAGATGATGACCGCGTCGGGCGTCGGCGTCGTCAGCGTCAAGCTAAAGGCCTCCGTGAAGATTCCACCGGTTACAGAGAATTCCACTGGCTGGGCGGCGGCTGGCGAACCAAGACCGTTGAAATCACCGGGAGTCGGTTCGAAAAGAAAATGATGGACGTCGGTCTGGATTTCGCCGCGGACGCGCGAGGTCAACTCCGGTAACACGAGAAAATCGGAATTGGCGGCGCCGGCGTTCAGCCCTTGAATGGCCAGCACGTTCTCGCCGGTACGTAACGATCCCAAATGATCGGAGATGTCAAAGTCCTCAAACTGGACGGCCAAACTGTCGGAATGGGACGACGTGGCTGAGGAATTCCACGTCGGGTCGGTCGGCGCGTTTTCTCGCCACACTTCATCGCCGTTAATGTAAGCCACGAAGCCGTCGTCGTATTTCATCCGCAACGTCAACGAACTCAACGCGCCGGCATCAGCCACGTCAAAGGGTACGCGCAAGTAGGACGTGCCGTTCTGGCCCCACATCTGATCGCCCACGTCCAGCCCGATCAGATTCTCATAGCCGGCGGCGCGTTCAAAGCCGATGCCGGTCGTGCCTTGAATCCACGTGGAATCATCAAAGTCCGTCTGCAACCAGTCGCTCGCCAGCGAGTCGTCGGCCGGCACCCATCCGGCCGCGGCGGAACGGGACGGCAAAACTTCCAAGGTGGTGAATTCCTGCGGCAAGCCGAACGAAACATCGGTCAATTGCGGCGGATACTGCGGAGCGTATTGGAACGCCACGCTCCGGCCGTCCGGTTCAACCAACGCCAAGTACTCTCCGCCCGACCGCAGCGCGAAATTGGTGTGCAAGAAACTTTGCGGATTGATGCGGTCCTTGTTCGAGGCAAACACCACGAGGAAACGGCCCGGATCGAGAGTAACCTCCGGAACGCGCCACTTGTCCAATTCGTTCGCGTCGTCGGTCAGGAACCAGCCATTCAAATCGGCCGCGGTCGAGCCGGCGTTGTACAGCTCGAGCCAGTCGGGAAAGTCCCCGTCCTCATCGGCCAGCGTCGTCGAATTGCTGGCCATGAACTCGCTGATGACCACATTGGCGGCCAGCACCATGCGAGGCTCGAGCGGTTCCACTTTCATGGTCCGCCGTCGACTCGCGGGTTTAGCGGCGCCACTCATGGGCAATCCGAATCTTCGGCTGTCAGTCCTACGCTTTGACGCACGTCGCATTCCCGCCTCCAGTGGCAAACACGTTGATCCGTGAAGAAAAAGTCAAAAAGAATAGAAACGTAAGTATCGCCTGTCGCCGGTTAAAGTGCCAGCATTTGTTTGGCGCCCTGTGCGTCGGCAGGCTCGCCTCATTTCCGGAACAGCATACCGGGTGCGGAACATTCAATTAAGTGATTTGACGCACAAGAGATACGGGAAACGTACCCGCCTGCGGCCGGAAATCCCACACACGTCCGCACCGAACCCCCAACCGGAGGGAATCGTTGACGTAGAGTTATTGCGTGATGAATCGTATCGCACCCTGATCCGGCCGACCGATTCGGGTGGCCAATTAGTCGCATGGTTTACATCGTTTTGATGATCGGTCTGTTGAACCTGGCGTTGGGATTCGCGCTGGGATTGTGGGTGGACTATCATCCGCGCCGGACAATTGCACCGGCCGCCGACCTGCCCGAAGATGCCCCGCCTCCAACGGCGATCGCCGAGCAGGCTGCCACCGAAAACGAACCGGAAGAGTCGTTCGCTTTCGGGCCTCTGGCGCCGCAATTGCAAACTGCCGGTATCCCGGATGAATGGCTCGACCTGCTGGACGGCGTCGAGAGCACCAACAGCTTCGTCGAGGCTTCGATTCAAGTACTCAAGCTCGAGGTGGGCAAATACCGCGACCGGCTGGTTCAAGTGGAGAGCCAAATCCGCCAAGCCGCAGAACCGCATGACGAAACCGTCGGCCACTGGGCGGAAACAATGAAATCCGTCAATGAAGAATGGCTCCAGCGGCAAAGCGAAGCGGCCTCCTATTTACAACAGCGGCAAGGCGGCCTGGGCGAACATGCGTCCATGGGAGCCCGCCTGGGAGAAATCCTGTTGGATCAAACCGCGCAGATCGAAACCACGTGCGGCAACATCGATCAACTCCAGTACGGCGACGGCCCTGGCGCCGCGCGGCAAAAACTGATCCGGGAGATGTCCCGGCTGCTGCGGATGGCCCACGAACTGCGTGACCGCGTGCAGGACTCGATGGCCGCCGTGCTCGCCCAGGAAGGCCGTTTGGACGCCATCGACAAAAAGCTGCGTCTCGACGCGCTGACGAATATCCGCAACCGCACCGGCATTGAACAACTCTTCGGCGACTGGTGGAGCGGCAAGTCCGACGCGGCGCGGCTGTTGAGTATCGCGGTGATGGACATCGACCACTTCGCGCGCATCAACGAACAGTTGGGGCCCATGGCCTCAGATTGCTTGCTGGCCGAATTGGCCGGATTGCTGGACGAATCGATGGGCCAGGAGCGCAACGACCACGTCGTGGCGCGGCTCGGCGGTCAGCGGTTCCTCTTCTTCTTCGCCGATTGCGGTCCCCGGCAGGCCACCAGCACCATCGAGCGGATCCGCCAAACGGTACACGCAACTACATTCGAATGCTCGGATGACGACATTCAGTTGACCGTCAGCGCGGGCGTCGTTGAATCGCGGCACGCGGATACGACGTCCTCGATCTTGGAACGTGCGGCAAAAACGCTAAAGCAGGCCAAGCAAGCGGGCCGCAACTGCACGTACGTGGAGGAAGCGTCCGGTCCGACAGCCGTCGACCCGCCGGAATTCAAGGTCAAGGCGCGCGTCATTCGCGTCACAGGTGACGACTGATTCACATTCGTCGACCGTGGTCTGCCGACTCACGCCGGCAGCGTGACTTGGCGGAAAAAACCTGCGGCAGCCCAGCGTTGAAACCATTGTGCCAACTGTGAGGACAAGTCGTCCAGATCATCTTGGCAGTCTGCCGCGGCGCGCGACACCGCGTCGCCGATGGCGCCGCCGGCGGCCAGCGAACTCAAGATTGTAAACTGCGTGCGCGACAACGCGTGACGCCGCACAACGTAGTCCCGTCGGCAGACGGCCAACCACGTTTTCTCGCGCGACGGAGGCCGGGCCGCCTGCTTGCGGCGCAGCGCCGAGTAATATTCGCCGACGGCGTAATCCAATTCCAACAAACGCAGACACTCGACCGTCGACAGCGTGGCGTCCGGCCAGCGCTCGGGTGGAATCGCCCGCAAATCAGCGGCGTTCAACAGCGGTCGTCGCTCCGGCCCGGGTGCGTCGAACGCCTCGTTGACGGCCCATTCCAGGCGCGCCAAATCCACCAGAAACAGCGGCGTCGACGCATCGGCGTCACCGCCCGGCGGGCTGGTCTCCGCGAGATACCGCGGGAATTCGGCGCCCAATCGGCCCAGGGTATAGCTGTGCGAAGGGTACTTCTGCAAGTAACCGAAACTGAACTGATCGAACAACGCACCGCCCAATGCCTCGAGGAGCGCCGGAAACTCGCTTCGCAGACATTCCAACAGCCGCGCGTAATAGGCGCCTGCATAAATGCCCAGCCGCGCTTCGGCCGAGAGCGTCTTGGAACGCGTAATGATCTGTTCAAGATTTCCCGCCGATACCTCACGCAATTGCCGCGCATCTGCCGACGCCAGTCCGTCCCGCACGCCGCCGTAGTGCGTGATGACCGATTGCATCCAGCGTTGCGTGCGTTCCAGGTCGTCCATAGTGCATTCGCGCCCTTACGAGACGTCCGGCAAAATGAATGATACGGGATTGGATATGGCCGCGGAATCAGAATCCGCCGCCTCGCTCGTTACCGCTTCATCCACGACCGGCAACTTGCCCGTTTCAATAAATTCCCGGGCTTTGAGCACTTCGGCGTGCAGCACCGGAAACGGCGGAATCTTGGCGTCCCATTCCAACAGGGTGGAGACGCCGCCGGTCAGTTCGTGCGCCCGGCGGTACAATTGCCACACCGGATCGATCACCTGCCCGTCGTGCGTGTCGATCAGGTGGGTTCCGCAATTTGTGTGTCCCGCCAGATGAAACTGCACCACGTGGCCGGCGGGGACGCCGGCGAGAAAATCGGCCGGATCGAAATCGTGATTGAAACCCGACACGTAGACGTTGTTCACGTCCAAGAGCAAGCCGCAGCCTGTCCGCTCGACCAGCCGGTCGAGGAACTCCCATTCGCACAGCGTCGACTCGGCAAACGTCAGGTACGAACTGGGGTTTTCCAGGATCAACGGGCGCTCCAAATAATCCTGCACGATCCGCACCCGCTGGGCCACGTGCCGTAGCGAGGCTTCCGTGTACGGCATCGGCAACAGGTCGTGTGTGTTCTTGCCCGCGACGCCGGTCCAACACAGATGGTCGGACACCCAACGGGCGCCGGTCCGCTGTGCCAGACGTTTGAGCCGCGCCAGGTAATCCAAATCCAAAGGGTCGCTGCTGCCGATCGACAGCGAGACGCCGTGCATCACAATCGCGTAGCGTTCAACGATCTGGTCCAGGACATACGCGGGCCGTCCGGCCGAGTCCATGAAATTCTCGGAGATGATCTCGAACCAATCGACCGCCGGCCAATGCTCCAAGATGTACGGAAAGTGAACCGTCCGCAGCCCGACGCCCAGCCCCAAATTCGGATGTCCCAGGCGTGCGACCGTCATTGCCATCCTCCAGTGAACTCGCCCGGCGGCCGTCGCAAGAAAAAATCCGGTGGACTCATCTTTCGCGAGATGATCCACCGGACCGGTTCGATTGAAAGCGCGATTTCAAAACAGCGGGCCGGCGTTACGCCGCGGGCGGTTCGCCCACGGTGTTGCCTGCGGTTTCCATCAGTTCTTTGAACTTGGCCCGGGCCTTTTCCCAGGTTTCTTCCTTGAGCGGCACGGCGCATTCGCCCATGCCCTTGCAGGCGTTTTGGCCGGCCATCTCGCCGCAGCCGCCTTGTCCCTTGCACTCGTTCTGCGTGTGGCACGTATGCTCGGCGGCCGTCGCACAGGCGCCTTGCCCGGCGCACTCGTTATCGCCGCTTTTGCCTTCTCCTTTGCACGTGTTCAATCCGCGGCAGACGTGCGGTTCAGACAACAGGGGATTTTCCGCCAATTCCGTGCCGCCGCCGGCCGGTTCCGTGCCGCCGCCGGCCGGTTCCGTGCCGCCGCCCCCTGCATTGCCACCGGCCGCGCCGCCGCCGGCCGGTTCGTCTCCGCCGCCGCAGCCGGCGATCGTGCCGGCCAGCAGCCCGCCCAAGGTGGCGGAAGTCAAGCGATTGAAGTCGCGCCGGTTCAATTCAGTCCGTTTCATGTTCGTGAGTTCCTCATGTAAAAGAGCGTTTACGGGTCCATTTAAATGAAGCGGCGTGATCGCGACGACGCGCACAAAGCCGCCGCGCGAGGCGCCGGTAGCAGCCTGTTGAAAAAGTCGGGTGGCACTGCTGGCTTGTCCAGCAGTGGCACCCATTTTTGCGAATCTCGACTTTTTCAACGGGCTGATAGGTCCACTCACGTGCCAAGCTACAACCGCAATTCCAAGGTGTCAACCTGCCGCCAAGCGATCGAAGTCGATCCGGCGGCACTGATTGTATGCCAGCTAACACTAGCGATGACGCGGGCTGTGGTCGAACAACGAATCATCATCCGTAGGTATCCGTGAAATCCGCGGTTTTAACCCCTGGGCGGCTCCATTCTGCCATCGGTATGCAGACGTTTGAAATCGTCGCCACCGACGCCCTCGGCGAAGAAATCTCCGCCTCCCCCGTCATCTCCGGCGGCACCTTGTATCTGCGCAGCTTCGACGCGCTGTATGCGATACGCGGTTGGGCCGGAGAATGCCGTTGGGGAGGGCCGATTCTTCGGCCAATGGGCCACGTTGCCGGGCGAGCTGTCGGCTGACACCGCCGCTGGATGCCCCGTGGCGATCGGCGCCGCTTATACGGCGCTGCCGGCGGGGTTCTATTTGCTGTTTGACGACGACGTCGACTGGGACTACATCGCGCTGTCCGATGCGATGAACGGACCGGCCGCAGGGAAGACCGATTTCGCCACGATCGCGTTGCACGAAGCGGGCCACGTCGTAGGGCTATTGCATACTCCAGGCGACCCGGCCAACCACATCATGAGGGCGAGCATTACTGGGGACGCCCGCAACGGGAACTTCAACCGCACGATCAAAAACGACTCAGCCTTCGACGCCGCCGAGCTGTACACCATCACCCGTGGCATCCGCACCGACACGCCGGGGTTGCCCCCCGACGGCGAATACCGCAAGCTTGGTGGAATGCGATCAAAACTCCTGCTCAGTCGCGGACTTGATCTGCTCTTGCTCCGCCTCGTAAGTTTGCATGGCGCGTTGGACC
>Ga0214472_10003412_pt1 | contig 16814 bp, 26 predicted proteins | sample RVTome_6_FD_207662 | JGI IMG/M metagenome (GOLD analysis project Ga0214472, IMG submission 207662) | Soil microbial communities from uranium-contaminated site in the Upper Colorado River Basin, Wyoming, United States - RVT140D175 | ecosystem: Environmental > Terrestrial > Soil > Contaminated >... | reverse complement strand
ACCCAAATTCGATGAATTGCTCTGAGAAATATTGCCGCGCATGGGGAACGAAATTTTGCACGGCTCACAAGAAAGTGAAGGCATGACGATCGTTCTAACCAAATCAATTCCGCGCGTCCGCCGCCAATACAATATGTACCGCGACGCAGGGCCGTTTATGGACGTTGTGGACGCCGTTTTATGGATCGCAGGCGGCGGTGGCATCAATTTGAACGGTCGCAACAAGGCGCCATCGTTCGCGCGAAATCTGAGTGTCGCCTGTCTCGAAAAGGCGATACGCGAAAAGAGAATCCGCCGGGCCATTAAGGACGGCACATTGAAGAAAGAAAGAGCATGACAGAAAACGAATCTCGCGCCGTCGCACTCGCGCCGTCGCAGACTGCCTTATCGGTATTCGACACCGCCGAGGGTTTTGAGTTGGCGCAGCGCATGGCTGGTGCGCTTGTGGCGTCTGACCTCGTGCCGAAAGAATATCAGGGCAAAGAAAAACTCGGAAACGCGCTGATCGCGCTCGACATGGCGCGGCGCACCGGATCGAACCCGGTCATGGTGATGCAGAATCTCGACATCATTCACGGGCGTCCGTCATGGCGGTCGCAGTTTATCATCGCCGCGCTGAACGCTTCCGGCCTATTTTCGCCGCTGCGTTTTGTGATGGATGGAGAAGGTGATGCGCGGACCTGCTACGCATGGGCGAAAGACCTTTCCGACGACGAAAAGCTGACGGGTCCAGTCGTCTCGATTGAAATGGCGAAGGCTGAAGGCTGGTTCGGCAAGTCCGGCAGTAAGTGGAAGACTATGCCGGAATTGATGCTGCGTTACCGCGCCGCCGCTTTCTTCGGTCGCCTGTATGCGCCTCATATCTTGATGGGTATGCAAACCGCCGACGAAGTGCAGGACACGCCGGAAATGCGTGACGTATCGCCTGGGCCGCTTGTCGAGCCCCGTGCAACAGGTGATGACGCGCCCGCCGCGCCGATCAAAAATGCTGACCAGAAGTCGGTAAAAATAACGGACACTCCCGCCGCCGCTGGCAAGGGTCGTCCGACCAAGGCCGACACCGATGCCGCCGAGGCCGATGGCCGCAAGGCGAAACATGCCGGTGCACCGCGCGAGACGGCACCCGCTGAATTGAAACCGAGCTTATTGGCCGCGTGGCAAGCGGGCTGGGATTCCGAGCCGGTTGCCACCGCTGGCGATAGCGCCGAGCCGCCGTTCGACATGGAGACGGGCGAGGTTTTCGAGAATGAGGCCGCCTCGCCGGTCAAGACCGAAACCGAAGCGGATGCGGCGCCCGCCCCTGCGCTTGCGACACCTGACGACTATGGGTTTTGACGATGACCGAAATTCAAAAAGAGATTGCCGCGCGTCACGTCCGCATCACGGCAAAAAAACTTGCCGCGACTGAGTTGTTTCGGTCGCGCGAGGAAACTCGATACTACTTGAACGGCGTTTATGTCGAGCCCCATGCGGACGGCGGCGTGATCCTCGTGGCAACCGACGGTCACAAAATGGCGGTCGTGCGTGACGTTGATGGCTTTGCAAATGCGCCGTGCATCTGTACCGCGCCAGCCGCGCTCGTGACAGCGTGCGTAAAGAATCCCAAGGCTGTCACTGGAATGCCAGGCTTCGTTCACTTCGTCGGCAACGTCGGATATTTGACTGCGCGCGCGTTCGACATTGAAAAAGAAAACCCTGTCGAGATCGGTCGCTATCACATCTGGAACGGCTATGCGCCAGAAATTGACGGCACGTTTCCCGACTGGCGGCGTGTGCTGCCATTTGTTGGAGAGGTGGTTGGAAACATTCCGCACATGGCGATTAACGGCGCATACGTTGCCCCGTTTGTCCGTGCTGTCAGCATGATCATGGGCGTCACGTTCGCCCCGCACTTATCGTTTATGCAGGCGGCAGAAGGTTCGCCCATCGCCGTGCAAAGCGAAACCGCCTGCGATTTTTACGGCGTGTTGATGCCGGTTCGTGCGCCGAAGGAAACAAAGCTCGTGCCCGCGTGGATCGCAGCCGAGATTGAAAAAGCCGGAAAAAAGGACATCGCAGCATGACCACAGAAACCGCAATTATCACAATTCTCGCCGCGTTATGCGCCGCCGCGATTTATCTACTGCGCCGCGATATTCGGCGGACGCAGGCGCGGGATGCTGTGATGCCTGGCGCGCATATTTATCGGGAGGGATTCCCTTGTGACGTGATTTCTCTCGACGACGACACGTCTCTGCCCGCCCCCATCGACGGCAACGCCGAGTTTTTCAAATCCCTCGCCACCGAGCCGGACACCACAAAGCCCGCGAAACTGAAACCGCTTCCGGCCAAGCGCACGCGCAAGCCTGTGGCAAAACGTGCCGCGCCGAAACGGACGACCGCGAAACTCGTAACGAAACCGGCGGCGAAGGCTGCGCCGAAAAAGAATGGACCGAAGAAATGAATAAGGGGCAAAAGGATTATTGGTGGAGCGTTGGGTTCCACATGGCACGCGGAGCCATTTTTCAAATCTGCGTGATCCTGATCGTCGCGTCACTTCTGGGCCAAGCATACAATTACGTATTCCCGCACCGCGACGATTGCGACGCCGCTGACGGCACTCTCTGCGGAATGCGCGTCTACACCGACGCCCGCACAAATCTTCAATACCTTGGAAACACTTCGGGCATCACGCCACGCCTCGGCGCGGACGGCAAACAGATTGGGGCGACACACTAATGCACGCGCAAATCCAAAACTTTCGCGGCCTGACCGCCGCCGAGATCAACCTCGAAAAAGTCGCGCTCGTGGCGGGCCACAACGGCGCGGGGAAAACGTCGGCGCTGCTGCCGGTCGCGTGCGCCCTGTCCGGCATCACGACGCCCCTTGGCCTGCGTAAGACCGATGGCGGTATGCTGGTTAAGACTGGCGCAAGCAAGGCGCTTGTCTCCATCACGAATGGCGAAAACTCGGTTTCGATCGAATGGCCAAAAGGCGACCGCGTGACGAAAGGCGACCGCCCGCCCGCCGCTTCCGAGGTTGCAACCGGACTCGTGAACGTCGCAGAAATGACGACCGCGGATCGAAGTAAGTTTCTGACGGACCTGCTCAAGATCGAACCGGCGCGAGAAGATTTCGACGCCGCCTGCAAAAAAGTCGGACTTATGGGCGATACCCAAAAGGTCTGGGAAACAATCGAGCGCGACGGCTGGGACGCGACGCATGGCAAGGGCCAGAATAAGGGCCGCGAACAAAAAGGCGCGTGGCAACAGGTCACGAAAGACGGCGCGTATGGTGCTAAAAAGGCCGAGGCTTGGATGCCGACGGGCTGGGATGATGCGCTCGCCTCAAGGTCGCTCGACACGCTGGAATCCGACGTAGCGGCGGCGAAATCCGAGTTGGAATTCGCTATTGGCAAGTTGGCCGTCAGCGAGGGTGAATTCGCGCGGCTTGCCGAATTGGCGAACGGCGCTCATGCGGCCTGTGAAAAGCGGGACGCGGCGCGCGAGATCGTGACGGCAAAAGAAGCTGAATATACGGCGGCACAAAAGGCCCGCACCGATTGCGAGGAGGCGACCGACTCCCTAGGACTGCCCTGCCCGTCATGCGGCACGAAACTCGAAAACAAAGCCGGTCCGGGCGGCGTCGGGCGCGTGCTGGTCGAGGCCGTCACGCTGTCGAAAGCTGAATTGGATAAGCGGCGCTCGGCAATAGCGTCGGCAGACGGCACGCTGAATAAGTCCAAGGCAGACTTGGGCGAGGCGCGGGCGGCGTTGCGTGACACTGAATCCGCTTTGCTTGCAGCCGAAAAAGCGCAAGCTGAAATCGACGCAGGCGCGACAACTGACGGCACATCGGCGACGGAAGTCGATGCTATGCGCGAGACGGTGCGCCGCGCTGAAATCTCGCTAACGGCGTTCACCACGAAAAAGGAAGCCGACCGGATACACGGGGCGATTCAGCGCAACGAATTGCTGATCGGCGTGCTTTCGGAGTCCGGTGTGCGGCGCGAGGTTTTGCTGCGCAAGTTGGCTGAATTTAACACGATGATGGCTATACGTTGCCACACCGCAAAATGGTCGCCGGTCACGGTTTCGGATTCGCTGACGGTTGAATATGGTGGTCGGTCATATTCGATGCTGTCAGGTTCCGAGAAATTCCGCGCCTCGGTCACGTTGCAATTCGCGATTGCCGAATTGGACGGATCCGACGCCGTTGTGATCGACGGGGCGGATATCCTCGACCGCGCCGGACGCACGGGCTTGATGGCTGCTGCGGTCGCATGGGGCAAGCCCGCGCTGATTGGAATGACGATGCCGTCGGTTGACGACGTGCCGGACTTATCGGCGCGCGGGGTCGGCTTTTCTTATTGGGTTGAGGCCGGTAATTTTAACGGAAAGGTGGGTGCGTGATGGCGTGGCCGCGTGACGCATATGTCGGGCAGAAGGTTGTTTGCGTGGATTATCCTCAAAAATACCAAGCATCTTTCCCCAATCTGAAACACCCTCAGAATGGCGAAATCTATACCGTGCGCGAGGTCTTTTTATTCAGAGAACACATATTCATCAGGCTTCACGAAATAAAAAATGAGAAGAATGAATCTGCTTCATTTGAACTAAATGAAGCTGCTTGGTTTACCGACTGGTTCCGCCCCCTCGAAACCCGCCGCACTGAAAAAACCGTTTCCGAGATCATCCGCCGCGCGCTCGACGTGAATGTCGCGGTGCCAGCATGACCGCGCACGAATTCGAGGCTTATGCAAACACGGGCGACGTGTACCGCGTGACGGCAGCAGATAAAGACGAGGCGATCAAGGAAGTGTGGCGTCTCGCGCCGATGATCGTCGCGTCGTTTCGGCTTTACAGCCTGACGCTACTCGGAACATGCCAGCGCACAGAGGAACACAACGGCGGCGGGGTCGCGGCATGACCACCGCAGACGAATTAATCGGCGCACGGATCAAGCGTCGTCGCGCCGAGTGCGGGAAAACGCTTGCCGCGCTTGCCGACGATATTGGCGTGACGCCGCAACAAATCTGGCGTTACGAGGTCGGGCAAAATCCGGTTTCGGTCGCCAACTTGCTTCACCTGTCGGCGGTGCTTGGCGTTTCTCTTTGCTGGTTTTTGGCAGACGTTGCCGACGCTGACCGCCCGCTTGGTGGCGAGGCGCGGCGAAAGTTTTTCAGATTGCGGGGCGGGAAATGACCTCAACCGAAATCGGCACCGCATACACCTCACAAGAAGCCGCCGCGCTCTTACGTCGCTCGACAGGCACGCTCGCGAATTGGCGCGTCTCAGGAAAGGGGCCGCCGTTTATTCGGATCGGCGGGCCTATCACATATCCCAAAGCGGAGTTCGACAAATGGCGTCAAGAACACATGCAGCCCGGCGCTCCGGTGCATCGCGCGAGGAAATCTCAGGCGCGAGAAGTGAGCGCGAATTGAAGGCGCTGGCGAGCCGATACGGTTACGCGGCGGCTTGGGTCAGCAACATTTTAAAGGCGCGGAGTGCGCGGAAATTCGCGCGGTAATTTCAATTTAAAAAGGGCCAAGCCGTGCGGCCCATCACGCCACGGCAAAAAAGGAAAACTGAAAATGCAAAGCCTTATCGTTTATGCGCCTGACGGGCGCGGGAAAACTCACAACGCGGAACGTATCCGCAAGGCGTTCGGGTTGACGCGGATTCACGATAACTGGTCGCCGTCAAATACCCTTTTCCGCGTTCGCGACACGCTCATTCTGACAAATGCTGAACCGCACAACCTACGCACGTTCCTGCCGGAAGTCGGTGTCATGTCACTCGGCAATGCCATCGCCGTTTGCAACGCCCAGCCCGATCCGGTCGCAATTCCGACGCCTGAGTTTGGCTGCTTTTGGATGGTGCTTGCCGACGGCGCAAATGCGACAACCGTCCGACACACGTCATTCGAAAAAGCGCAGCGCGAAGCCAACCGCCTCGCCAGGCTCAACGGCGGCAAAAAGTTCTATGTGCTGGCGTGTTGTGGCGCGGCGGTCGCCGATGCCGCCCCCGTGTGGCATCAGGCGGTCGAGTCGCTGCCGTTTTGATTTTGTGACCGCGTGGCGGCCGGAATCGAATTCGGAGGGCGATAACCATCACAAAATAACGCGCCAGATTAAAAACCCGCCACGTTTTTCTGCCTCCACTAGCTTCCAATGCGCTTCCAAACAAAAATGGGTTATCTGCGTTAAATCAGATAACCCATTGCTTTTATTGGTCGGAGCGGCCGGATTCGAACCGACGACCCCTTGTCCCCCAGACTGAATTTCGGACTTTCACGGTAAATATAACGGCATCACGATTTTGTATTTGACAAGCGCAACAGCCGGTTTATTGTTGCCGTGCAGTAAAAATGACGGAAGCTGGTTCACGCGAGATCATGGTGGGTTGCTTCCAGTGCGGTTCCAAGATTGCCGCGCACTTTTTTGAGACAATCAAACCCGCGCCGATTTGGCGCACCTGAAAAGAGGATATGTCAATGTCTAAACGCAACAAGCTGTCACTCCCGACAGCGAAGAAGCCCGAATCAGATTTATTACCCCCCGCCGCGCAGGTGTTGGCAGCCAGCGCGGCAAGTGGGGAAACAGACCAGCGGGGCGACGGCGCGACGGCGCCGGACGCGCCTGACGAAACCGTTTCTGGATTTGTGGCTGTTGAGTATGCGAGCCGCGCCGAGCCCCTTGGGCCAACACCCAGTGAGGCATTTCTCACCCCGTCGCGCCACATTAAGGAAACCGCCGCTCACTTCGGAATCTCCCCAGCCGAATTGACCGCCCGCGTCGAGGCCGGTCCCGTCGAGGAAGTGACCGACGACGAGCCCTCGCTCGAAAATGTCAAATCTGATTTGACGCTTGAGGCATCCGGCAAACTTGACCCATCCGCCCTCGCCGCCGCGATGATCCGCGCCCGCAAGGCACGCCTCGGACCCGCCGCCATGCACATGCAGGCGTCGGACTTTGTGACAGATTTGGAAACGGCGATCAGGGAGGTGGCGGGGTGACAAAAGAAGCTGGCAACCGCGCCCGCCTCACAAAACGCCACGTCGAATCCCTTGCCGCGCCCGGCTTCCATTGGGATTCCGACCTGACCGGCTTCCACCTGCGCATCCTGAAAACCGGCCGCAAGGTTTACGGCTTCCAGTACCGCGACCGCGCGGGACGCCAGCACCGCCCTAAAATCGGCGTACACGGGCAAATCAGCGCCGACCAGGCCCGCGAGATCGCCCGCGACTGGCGCATCGAGGTCAGCGCAGGCCGCACGCCTGGGGCTGCTACTGGCGGCGGGGCCACCATGCAGGCGCTATCACGAAAATATATGACCGACTATGCCACGCCCCGCAAAAAGCCACGATCGGTCGGACTCGACGAAATCTATTGGCGGGTCCACACCCTGCCCCTACTCGGCAACCTGACCGTCGCCAGCATCACGCCGGCCGATATTCAGAAGGTCATGTCGCGGCTCAAAAAGAAGCCCGCGACCGCGAACCGCGTGCGGGCGCTGCTGCATAAGTCGTTTGAGTTGGCAGAAGACTGGAAAATCCGCCCGCGCGGGACAAATCCGGTCAAAGAGGTCGAAAAAGTCGTCGAACCGCGCGCCCGTCACCGATACCTGACGCCGGAAAATCTCGGCAAGCTGGGCGCGGCACTGCGCCAATATGAGCACGCGGCCATGATCGCCGCCCCGTCCGGCGCTCGATTGACGCCAGACGAAAAGGAAGCCGACGCCCGCGTGCGTGAATTGGCGCGAGCCCGCCGCCGGTTCGCTGGGCTGGTCGTGCTGCTGCTGATAACCGGCGCGCGGAAACTCGAATGGATGCACGGGCGCTGGGAGTGGGTCGATTTGGAGCGCGGCCAATATCGCCTGCCGGACTCAAAGACCGGCGCGAAAACTATTTTGTTGAGCCCGCCCGCCGTCGCCATTTTGAATAATTTGCGCGAGTTGTCGGTCAAGGGGAATCCGTACATCTTTCCCGGCACGAAACCCGGAAAGCCGCTGCATGAAGAACGTGCGCAATGGAAAAACCTTTTGGCGATCGCCGGACTTGAAGGCGTGCGGATCCATGACCTGCGCCACTCGTTTGCGTCGGCGGCCAAGTCGTCGGGATTCGACCGCGCCATCGTCGCCAGCTTGTTGCACCACAGCGATGAGGCTGTGACCGATATTTATGCCGACCTTTTTGACGACGTGACGCGCGGCGCACAAAATGCGACGGCTGACGCGCTTATTGGATGGATGGAACGATAAGCCAAGCCTTTCGCCCAAATATGTTCGAGAATGATCACGCTCGGTCACGCCGCGCCGAAATCCACGCCTATTTAGGCAAAAGATTCCCGAACAGGGTCAGACCTATAAATCAGGTCCACCCGTTCGGGCTTTTAACACCGCTCGCGCACCCACTTTGCCAGCGCGTTCTTATCCGCAGCAACATCGTTCCGCGAATTCCAGTCCCAAGCCCACGCCGTCAGGATTTCCTCAAGAGGCATATCGCGCCCCTCGACATGCGCCTCAAGGGGCAACAGCGGGCGCGTCGGAGCCATCAGGCTTGACGGCGGCTGGCATCGGTTGACCTGTACGACCGGCGTCGAGCACGCGCACAGTGTCAGCGCGCAGGCCGCAATAATCAGAGTCTTCGTGAACATATTTGATGACCGTTTTGATGATGGTTTCGGTTTTCGTTTTTCCGGCGTCGCGGTTCGCGCCGAGATCGGCCTCGACTTTCACGCCGTCGCCGTAATTGACCGCCTGCTTTTCGACGGCCTTTTCGACCGTCGAGACGACAGCCGCTTTTTGCTGCCAGCCGTGAACGGTCCAGCCCGCCGTAAACGACACGCCAAGCGCCACGATAAATGCGACGATAACCCAAGGATTAGGCATCATGTGACGAGCCCCACAATAAATGCCGCACCTGACATAGCAGCGGAAACACATGCGCCGAATAACAAAACGCCAGCGGCTAAAACTCGCAACACGCAGTCGTCGAAATTATCAATCTCCGTCGCCTCAACAGCCGCGAGAAACGCGCAAAAAAGAAATCCCACGGCGATCAGCATAAAACCACCCGCGATCATTCTGCGCCCTCGCTTGCGGGCTGGTCGATAAACCGGCCAATCTGACCAACAAGCGCAACCGCGGCCATGCACGTCACAAGGCCACCTGGTATCGAATCTTGAAACCCAAAAGGAAGTTGATTCCACGCAAGCGGCAATGCCAGCACGATCGCCGTCGAGCGCGTCGAGTACCATTTCCACCCGTCACGCCAATCAGCGACAAGTCGAGATTTAATCTTTTCCCACATGCTCATTTTGCAGCCCTCAGTTTCGACGCGCCCGATGGGACCACGCCTGTTTTGATATAAGCCTCAAGTTGCGCAGCAACGGGCCAGAGATCGACGTAAAGCATCCCGTTGTCGTCCTTTAGTTGCTCGACGCACCACGCCCGAAGCGCCATGTCGCGGGATTCGCCCGCTGACATCACGGCAAAGCCAGGCACGCAATCGGACTCGACGTAATCAGTTTCCGGTTCAGACGTGGATTCCGGTTCGGGTTTATTTTCCGCGCTCATTCGATTGCCCCGCTCGTCTGTGTATCCGTGCCGTCAAACTGTGCTCGGGCTTCCGCCTCGAAACGCGCTTGCGTAAATGACTCGGCTGCGACCGGATAACGCGCGATGATCTCGGCGGCCTTCGCGTTCAAGTCAGCAATCCAATTCGGATTTGCGACGGCGGGCGGGCGGTCGTCTGACCACTTGTCGTTTATCATTGCGTCGCGCAGCACCACGAGCGACGCAATAGCCTTCGTGATGTGCGACAGGCCGCTATCGGGGTCGATGTCCTGCCCCTCCCACCACGCCAGCAAATGACGCATAGAGGCATCGTGATAAACCGATGCCCGCACGCCGATGGCGCGGTAATTGTGGCGACCGTATTTGCGCGCGCCCTCAAGCATGGCGAGCCCAACCTCACCCATCACGGGGCCGGATATTGTCGAAAGAGGAACCTTGCCGGTTCCAACCGCATCCTTCGGGTTAGACGCCTTGATGCGTTCATCGCTCATTTTTCAGCGCCCAAATTCAAAATCATGCGGACAACGTGAATCGCCTCATCAAGCGTTTCGACGCGATAGCCGAGCGCCTCATTAATCATCATATGTTCGTGAGGATTTCCCTTCCCTTCCATCACGGCGACGATGGGAATTCGAGCCTGAAAGCCCCATGCGATTTCCATGACCGTTCCAGTTGACACGGCCTTCGCGCCTGAAAGATTTGCGAGGATGACATCGCAACGTGTCGCGTCGAAATGATCGCGCGTCATCACGCCGCGCGGCGTGCTTAGACATCCGAGGTGTTTATATTCGTCGCCATGACCAGACAGTTCGCCAATCTGACGCAGGTATTCTTTACCGCGCAACGGCGACAATCCCGTGGCGGGCAACAGGCGCGGAGTCACAAAATCGCGCCAGTCCTGTGCGCCATCGAAGGTAAGTCCGGTGATCGGTCCGGCCAGATAAACGAGTCCACTCATGCCCTAAATTCTCCATTGATAATATTCACAAGAGTCCGCTTGCCGTTCGCATATTGAATCCCATGCGTGTTGAGCCAGTTCGACGGGCCAGCGTTATATTCAAGGTGCAATAAAGACGACGTGCCAACCTGATAGCAGCCGTCAGTAATACCCGGCCCGTGGCTATGCCCAATGAACGATTTGACACCGATTGCCGACAGGCCCTTGCGGCTACCGCGCGAGCCGTTGACGCCTTGGTCGCCGTGCATCGCAAATTCAACAGCGCGAATCTGATACGGTTCGCCGCGTTTCAGGAACACGCATCGCGCTGTGTTTTTCAGCAACTTCCGCGCCCAATAGTGAAACGGGTCGATCATGCTTGAGCCATTCGGCGTCATCTTGATCGACCGCACGACGGCGAGCGCCGTTTCTAAATACGTCTCCGCGTTCAACGGATCCTGACGCCAGTCAGCGTCGGCGATCCAGCGCGTCAACGCCTCGACGTGGTTTGACGGGACCAGCACGACCTTCTTGTCGCGCGGGATATTGGAATCGATAAAATCGCAGGCGCGTTTTATTTCCGCCTCGACGACATCCATCGACGCCGACCGCTTGGCGATGTTCACGAATGGATTTTTTGCGTGATGATGATTCCGCGAATAGAAGTCGAGCAGGTCATGCAACACGACGCGCTTTGGCTTGACCGCCGCCATGATCGAGCGCGGGCCAGAGAACGTCGCGGCGATAACCGCAGGGTCGGCAAAATCGACATGCACGTCGCCAAGCACAAGCGCCTCGGCTGGCTTTGCCGGACGCGATTCCGTGCGTGTGTATTCGTGTGCGAGGTCGATAAATGAGCCATCGGCACAAGCGGAAATCTGGCGCATGTGAAACGCCTTGCCGTCCAACTCGACGACGGTCGCCGCATACGAGTGATGAAACTCGCCTTTTTTTCCCGCCTTGCTGTCTGTGTAATTCGGCTTCGTGACAGCGCCGGTCGTCGCCATGATCTTCGGCAGCTTGTGAGACGGCGTGGCAATCGTTTTGAGTTCAACGCGCGGATGCCCGACGATGCCAGACCGATGCCCCGTCATGCTGTCGAGGCCGGATAGTGGGCTGACGGCGGTCGGCTGCACTTTTACGTCTGCCATCACGGACAGATTGTCATTCAACAAAAACCGGCCGTCGAATAAATGCGGCACGACTTCCGGCGCCCACCACTCAAACGACTCGTTATTTTCGTTCCATTGCGACGTCGGGTTTTTGTAGCGATACGGAATCACGATCAGCGCGGCCTTGTTCGCCTTGCAGTAAATCTTGAGCGCGTCAAAGAACGGCTTGAAAACGGGAGTCGCGTTTTGCGCCGACGTGATAACAAATCGAGTTCCGGCCGGTAACGCTGTCTGAAATTCGACGGCGGGCGAGGAGGGCGCGACGGGGTTCGTGGTGCGATGTCCGCAGTCTCGGCACTTCCATCGCTGACGCACGCTGGAATCCGCCTTGCCGTGGCGGAATAAATTGGCACCGCCGCATTTTGGACACGCGCGGTCGGTCATGCGCCGAGTTCCGCGCGGGCGCGCTCCCAGAAAATCTTGCGCTCTGCCAGCCCATTCGTGCCGCCGTTTATGCGCTTTGTGATTCTGGTGAATTGCTCGCCATCAGCTAGAGAATTAAGCCCTCGCGACTGCCAAAACCACGCAGCCGAGCGGCAGGCATTTTGCGGCGTTTCCAGTAACTCAGGATGGGAAACGAGATCGAGTCCCAGCGCAGAGCCGCACGCGGCATAATTCGCATGACCCGTAATTTGGATGAGGCCGCGCCCTCTGTAGCGTTGCCCATCGCCGTCAGCTTCAGGCGTGTTCCCAAGCGCCTTGGCCTTGCTTCCTGTGTCGTAAGCCCCGCCTGACGCCAATTCCCGAACGTATCGCAACTGACCGGACTCATGCGCAATTTGGGCTAAAAATGCCGACGCGCGGGCTCGTGTGTTGATCTCGAATTCGACCATTGCCGAATTCAAGTCGGACACAAACTTATCGGCACGGGAGCCCGATTGTGGCATTATTGCCCGTAATTGGTCTGCCGAAATGTTCATTTTCATTTTGATCCGGTATTTTTAACGGACACGGGGCGCAATTATGCCCGTTAAAATTAACGGACTGCGGCTGAATTGCAACAGTTATTTTTGCCGAATGGTGTAACCTGCGTTTTATGATCAAAGAAATCGCAATTTTCGCGGCGCTGGTAGTCGCCGTTTTGGTCGTCGCCGCGCTTCCAAATATCAAAAATGGGTGCGCGGCGACGCAGGGATCGATTGTGTATTTGCTCGGCCCGAGCTGCTAGAGATTTTGCAGTCGCTTCACCGCGTCTGCCCTATTCAGCTTCTTTTGCAGCGGCGGCAGATTCCTCGATAGCGATGCGCTCTTGCGCAGCAATCAACCAAGCTTCGTGCTCGGCTTCGTTGTCTGCCGTTAAGTCCGCGATGAAATCGGAGTGCGCCTTATCAATGGCGGATTGCTCGGCCATCATGCGGGAGTTTTCAGAAACCATCCAAGGCGTGAGATTTTCGTGCGTGGTGTCGTCGAGCGCATAGCCTTGGCCCTGTCCGACGACATCGCCCGCGATGTCGTCAAACCATGCCGGAAGGTCTTCATCCGCCATCGGAAACGGGGTCTCGGCGATCTTGAAATCAACGCCGAGCGGCACGTCTTTCAACGCGACCCAAGCAACAAGCTCGTCGTCGGTTTCGTCGCGGGTTTCGGCAGGGATGACCTCGCAATCATATCGCTTGGCGGAAGTCTCGGTTTCTTCCGTCACGACGCGTTCAAAAGACACTGGTGTGACCACGACTTGACGACGCGCGAAAGGCGCGGGAAACATCACATGGATAACCCCGTCTGGCGTTTTATAGCTCACTGTTTTAATCATTGCGGAGTTCCTTTAATAGGCAATTTGACCAGAAGAGTTCGCATCTGCGGCATTGTAGGACGCACCAAACCCCGTTTTGTATGTGAAGGCTGTGGTAGTCTTAGAAACCAATGGCGTGAGTAGTTGTTCTGAAGACACAACAGCCGAATAATTTGCATCGGGAGCAGCGGCTGTCAGATTAACAGTGTAATTGCCAGTTGAGTTTCTAACCCCGCTCGATATCCCGAAGCTAGACGTGGGCGCACCCGTGCTACCTGTCATCGACCACCAAGCCTTAAGGGTCCTGTGTGACCCAGCAAGTGCGGCGGACGTGACAGCCTTCGCCGTATCCGTGCCCGTATCAACTTCCGCTGTTGAAGTGAGAAGCACCAAGCCCTTTTGCGTTGTTGATGCGACAAGAGACGCTAAGCCAAGCGGAGTCACCGTCCGCACAGCATCAGTCAAGGCCGCTGTTTCGATACCCGTCGCAAGCTCCGACTCGCCAGTAGCAGTAGTCGATGCCACCCGCGCAATAGCTGACGTGCCGTTAAAGCGCACGACTCGGATGCAGCCCCAAGTTGTTCCGCCAAAACAGTAAAATTCAAGAATGTCGAATTGCGCGGGTTGGAAATTGACAAGCCCCGGCAAGATTAGGTTGCCCGAATATGTCAGGAGCCCCGGAGCCGCATTTGTGAATCGCAGAAGGCGGCGCATACCTGCGGTGCCCGCCGTGAACCCGGTAATCCCGACCGCTCCTGTGATTTGAACAGTCTCACCAGTCGCTGAGGCAATGTTCGGAGTTGCCGACGATGCAATATCAGCGCCCTGCGCTTGATTAATCGGCGCGCCGCTCATATTCAGCGCCCCGGTCATCGTGTCGCCAGCCTTGGCAACCTTATTTGCCGCGCCGGTCGCTGCGATCATGGCGACAATCGCGTCATAGACCTGCGTAAAATCTTCGTCATCAAGCGTGCCACCGTTCAACTCGACGACGTTGGCAAGTTCTTCTTGCAGATGATTAAGCGCGTCAGCACGCACGATCGTCGCAGGCGTTCCGGTTCCAGGATTGCCCTCTGTGTAAATCGGTTTTGCCGGATCGGTTACGTCGGCGGTCGGGTCATCAATGCGAAACATATTGCATCATCCTTGCGTTATTTTTAACGGTCAAAAGTCAAATTTATGGCGCGGTCAGGTTTCGACAGCCGCCCCCGTGTAAGCGAAAATCTGCGTCGTATGCGCGGGCGCGTATTTAGAAATCAAACACTCAAGCGGCTCGTTACCCCAATAGCGCAGCGGCTCGCCGACAGCGCCGACGCCAGCCCGCATCACCTGAATCGTGTCGGTAGCCGACGTGATTTGAAAAACGAAAATCCAGTCTGAATTTGTCAGCGCATCACCGATGGAATTCATCCCGACACGAAATGGCCGAAATTCCGTGATCTCGATGTCGTAACCAAACGTCGCGGCCAACTCGACGAAATACCCCGGCGACGCCCCGCCCTCGGCTCGCAGCTTTGTCAAAACCGCGTTGCGCCGAGCGTCAACAGTCGAAACGTCAAACTCGCAATCGTCAGGCAGTCCGGTGACACGCTCCCAATCGACGAGCATCTGGACTGTCGTCAGCGGGATCATTTCCGAAAGCAGGTCACAGTCTCGGTTGTGAATTCGTGCATGTTCGACCGAAAGACCATCAAGCAACTTTGTCAGGGTCGAGTCGGCGTCACGCAACCATGCGGGGCCGGTCGGCAAGAGTTCTTGTGCCTGCCCCAAATAATCCGTGCTGGTTGCCGTACAATCAGACATAAGTGATCGTTCCCAAAATAGGAATCTTTCCGGTCGTGTGTGTCACGTCGCCTGTCGGGATTGTGATCGTGTGGCTTTCCTCGCCAGTCGCCAGCGACACCGCTTCCCAAATTTTTGAAATCGGGATTGTTCCGCCCGGCTCACCAGCCCGCGCGATCATGTCTGCGAGTTCCGCCTCGATAGAGGCTCGTGTCGCTGCCGTGTCGAGTGTCAGATCAGCAATCGTCACGTCAAGTGCCTCGGCAATCGGCGCAACAGCCGTCACATCAGCCGTCACCGGACGGCGCATCGGATCGTCGATATACGCCTGCACGGTCGCCACATCGCCAGACAGCGGAATACCGTCGGAATAGGTGGCATCCATCATAAAACGCACTGTGACCGTGCCTGCGCCCAATTCGAGCGGATAGACCCATGCGCGGGTGACACCGGGAACCTCAAGCGCCCATGCCTCGTAATCCGTTTTTGATCCACCATGTGGCGGGTTTTGAATCCGAGCCAAAATTCGGGCCTTATAGAGCGGATCGGCTTCGTCGTCAGTGCCGCCGGTCAAGCCACCGGCAGCCACCACACAAGCGGAATTCACGCCCGGCACAGGGCTGATAAATGAAGCCGTCGCCGCCGCGTCAGTGTTGCCATCGACACCAGCCGAAACCGCCTGCACAGCGACAATCGCCACGCCGCCCGAAATCGTCGCGCCGGTCGTGACCTTGAAAATCGTTCCGTCGGCGCGCTGAATTTCAACGTCAATATCAATCGTCGAGCCGTTCGTGCCAGTCACGCTTATGTTGCCTGTCGCGCGGGTCGCCAGCTTGCGCAGGATTCCCCAGACGCGGCCCCAAGCCTCAAGCCCGTCGCTATCCGCCGTGTCAACAATCGCCTGACGTGCGATATACGCCTGATAGCCATAGAGCCCATGCGCGACGCCAGCCTGCACACGCGCCAGCACGCCAAGAAACGAGCGCCGCAGACGCGCATCCGCACCTGGCAAGCGGGCGTTAATGTCCGACTTGATCCGGTCGTCAATCGTCGCCAGCGTCGGGCGCGTGAATCCAGTATCAGCCATTTATCGAGCCCCAAACATTTGCAAATTTCAATTCACGGCTGCGGCCATCCGTGCGAGTGATCGTGACCACCATGTCAACGCGGTCCTGTCCGTTTCGCGTCACCGATGTCGCAATTCCAGTCGCAACCTTGTCGTCGATCAGCCATTGCAGCGCCTCGGCAACAGCCTCGCGCGCAAGAGCCATCGTCTCATTCGTGATTTTGCGGCGGAACAAAAGCCAGAGACGCGAGCCAACCTTGTCGCCATCGACTTCAGCAAGCGTGTCGCCCCACCAGCCGCGTCGCGTCACGTCGTCGGAAACGTCGTCGTCGGACTTCGCGCGCCGCCATGTGAAAAGCGAATTTATGACGGAAGATTCGAGATCGTCGCCGCCGGTCAAATCGCCCGCCGAAACGGAAATATCAGCCGAGAAAGTCTCAGGATTCCAGATCAGAGATACGTCGCTCATGTCTTTGGAACCCCGCCGTCGCCAACGCCGCCACTATTGATATGAACGTGATTTTTACCGGACACAGTGCCAGCAACTACGTCGCCTGCTGGCGCCGTG
>Ga0214472_10003411_pt1 | contig 16815 bp, 11 predicted proteins | sample RVTome_6_FD_207662 | JGI IMG/M metagenome (GOLD analysis project Ga0214472, IMG submission 207662) | Soil microbial communities from uranium-contaminated site in the Upper Colorado River Basin, Wyoming, United States - RVT140D175 | ecosystem: Environmental > Terrestrial > Soil > Contaminated >... | reverse complement strand
GTGAGGGGCGATGTCCACGATCCGCGCGTACACCTTGATCGCGTTGGCGTAGTCCGAAACCGTCATGCGCACGTCGGCCTCGAGCAGGAGGTGCTCGAGCTGGGCGCCGCTCTGGAAGCCGCTCCCTGCGGACGGCGTGGGGACCGGGGCGCCCCCCGCGGCCGCCCCGCGCGCCGGCGCGGCCGGTGGCGGCGCGACGGCCCTGACCGGTTCGGGTGGCGGCGGCGCCGGCTCACCATGCTCCGGCGGGGGCGGCGCGGCCGGCTCCTGCGCGGCCGGCGGCGGCTGCGGCGGGCGCGGCGGCGCGTCCGCGGTCAGGCGGGCCAGGCGGAGCATGGCCGAGGCCCGGCCCAGGATGACCTCGACGTCGGTCTTCAGCTTCTCGTCGTCGCCCACCGCCTCGAGCAGCATGTGGTAACGCTCCATCTTGTCCTCGAGCGCCTTCACCAGCTCGTCCTTCGGCGCCGTGCGCGAGACCTTGAGCCACGTCTCGCGGTCGAGGTGCGCCGAGCGCCCGAGCTCGCTGTCCACCTCCTCGAGGAGGGCCTCCCGCGCCGAAGGGTCCGGGCGGTGGCGCAGGGCGGAGAGCAGGAAGGTCCCCGTCTCGAGCTGGATGATCGGCGAGGCCGGCTCCTCGCCCGACGCCGCGTCGGCCGTGGTCAGCACGCCGGAGGCCAGGAGGGCGTAGACCGCGCGCAGCCGCTCGAAGTCCACGCCCCCCGTGACCCAGGCCAGGCGCCGGAGCGTCAGCCGCCGCTGCGCCAGCTCCAGGATCTCCACCTCCTCCTTCGGGCAGTCCTTGACGTGGAAGTCGAAGGGGGGCACCGCGATCAGGCTGACCTTGCGGTCCATGTCCCCCAGCCCCGCCTCCACCAGGTCCTGGCTCTTCATGGTCCGGATGCCGTCGTAGAGCAGGTGGGGGACGGAGAGGCTGACCATGTACTCGAGGGGGATGCTGCAGCGGCGCTCGTCGAAGAAGGCCGCCCCCTCGGTCAGCGAGAAGAGCGAGAGCACGATGGTCTTCACCTGGCGCGCCACCGACCGCCCGACCTCGTTCTTGTCGAGGACGCCGGCCTTCACCAGGGCGTCGCCGAACCGGCGCCGGTGCTTTCCCCCCTCCATCAGGGCCGAGGCGCGGGTGAACTCCTCGTCCGTGATCCGCCCCAGCGCGACCAGGGCCTCGCCCAGGCGGTCCTTCTTGAGGTTGCTGGCCGCGAAGACGATCCGGCCGTGGTCGAAGAACACCGTCTTGACGATCTTCCCCGACCGCACCTGGAGGTCGCCGCTCCGGCGCTCCTCGGAGAGACGGCATAACGTCTCGGAGATGGGCGTGACGGCCAGGTCCGTGAGCATCGCCCTCGATCATACGGTGGGGATCAGTAGACGGCCAGCGGCCTCCAGTGCCGGGGGGAGGGGCCCGCCTCCCAGGGCGGAGGGCCGGCGGTCCCGTCCAGGACCACCAGGCGGACCCCCAGGGAGCCGGGCAGCCCGCCGCCGTCCACGTGGCTGTGGCGGGATCCCTCGAGCGGCTGGCGCGCCGGCAACCGGTACTCGCCGTCGTGCATGAGGCGGTAGACGCTCAGGAAGGGCCACTGTCCCAGCGAGAGCCCGCGGTCGACGCCCTCCCCCTGCGGCGCGCCGAGGTCGCCGAAGAGACGCGAGGTCCCCGACGTGTCGCGTACGGCGAGCGCCACGCGACCGTCCCGCAACATGCCGGGTTGGAAGCGGACGGCCCACCACTGCCGGAAGGTCCGCGGGTCGCGGCCGCCGCGGACCGTGGCCAGGCCGAACGTCGGCATCGTGGGCCGGAGCGCCGCGCCCCCGACCACCGCCCCGCCGTCGAAGTCGAGGCGCAGACCTTCTCCGCGTCCATCCGGGAGGAGCAGGTCCAGGAACACCCAGGCCTCGGGCCCCGCGGCCAGACGCTCGACGCCGTCGGCGCCGGGCACGATCGCGTGGCGCACGTCGCGGTGGAGCGCCACCCGTATCTCCCACGTGGACGGGTCGTCCCGCGCCGCGGCCACGCCGGAGGCGAGGAGCAGGGCACCGGCCAGCGCGCAAGCCGCGCGGGCCGCGCGGTCTTCCGCCCAATGCCGCGCCGCGAGAAAGAGAGCGGCGGCCAGGCCGCCCACGAGCAAGGCCGCCGGCAACGTCCGCGCCGCTTCCGGGGGAAGGCCCTGCAGGACGAGGTCCCCCGGCCGGGTCGCCGCGCCCAGCCCCGCGGCCGCGAGCGCCAGCGCGAACGCCAAGAGGCGCCGCTCGGCGAAGACCAGGCGCTCCAGGGCCAGGGCCGCCCCCAGGAGGATGAAGGGCGTGGCCGGCACCGCGTACTTGTTGAAGACGTGGTACAGCGGGTACGTGGAGGCCAGGATCAGGACGGGGACGAGCAGCGGGGCGGCGCGGCGGGCCAGCGCGAGCGGGACGGCGAGGAGGAACAGGACCACCAGCGCGCGGTGCCAGGCCACCTGCGCCGCGTAGGGGAAGAGCCAGTCGCGGCGGAAGGGGTTGTCGGGGACGTGGAAGAGTCGGCGCAGGTTCCGCAGCACCGTCCGCAGGGACGCGCCCGCGTTCTCCGCCACGAAGCGCGCGGTGTAGGCCGCGCGGCGGGCCGGGCCGTCGACGGCGCCCGAGGCCGCGGAGGCCAGGAACCCTCGCGCGTAGCGCGTCTCGTCGATGCGCAACGGTCCCTGCCAGCCGTCGGTGTCGATGAAGAGCCAGAAGCCGAGCGGCATCCGGGCGGTGTAGGCCCAGAAGCCGTGGCGCTCCTCGAGGACGTGGGCCGCGGGCCGTGACCAGGCCTCGCCGGCCGCGGTCGCGACCGCCACGGGCAGGAGGCCAAGCGCGAAGGCGGCCGCCCAGGATCGAGCCGGCGCGCGCACGAGCGCGGGGACGAAGGCCATGGCCGGGAGGACGAGCGCCGCGAGCAGGAACCAGAGGCCCTGCGGGTGGAGGGCGAGGCCCAGGGCGAAGGCCAGCCCCGAGGCCGCGAAACGCCGGGGGCTGCCCTCCTCGCGCGCCCGCAGCAGGAGGTCGAGGGCGAGGGTCCAGAGCAGCAGGATCACGGGCTCGGGCTGGACGATCCCACAGAGGATCGGGAAGGTCGGATAGAGGAGCGCCAGCAGACCGGCGACGACGGCCAGCCGCCGGCCGCCGATCCGCGCCGCCGCCCGCACGAGGAGGGCGATCGCCCCCGCCGTGGCCAAGGCGTGGGCCAGGTAGATCGTGCGCAGGTCGTCGCGGACGGCGAGAAGACCGCCGTAGAGGAGGCCGGTCACGGCCAGGCCCCCGTAAGGACGCAGCGTCTGGACCGCGTCGGCCACGTCGCGCGGCCCACGCACCTCGGCCATCGCTCCGGCGAAGCGACGGCCGATGTCGTGGTACGCGGCGGGATCGCCGATCACGAGGGGCTGGGGCAGGAGCAGGACCTGCATCAGGCACGAGGCCAGGGCCAGGAGGCCGAAGGCGAGTGAGAGCCGCGTCTCCGGTCGCGATGCCGCGCCACGGCCGGCGGGGAGGAGCCGCGGGAGAAGGGAGGCCAGGACGAGGACCACGATCGCCATGGCCGGGGCCAGGCGGTCGAGGCCCACGGCCAGGGCCAGGCCGCCCAGCCGGCCGTGCAGGACGGCGGCGGCCGCGACCGCCGTCGCCACCAGCGACGCCGCGGCGGCCCAGGCCCCGGGACCGAAGAGGGCCACCGCCGCCGCGGCCAGCGTCGCCGCCACCATCACCGCGAGCCGGCCCCATGGCGCGGGGCCCTGCCGCGACAGGAGCACGTCGTGCAGGCGGACGGTGGCATCGGCGGCCAGCTCCGCGCGGCCGCCTCGCGGCATCATGACCTCCACCGCCGATGCCTGCCCGGTCAAGGCGACCGTTCGCTCTCCGTCGGTTGTCCGAACCGTGAGCGCGGCGGGGCCCGAGGTCCACAGCGTGGCCCGGAGCGGCTCGGCGGGCAGGCGCAAGCCGGCCGGGCCGCGGGCGACGACGAAGCGGGCGTCCCATCGCCCGGGCACGAACCCGTCCACGACGCGCGCCGCGCCGCGATGGCCCGGCAGGCGCAACGACGGGCTCATCAGCAACGCCCCCGCCGCCGCGCCCAGGGCGAGCGCGGGGGCCGCACGCCACGCCGCTGCGCGCCTCACAGGTCGCGGTACGCGACGAGCCGGACGCCCTCGCGCCGGAGCGTCTCCCGGACCGCGGGGCCGGTCAGGGCCGCCGCCTCCTCGTCCCAGCCGAAGCCCCAGGCGTACGACGAAGCGATGGCGCCGTCGCCCGCGCCGGGATGGCACACGAGCTCGCTCGTCCCCTCGGGCAGCGAGGCCACCACGGCGCGGAGCCGCGCCTCGTCGAGGCGGCCCGTCTCCGCGATGCCCACGAGGGCGTCGGGAGTCCGCAGGCCGGCGGCGCGGAGGCGGCGCGCGGCGAGGCGGGAGGCGAGGCCGATGAGCGCGGGGCGGACGCTCCGCCAGGAGGCCACGCGGCGCGAGGCGCGCACCGCGCCGATCCCGAACCTCCGGGCGATGCGCACCACGACGGGCAACAGCGCCGGGTGGAGGTGCACGTGCTGGTGGCTGTCCAGGTGGCTCACCCGCAGCCCGGCGTCGAGGGCCCGCGCGACCTGCGCCGCCATCTCGTCCTCGATCTCCCGCGCGCGGACGCGGCGCAGCATCAAGCGCAGGAAGAGGGCCTTGAAGTGGGCGGGGAGGCGGCCTTCCGGGGCCAGCGTCGGGAGACGATCGGCGGGCAGGAGCGGCGCCTCCCCCACCAGCGTCAGGTGCACCCCCACGTCCAGCTCGGGGGCACCGCGCAGCGCGGCGACGGCGCCCTCGAAGGCGGCGCCGTTGGGGCAGAGGGAGGCGCTGGTCACGATGCCTTCGAGGTGGCAGCGGACGACACCCGCGTTGATCCCGGGGTGGAGACCGAGGTCGTCGCCGCTCACGATCAGCCGCCTCACGCCCGGTCCGCCTCGTAGAGGACGTGGGGCGTGAGGTAGCCCTGGCCGAGGCCGGTCGCGGCCACGGCCCCGAACCCCGCCTCGCGCAGCAGCTCCGCCATCTGCCGCCGGTCCGCGAACGCGAAGGCGGCGCCGTGGGTGACGCCCAGCAGGCGCACGGTGACCGTCTCCTGGGCCAGGCATCGGTAGAACTTCCAGCGCGGGCGGGGCTCGACCTCCTTGAGCAGCAGCCGCCCGCCGGGGCGCAGCCGCTCGCGCAGGCCCGCGAGGAACGCGGCCCACCCGGCGCGCGGCACCAGGTAGAGCACGTCCAGGACGGCCACGGCGTCGAAGCCCCGCTCGGCCACGTCCTCGAGGCCACCCGCGCGGAACCGCACGTTCCTCCGCGCGCCGACGGTGGCCTGGGCCCAGCGGACCTTCCGGGGGTCGGGATCGATCCCCAGGACGTCGAGCTCGGGGCGGGCCAGGGCCGCGGCGTTGGCGAAGAGCCCGTGGCCGCAGCCGACCTCGAGCAGGCGCCCCGCGCCGGGCGCTCGCTCGAGCACGCGGGCCATGGGGCAGGTCCAGCTCCGCACGCGGGTGTGCAGCCGGACGGAAGCGGGAAGGCGCTCGTAGAGGGCGAGCGCCTCCACTAACGCAGCTCGCCCCGCAGCCGCGCCATCTCCCGCAGGATCGTGAGGATCACGGCCGGCGAGGACAGGGTGGAGATCCCGCGCGAGCGCGGGAAGTAGTCGACACCGATCTGGATGATGGCCGCGCCCGCCTTCCGCGCGCGGATCAGGAACTCCGCGTCGATGAAGCTCCCCTCGCTCTTGAGCGTGACCTTCTCCAGCAGCGAGCGGTGGAAGAGCTTGAAGGAGAAGTTCACGTCCTTGACGGCCAGGCCGAAGAGGGCCCGGATGAGGAGGTTGTAGCAGAAGGAGTAGACCGTCCGCACCAGCCCCTCGGACGTCCGGTCGAAGCGGTAGGCGGCGAGGACGTCGGCCTCCTGGTACTCGAGCAGGCGCACCGCCCGGCCCAGCTCCTGCAGGTCGAAGGGGAGGTCGGCGTCCGTGTACAGGACGAGGTCCTTGGTGGCCGCCGCGTAGCCCGCCCGCACCGAGCCGCCCAGCTTGCGGTTCCGCGGGTTGTGCACGACCTTGATCCGCGGGTCGGCCCGCGCGAGCTCGTCGGCCAGGGCCCCCGTGCGGTCGGTGGAGGCGTCGTCCACGATGATGATCTCGTGGTCGGGGGCGATCTCCGCCAGGACCGCCCCCGCCGCGCGGATCGCGCGGTGGATGTACGCCTCCTCGTTGTACATGGGGAAGACGATGCTGATCGACGGCGGCATGCGGCAGAGGTTACCGCGAAAGGCGCGCGCGAGGTGCTGTACACTCCGCGCCACGGGGGGCGGCCATGGACGAGCTGGCGCGGGTGGTGATCGAGGAGCTCCGCGGGCGGTGATCCGGTCCGTCATCGCCGGGAGCGGGAGCGCCGTCCCGCCCCGGCGGGTCACCAACGACATGCTGGCGCGCATCATGGACACGAGCGACGCGTGGATCCGCGAGCGCAGCGGGGTGGAGGCCCGGCACTACGTGGAGCCCGGGACCGGGACCTCCGACCTCGGCGCGCAGGCGGCCGCACGGGCGCTGGAGGCGGCCGGCGTGTCCGCCCGCGACGTGGACCTCGTGGTCTTCGCCACCATGACCCCCGACCACTTCTTCCCCGGCTCGGGCGGCCTGCTCCAGGCCAAGCTGGGGATCGGCGACGTCCCCTGCTTCGACATCCGCCAGCAGTGCGTCGGCTTCCTGTACGGCCTCCAGCTCGTCGACGCCCACATCCGATCGGGCATGGCCCGGACGGCCCTGCTCGTGGGGGCCGAGGTCCACACCGGCTTCATGCCCTACTCCCCCGCCAACTGGGAGCACCTCTACGACGCCTCCCGGCCGGGGCCCACGCCCCAGGAGCGTGCCTGGAACACGCGCTTCCGCCACCTGACGGTGCTCTTCGGCGACGCGGGGGCGGCGGTCGTGCTGGTGGCGGCGGAGGGCGGAGGCGGGCGGGGCGTGGTGGACCACGCCCTCCACACGGACGGCGCGGAGTACGACAAGCTGTACGTGCCGGGCGCCGGGTTCAAGCACCGGCCCTACGTCGACGCGGGGCAGCTCGAGAGGGGCGACCACATCCCGGTCATGGACGGCCGGCACGTGTTCAAGATGGCCACCACGCGGATGCTGGAGGTGGCCCGCGAGGTCCTGGAGCGCAACCGCGTGGGCGTGGCCGACCTCTCCATGGTCCTCATGCACCAGGCCAACAAGCGCATCAACGAGCACTGCCAGAAGGCCCTGGGGCTGACGGACGAGAAGGTGCCGCACAACATCCACAAGTACGGGAACACGACCGCCGCCACCATACCGCTGTTGTGGGACGAGTGCGTGCGCGCCGGCCGCATCCGCCCGGGCGATCTCGTGATGCTCGTGGCCTTCGGCGCGGGGATGAGCTGGGGCGCCACGCTCCTGCGGGCCTGATCCGTGGCGGAGACGCTGCCCCCGGTGCTGTCCTACGCGGTGATCGGAGGGCTGTTCGTGCTGCTGCTCGTCCTCGAGGGCCTGCGGCCGCTGCGGCGCACGGTGGAGCCCAAGCCGAGGCGGGTCGCGCGCAACCTGGGCCTGGCCGGCCTGGGCCTCGCGGTGCTGAACCTGATCCAGATGCCGCTGCTGCTCCCGGTCGCGGAGTGGGCGCGCCGCGAGCACTTCGGCCTGCTGCATTGGGTGGCGCTGCCCCGGGCCGTCGAGGTCGCGGCCGCCGTCCTCCTCCTCGATTACACCCTCTGGCACTGGCACTGGCTGACCCACCGCGTCCCCTTCCTGTGGCGCTTCCACCTGGTCCATCACGTGGACCTCGACATGGACGCCTCCACCGCCCTGCGCTTCCACTTCGGCGAGCTGGCCCTCTCGGTGCCGTACCGCCTGATGCAGGTGGCGGTCATCGGCGCGGACACCTTCGCGGTGGCCGTCTGGCAGCTCCTGCTCACGGCCTCGATCCTCTTCCACCACTCGAACCTGCGGCTCCCCGCGGGCCTGGAGCGCGTCCTGGTGCGCGTCGTCGTGACCCCGCGCATGCACGGCATCCACCACTCCGACTACGAGAACGAGACCAACAGCAACTGGTCGAGCCTGCTCTCGGCCTGGGACTACCTCCACGGCACGCTGGTGCTGAGCGTCCCGCAGCGCGCGATCGGCATCGGGGTCCCCAGCTACCGCGACGCGCGGGAGGTCCGGTTCGTGAAGGTCCTGGCCCTCCCCTTCCGCGCACAGCGCGAGGACTGGCGTCCGCAGGGGGGCGGGCTCCGGCGGCGCGACCATCCCGAGCCCACGAGGCGGCTCGCCGAATGAGGGAGAGACGATGAGCGCCGAAGCGCTGTTCCGGGTCGTGAGCACGGCGATCGTGCCGGGATGGCTGCTCCTGATCCTGGTCCCCCGCGCGCGGATCACGGAGCGAGTGGTGTGGTCCGGTCTGTACTCGCTCCTCTTCGCCGCGGTCTACCTGGTCCTGATCGCCGCCTTCTTTCCGGGAGCCCAGGGCGGCTTCGCTTCGCTGGCGGAGGTCGAGCAACTGTTCCGGAACCCATACCTCCTGCTGGCGGGATGGATCCATTACCTGGCCTTCGACCTCTTCGTGGGCGCGTGGGAGGCGCGCGACGCCGCGGGGCGCGGCCTCCCCCACCTCCTCCTGATCCCGTGCCTCCTCCTCACGTTCTTGTTCGGCCCCATCGGCCTGCTCGCGTACTACGCTCTGCGCGCGCTGTCCGCGCGACGCCGCGTCGCGTCCACCCATGCGGCCCGCTGAGCTGCTGTCCGAGGTTCGCCGCCGGGATGGCGTCCTCTTCCTCGCCGGCGCCCTGCACTTCGCGCTCCTCGTCGTGATGGGTGCCGCCGCGCTCCTCGACCAGCGCACGGTCATGGGCCTGAACGCGTGGGTCAAGCCCATGAAGTTCGCGGCCTCCATCGGCCTCTACCTGTGGACGGTGGCGTGGCTCCTGGGCGAGCTGCGGGGGGCGCCGCGCTGGGGCCGGGCCGCCGTCCGCTGGGCCACGGCCGTGGCCATGACCGCGGAGATGGCGCTCATCGGGACGCAGGCCGCGCGGGGGACGACGTCCCACTACAACATCGCTACGGCCTTCGACGCCGCGGTGTTCGACTGGATGGGCCGCATGATCCTGGTGAACACGCTGGCCGCGGTCCTCCTTTTCCTTCTCTTCTGCCGGCCCCTGCCCCACCTGCCGCGAGCCTACGCCTGGGGGATCCGGCTGGGCGTCCTCCTCTTCGTCGTGGGAAGTGTCGAGGGGTTGGCGATGATCGACCGCCACGCCCATACCGTGGGCCTCCCCGACGGCGGGCCGGGCCTGCCCGTCCTGAACTGGAGCACCCGCGGCGGGGACCTGCGCATCGCCCACCTGCTCGGCCTCCACGCCTTGCAGGCGTTCCCGATCGTGGGCTTCCTCCTCGGCCGCCGCGGTGGCGACGGTGGGTTGCTCCCGCTCGCCGCGTTCGTCTCGGCGTACGCCGCGGTCGTGGTCTGGTTGTACGTGGAGGCGATCCGGGGCCGGCCCCTGGTCGGGCTTTGACGCCCTAGCGCCGCCCGCTCCGCCGCTTGGCTTCCTCGATGAGCGCGACGTTGCGCTCGAAGGAGAGCGCGCCCGCGGCCGCGCCGTCGTCGAGCTTGGGCGGGTAGCGCGGGCCGCGGTACACGGGATAGGCCTCGGTCCGGAGGTGCGCCAGCATGTGGTGGCCCTGCCGCGTGGCCCGCTCGTGGCGCAGGGCGGAGATGTCGACGGGGGCCACCACGATCCTCTCGCCGGGACCCGGCGAGGCCTGGGCCAGCAGCCGTCCGTCGAAGTCCACTATCTGGCTGCCTCCGGGCCACGAGTACGGCGGGTAGCGCTTGAGGCTGGCCCCCTGGTTGGCCGCCACCACGTAGGCCATGTTCTCGAGGGCCCGGCAGCGGTTCACCACCGTCCACCAGTCCATGGGCTCGGTGGCGCCCCAGGGGTCCATGTACGCGGAGACCCGGATCAGCACCTCCGCGCCGTCGGCCGCCAGCTGTCGCAGCGCCTCCGGGAACAGCCAGTCGTAGCAGATGGCGCACCCGAGGCGGCCGATCTCGGTGTCGGCGACCGGGAAGAGCGGCTGGTCGTAGCCCGGAAGGTCGTGCGGGCTGGCGTGGACCTCGTACGGTATCCACGGGTTCACCTTCCGGTACTTGTAGAGCAGACCCTTCGGGCCAAGGAGGCAGGTCGTGTTGAAGACGACGCCCGGCCACCTCGGGTCTTGCTCCAGCATCGTGCCCGTCTGGACGTAGAGGCCGTGCTCCTTCGCCCTGGCCGCGATGCGCTCCGTGTGCTCGTTCGGGACCGGGACCGCCAGCTTCTCGAGCAGCTCCGCCGCGGTGGCGTAGACGGGGGCCGCGTGCGCGAACTCGGGGAACACCACCAGGCGCACGGGGAGGAAGGGCGCGGCGCCCGCCACCGCGGAGTCGATCATGGACAGCATGCGGTCGGTGTTCGAGCGCATCTGCGCGCGATCGAGGGGGTTCGGCAGGTCCGTCTGGCAGGCGGCGGCGGAGTAGCGGATGTGCGTCACGGGCTCGGCTTCTCGGACAGCGCCGCTTCCAGGCGGGCCATCGGGGCCCGCACCACGCGGGTGTTGTAGCGCTCGAGGTAGGCCGCCCGCTCGGGCGTCAGCGGGTAGGCCGCCGGCGGCGCGTAGGGGTACGCCGGCATGCCGTGGTACGGCAGCGGCTCGAGGACGTCGGGGCTGGCGGAGTGGATGTCCATCTCCTTGCTGTACCCGTCGGCGTGGAGCAGGAACGTGCGCGTCCATCCCGCGGGCAGAGCGGGCAGGCGGGTGGCGTCGAAGGACACCGCGACCTCGTCGCCGGGAGGCGAGATCACGAACATGTCGTCCGCCGCGGACAGCAGCTCGCGCACGTCGCCCGTGCGCGTGTAGCGCCCGGGCAGCGCCTTCCAGGGCGAGGAGCGGGAGACCCGGCCGTAATCGTAGGAGAAGGGCCCGCGGCCGTCGGGCGAGACCGGCGCGGAGAAGCCACGCTCGCGCAGGTCGCCGCGCGCCGGCTCCAGCCGCACGAGGTCGAGCGGCGCCTCCGCGGAGCGGCCCACGCGCGCTTGGTCCCAGTAGATGCGCATGTTGGTGACGATGCGCACGCGCCGGCCGGCGCCCCGCCAGCGGCCCGCCATGGGCACCACCACGGTCTGGGGCCGGCCGACCGGGATCCCGACCTCGGCCACCGCGGTGCGCCAGAGGCCGGGCGCCTCCTCCGTCTCCAGGCGCGGCGGGGCGAGGGCCAGGCCCGCCTGGTGGGCGGCCACGTTGTCGCTGGAGAAGGCGTAGTCGGTCCAGCCCGTCAGCAGCAGGACGGCGTCTTCGCCCGCCTCCGGTCCGAGGTCGAGGACCAGGCTGTGCTCTTCCGCGTAGCCGCGGAGGCGGCGCAGGGGGAAGCCCTCCGCGAAGGCGTGGTCGAGCGCGCGCAGGGCGGGCAGGAGGTCCCGGCCCGCGTCGTCCGTCGCGGCCCGGGGCGGGCGCAGGTCGCGCACAAAGAACAGCCGGAACGCGGGCGGCCTCGACCGCAGGCCTTCGTCGGGGAAGACCTCCACCTCCGCCGGATGCGCCACGGCCAGGAGCGACAGGCGGTCGAGGAAGACCGCCTCCTCCAGCTCGTTGGTGACGCGCAGCTCGAAGCGGCCGTCCCGGGCCTGGACCTGATCGCCGCGGATGAGGACGTACTCGTCGGGGTCGGGGGTGTTGAACACCCCCGGCGCGTGCCAGTAGCCCATCTCGCCGCCGCCCAGGAAGTCGGTCACGAACGCGAACCGGCGCCCGTTCCAGGCGTAGAGGAACGGGCAGGACGACGGCTTGCGGTCGAGCTCCTTGATGAGGAACGAGGCCACGGCCGGGCGGGACGCGCCGGACGTGGGGACGGTCATGAGCTCGGTCTGCAGGGTCCCCGAAGGCCAGAGCACGCGGACCGCGTCCGCCGCCTCCCGCGGTCCCAGGCCGAAGACGAGGTCCGCGGGGGCCGGCGCGGGCGTCGCCGCGTAGGTCTCCAGCTTCTGATGGAGGCTGCCGGCCCGGATCTCCACCTTGGCCCCCGTCCCCCCGCGGTTGCTCACCAGCCCCGCGAGCCGTACGGACAGCGCGTGGTTGCGCCCGCCGTGGTTGTCCAGGATCCGCAGCTCGCCCGAGGGCAACCGGACGACCAGGTCGGTGTCGCCGTCGCCGTCCAGGTCGGCGGCGGCCAGGGCGGGCGGGGCCGCGCCCGCGGATTCGGCCCAGGGGCCGGACCCGGGGCCGAAGGCCGCCGCGGTGACGTCGCTCCATTCCCCGCCCAGGTTGCGGAGGAGCCGCGGCCCCCGGCGGGACAGCGCGACGAGGTCGAGCAGGCCGTCGTTGTCGTAGTCGAGGAACAAGGCGCGCAGCGTGCCCGAGGAGCCCGCGGGCGCGGGGCCGAGCGTGAACCGGCCCTTGCCGTCGCTCAGGGCGATGAGGTCCGCGCCGTCCTCGACGCCGAGGAAGAAGTCGGTGACGGAGTCCTTGTTGGCGTCGCCCGCGGCCACGCAGCGGAAGCGGGCGGAAGCGGCCAGGCCCACCTCCGCGGCCGCGTCGCGGAAGCGGCCGTCGCGGAGGTTGCGGTAGAGGGCGGGCGCGGCCCCGGGCCGGACGAAGAGGAGGTCGACGTCGCGGCGGTTGTCGAAGTCGGTGGGCACCACCGCCACCGCGCCCCCGCGGCCGGCCAGCCCCGCCGCGGCGCTCACGTCCTTGAAGCGCCCGGCGCCGTCGTTCTGGAACAACCCGAGCGTCGCGCCGCTCCCCACGACGACGTCCAGGTCGCCGTCGTGGTCCGCGTCGACGAAGGCCGCGGTGGCCGCCGCGGCGGCGGCCCGCGGCAGGCCGGCGGCCGCCGTCCGGTCCGACAGCCGGGAGCCGTCGTTGTGCAGCAGGGCGAGGCCGGTCGGGCGCAGCACCAGCAGGTCCAGCTTCCCGTCGTTGTCGTAGTCGCCGGCCACGGCGGCGAGACCCGGCGTGACCGCGGTGATGCCCCACCGCGCGGTCGCGTCCTCCAAGCCGCCCGGACGGTTCAGATACAGCCGCTGGCCTTCAGGACCGGTCACGAAGAGATCGAGCCGACCGTCGCCGTCCAGGTCGGCGAGGAGGACTCCGCCCCCCGCCGCCGGATGGGCCCCGATTCGCCCGCCGGGAACGGATGGGCGGGCGAACCGCTCGGCAGTGACGTCAATGAACGTGCTCGGCGGCGTGGGGCGGAGTATGAGCTCCGCCTCCGCGCCCGTGGAGGCGATGGCCTCGGCGTAGCGGCCCTGCTCGGGATAGCTCTGCCCCAGGGTCGTGCCGTACCCGCCTTCGCGGAGCTGCCGGAAGCGGTCCATGGCGGCCCGGCTCTCCTCCGCGCGCCCGGCGCGCGCCAGCGCGAGACCGAGGTTGTACGCGGCGGAGGAGCTGTACGCCTCCGCGTCCAGCGCCGCCTTGAACTCCGCGGCCGCCTCCGGGTAGCGCTGCTCCTGCATGAGGAGCTGTCCCAGGTTGACGCGCGCGCCCACGTCGCGGGGATCGATCTCCGCCACCCGGCGGAAGGCCGCCCGCGCCTCGTCGGCAGCGCCCGCGGAGCGCGCGGCCAGCCCGAGGACGTAGTGCGGCTGCGCGAGGCCGGGCAGGAGCCGCGCCGCCTCCAGCGCCTCCGCCCGCGCCTCGTCCAGGCGCTGCGCGTTGAGGAGCGCGATGGCCAGGTTCGCGCGGGCCATGCCGAGCGAGGGCCGCAGGTCGACGGCCTTCTTGAACGAGGCCACGGCGTCCTCGTAGCGAAACTGTTCGAGGAGCGCGACGCCGACGTTGTTGGCCCGGTAGGCCGCCTCCCGGCCGGCCGCCGGTGGGGGCGGCTCCAGCGGAGGCGACGCGCCCAGGACAGCCAGGGCCAGGACCCCGGCCGCCACCCGGTTCAGCCGCACACGCCGCTCACCGCCCGCCGGCGGCGGACGGTGAGGCCGCCGGGGGGGCCGACCGGCCCTCGCCCTCGCGCACGGTGACGGTCTCGTTGGCGCGCGCGTCCACCGCGTCCACCCGCCCGCTGGGCCAGCGCACCTCGACGCGCACGGGAGCGGCCGCGTCCCCGAGGCCGAAGGTGAGCGGCAGCTCGCTCTGCGAGCAGTAGCTGGACCCCGTCTTCACCGCCGCCCACTGGCGCCTGCCCCCCGAGGTCACCGCGACCCTGGCGCCGATGCCGTCCCGGTTGGAGACGGTCCCCACCGTGCGCACCCGCAGGTGGCGGTTCCGGCTCCCGCCGTCGTTGCGCAGCAGGCGCGCGGGACCGTTGTTGGCGGTGATCGCGAGGTCCAGGTCGCCGTCGCCGTCGTAATCGGCGTAGGCGGCGCCGCGCGCCACCATGGGCCGGGCGAAGTCGGGGCCGGCCGCGGCCTCCGCGGGCTCGAAGCGCTTGCCGCCCAGGTTGCGGAAGAGGTGGGGCGCCTGGGCGTAGCGCACCCGGGTCTGCACGGCCTGGATGTCGTCGGCCACGTGGCCGTTGGCGGCGAAGATGTCGGGCCGGCCGTCGAGGTCGTAGTCGAAGAAGAAGCAGGCGAAGCTCAAGCTCAGGAGCGTGGCCTGCCCGATGGTGGTGGTGGGCGCATCGTCGATGAAGAGCCCGGTCCCCTCGTTGTGGTAGAGGGCCATCATCTCGTTCGAGAAGTTGCCGACGATGATGCTGGGCCGGCCGGAGGCGTCGTAGTCCGCGGAGTCCACGCCCATGCCGGCGCGGGCCACGCCCGCCTCGCTGAAGGCCACGCCCGCCGCCATGCCCACGTCGGTGAACGTGCCGTTCCGCTGGTTGCGGTAGAGCTTGTTGGGCTGCGTGTCGTTGGCCACGAAGAGGTCCGGCCAGGCGTCGTCGTCGTAGTCCAGCACCGCCACGCCCAGGGCCTTGGAGGAGGCGTCCTTGAGGCCGGCCCTGGCCGTCACGTCCTCGAAGGTGCCGTCGCCCCGATTGCGGTAGAGCGCGGGGCTCTGCCCCTTGTAGGACTCCGGCGTGCAGTACGACTTGTGGGTGCCGTCGAGGGTGCAGAACAGGTCCTTCTCGATCGACCAGTCCACGTAGTTGCACACGAAGAGGTCGAGCTTCCCGTCCTTGTCGTAGTCGAAGAAGGCGGCGCTGGTCCCGAACCCCCCGCCGCCCACGCCGGCCCGGGCGGTGACGTCCGCGAACCGGCCCCCGCCCAGGCTGCGGAAGAGCCGGTTCCCGCCCAGCCCCGTGAGGTAGACGTCGGTGCGGCCGTCGTTGTCGAAGTCCGCCGCGGCCACGCCCATGCCGTACATCTCGACGTCGAGACCGGAGCCCCGCGTGGCGTCGGTGAAGGTGCCGTTCCCGTTGTTGCGGTAGAAGCCGGGCAGCGAGCGGGGCCCGGGGCGTCCCGGCCACCGCTTGGAGTTCACGAACAGGAGGTCGGGCCGGCCGTCGCCGTCCAGGTCCACGAAGGCCACGCCCGAGCCCATGGTCTCGGGCAGGTACTTCTTCCCGAAGGCGCCGGACTCGTGGCGGAAGCGGATGCCGGCGCTGGCGGTGACGTCCGCGAAGGTGGGAAGGGCGGCGGCGGGAGGCGCGGCCCCGGCCAGCAGGCGCGCCCCGGCCACCGCCAGGGCCCCCAGCGCGGCGGCACGACCGAGACGCCGCAGGCCCCCCCTCACCGCCCGCCCCCACCCGCCGACGTCCGGTACGGTCCGGGCGGCGCCGGCGACGGCGCAGGTGGAGGCGCAGATGCGTGCTCGTGGATGGCCTGGCGCTCGTTGTTGTCCTCGGGATGGAGCTGCCGGTAGGGACCGGTGATGAACTGGGCGGCCTCGTCGGCCTTGAACCGCTTGTAGAGCGCCTGCGCGCGGCCGGCGTTCGCGGTGTCGCCCAGGCCTTGCCAGCAGAGCATCAGGTTGTATTGGGCCTGGAGGTCCTCGGGGTCGATCACCAGGACCTTCTGCAGCTCCGCGATGGCCTCGCGGTAGCGGCGCTGCAGGAAGAGCACGCGCCCCATCTGGTTGCGCACCACGCGGTCGCGCGGGTAGCGGTCCGCGGCGGTCTTGAGGTGCGCCAGCGCCTCGTCGTAGCGGCCGCGGGCCTTCAGGGCCGTGGCCAGGAAGAAGTGGGTCTTGGCCAGCCCCGCGTCGATCTCCAGGGCCTTGCGCAGCATCTGCTCCGCGCCCTCCATGTTGCCCTCCTGGATGCGGGCGCGGGCCACGTTCACCCAGCCGTCGGCGTAGCCGGGCTCCATCTCGGTCACCTTCAGGAAGGCGGCCTCCGCCGCCTTCAGGTCGCCCTGCAGGAGGAGGCCGATGCCGTAGTCGTTCCACCGCTCGCGGACGCTCGGGTCCAGGAGGGACCGGACGGCGGGGGGCGTCGATCCGCGCGGCGCCACCTTCAGATCCACCACCGCTTCCGCCATGACCGTGATCGGGATGTCGGGGATGGCCTTGATGCCGCCCGACACGCGGGAGGTGTCGCCCGTGAACAGCCAGCGGCCGTCGTCGTGGTCGGGACCGAGCGAGAACTCCTTGTGGGTGGGATCGCGCATCCCGCCGAACGCCCACTGGGTGTTCCACCACGAGAACTTGCGGTAGTTCACCTTCGCCTTGAGGCGGATCGTGTCGCCGGCGTCCTCGGGGATGCGCAGACGGAAGTGGACGGTGTCGGCGGCGCCCGGCGGGATCAGCCGCACGTAGGCCAGCGACCGCGCCATCCACGCGTTCCGTTTGTTGATCGGGTTCCCATGATCGTCGAGGAGCAGGCTGCGGTAGAAGTGCGCCCCCGGCTCCACC
>Ga0214472_10003410_pt1 | contig 16818 bp, 15 predicted proteins | sample RVTome_6_FD_207662 | JGI IMG/M metagenome (GOLD analysis project Ga0214472, IMG submission 207662) | Soil microbial communities from uranium-contaminated site in the Upper Colorado River Basin, Wyoming, United States - RVT140D175 | ecosystem: Environmental > Terrestrial > Soil > Contaminated >... | reverse complement strand
GTGTCAACCCCCAAAACACCCGGGGGGGGGGGGGCCCCCCCCCCCCGCCATTCTTTTTTGGGAAAATTACATCGCAGTGAGCTCGTCGTCAGTCCGGTCGAACTCCGTCATCTCGCCGGTGGCAATGAAGACGGTCCGCTCGCAAATATTGGTGACCCGGTCGGCCATACGCTCAAGATTGTGGGCGGCCCACAGGAGGTGGTTGGCCCGGTCCACGGAAGTTGGGTCGGCGATCATGATCTGGACCAGCTCATTCTGGACAGCGTTGAACAGATCGTCGATCTCGTCGTCCTCCTGCGGGATGAGGCGGGCCGTGGCGGCGTCCTCCCGGACGAAAGCCTCCAGAGCCCGGTGGAGCATGTCGACCGTTTTCTCCGCCATCTTGGGGATGTCGACCAACGGCTTGAGCAGCGGTTCGTCCGCGACGTTAATGCAGATCCGGGCGATCCCTTTGGCGTAGTCCCCCATCCTTTCCAGCTCGGTGATCACCTCGAGCACAGCGGCCAAAATGCGCAGGTCGTGCGCCATCGGCTGCTGGGTGGCGATCGTAATCAGCGCGGCGCTTTCGGTATCGAAGCGCTTGCGGTTGATCTTCTCGTCGTCCGCGTAGATGCGGCGGGCCGCAGCGACATCCCTGCGCTTCAGGGCGTCGACGGCCGCCAGCGTTGCCTGCTCCACCATGCTGCCGATGAAGAGGACGTCGTCGCGGAGTTGGTTTAGCTGCCGATCCAGTCTATCTCTAGTCATAGGGTAAAGGTAATAGTAGCATAATTCATGATTTGTACACCGTGAGATGTTTCCCGAACTCGATCATCTCGCCCGTTGCAACGAACACGGTTCGCTCGCAGATGTTGGTGACGCGGTCGGCCAGCCGCTCCAGATTGTGGGAAGCCCACATCATATAGTTTGCACTGTCGATGATCGAGCGATCTTTTCCGACCATCTTGATCAGGCGGCGGTTGATCCGGTCGTAGAAATGGTCGACCTCGTAATCCAATTCAGGGATGGCGCGCGCGGCCTGTTCATCAACGTTCAGGAATGCATCCAGGGCTTTGTTAAGCATATCTATCGCTGCGGCAGCCATGCGGGGAAGCTCATCCGGGAAGGGGATTGGATCGAATTTATCCAGTTCTCGTACGATCCGGGCGATCCCTTTGCCGTAATCCCCCATGCGTTCCAATTCAGTATTGACCTCCAGGATCGAGGAGAGCACCCGCAGGTCGCGGGCGATCGGCTGCTGGGTTGCGATCATTGCTAGGCAGTCTTCTTCGATCTGGAACCGCCGTTTGTTGATGCGGACATCGCCTGCATATATCCGCTCCGCGGCGGAGAGATCACGTTTCTCGAGCGCGACGACGGCCTGCACGACAGCCTGTTCGACCATGCTGCCCAGCACGAGAATGTCGTCGAGCAGCTTCTTGATCAGGCGGTCCAGGGTCTGACGGTTCTTGAGTTCGGTCATCGTTTAGCCAAATCTTCCCGTGATATAGTCCTCGGTACTGCGTTTTTCCGGGTTGGTGAAGATTTTCTGCGTCACGCCGAACTCCTCCAGCACGCCGGCGAATTCGTCGCCCAGGTTGAAGAAGGCGGTGAAATCGGAAACGCGGGCGGCCTGCTGCATATTGTGGGTCACAATGATGATCGTGTAATCCTTCGCCAGCTCGCGCATCAGCTCTTCGATCTTAAGCGTGGCGATCGGGTCGAGGGCGGAAGCCGGCTCGTCCATCAGGATCAAATCCGGCTGAACGGCGATCGCCCGCGCGATACAGAGCCGCTGCTGTTGTCCGCCGGAAAGCGACAGACCGCTCTGGTCAAGTTTGTCCTTGACCTCATCCCAGAGGGCCGCCCCACGCAGTGATTCCTCCACAAGCTGGTTCATATCCCCTCGATAGCCGTTGATCCGGGCGCCCCAGGCGACGTTCTCGTAGATCGATTTCGGGAAAGGGTTAGGTTTCTGGAAGACCATCCCGATCCGCCGGCGCACCTCGACCGGGTCCACATCGGAGTCGTAGATATTCTTCCCGCGATACAGCACCTCGCCGGTGGTCCTCGCCGTCGGCACCAGCTCGTTCATTCGATTGAAGGCCCTGAGAACCGTGCTCTTCCCGCAGCCGGATGGTCCGATGATGGCGGTGATCTTTTGTTTTTCGACTTCAAGCGTAACACCGCTGACGGCGAGGAAATCCCCGTAGTAGATGTTGAGGTCCCGGGCCTCGATGGCGTATTCTGAATTTGACCCGTTCCCGGTCATCGTTTTCGTTGGATTGGAAAGCATGGTCTACAGCCTTTGGGTATACCGGTTTCGGAGGAAAATCGCGGTGGCGTTAAGGGAAAGAAGCAGGACCAGCAGGACGATGATCGCCGCAGCAGCGATGCTGTGGAATTCGGCCTGAGGCCTCGAGGTCCACTGGTAGATCTGGATCGGGAGCACGGTGAATTTCGAAAACGGGCCATCCGGATCCGATGTGATAAAAGTCGATGCTCCGATCACGACAAGCGGGGCCGTTTCCCCGACGGCGCGGGAGATCGCCAGGATCGTCCCGGTCAGGATCCCGGGCAACGCGCTGGGAAACACGTGGTTCCAGACGGTCTGCCAGCGGGTGCCGCCAAGCGCAAAGCTCGCCAGGCGCAGGGAGCTGGGAACCGCCTTGATCGCCTCCTGGGCGTTGATGATGATCAGAGGCAGGATCAGCAATCCCAGGGTCAGGCCGGCGGAGAGGATCGTGCGCCCGTTCGCCGTCGCATCTCCCGCGCTGCCCGCAAAGATCGCACCGCTGGTCAGCACCGACAAGAGACGTACGAAGATCGCCAGCCCGAGAATCCCGTAGATAATCGAAGGCACACCGGCCAGGTTGTTGATATTGGTTTGAATCAGCCGGTTGATCTGTCTTTTCGGATCCGCGTATTCTTCCAGATAGATCGCAGCGCCGACCCCCAATGGGAAGGAAAAGACGATCGTGATCCCAATCACGTAGAGCGACCCGAGAATTGCCGTACGCACCCCGGCATTCTCCGGGTCGGAGGACTGTGGGGTTGTGATGAATTTCCACGTCAGCCAGGAAAGGAACTTCAGATCCGCCGCCGGGTAGCGTTCAGCCATCTCCTCAGCGATCCGATCCCGGTTGAAGATCGAATCGAACAGGGACCAGCTCGCGATCACTTCCGGATCGACCACCCATTCGATCACCAGATCGTACACATTCTCACGGCTCCGCTCCTCGAACGGAAGATCGTCCGCCAATCTGCGGATCAGGCCTGCGGAAAGGTTCTGTTCAAGAATAAAGACGAGATCGTTTTTATGGAGCGACTCGATGGGAATCCCATTAATTGCAAGATCATCCGGTTGGATCCTGTTCTCGATCGCGGAGAATCCGAAGACCGAATTGATCACATTCAAGAGCAGCAGGATCAGGACGACGATGCCGACGACCGTCGAGGCGCCGTATACGAATCGCCAGAACCGGCCGCGCCGGTGCCGGGTTATGGTCCGGCTGTCGAACGGAACGTCCCTGGTGTCCGAGTAAAGGTCCATTACTCGTACACCTCCCGGAAGCGCCTTACGATCCGCTGGCTGACGACATTCAAACCCAGCGTGAAAAAGAACAGGACCAGCCCCAATGCAAACAGGCTGTTGTAATCGATCGAGTCGTAGCTCAGATCGCCACCGCTGATCCGGACGATATGTCCGGTCATTGTTTCAGCGGATTGGAATGGGTTGAATGTGAAAGCCGGTCCGGCGCCGGCGGCGATCGCCACGATCATCGTCTCCCCAATCGCCCGCGAGAGCGCGACGATAAAAGCGGCTGCGATCCCGGAGAAGGCTGCGGGTACGACCACCTGGATGGCCGTCTCGAGCTTGGTAGCGCCCAGGCCGTAGGAGGCCTCCCTCAATGCCCGCGGCACGGCGCTCAGGGCGTCCTCGCTCATCGAGCTGACCAGCGGGATCACGAGGATCCCAATCACGATCCCGGCTGAAGCGGTGTTGAAAATCGACACCGTGTCCGCACCGAAAACAAGGCGCAGCAGCGGTGTCATAAAAGTCAGGGCAAAATAACCGTACACCACCGTGGGGACCCCGGCAAGCACCTCCATGATCGGTTTGAGCGTGTTTCGGGTCCGATCCGATGCATATTCGCTGAGATAAATGGCCACACCAAGCCCGAGCGGCAGGGCGATCACCATTGCGATGACGGTCGTCATCAGCGTGGCGTTGAGCAGCGGCCAGATTCCAAATGAACCCACCTGGGGAGACCATCTCGTGCCGGTGGTAAATTCCAACAGGGATACATCGCGCGCCAGGTAGATCACCCGACCTGCTGAATGTGGAGCGATCCCGGTATTGTTTACACCGCGTTCGATTTCAAGCGTCAAATCGCTTGTGGAAAGCACCATCATCTGCTCCTGATCGATCCGGATCAGGTCTCCCTCCGCGATGGCAGCCCCGCTCGTTCCGGTGAGCAGGACGCCATCTGTTTCCGACAGCGGTTCGGCCAGGGTCTTGTTGATTTCTTCCCATTGAACTTTCAGGAAGAAATTCATCGATTCTTTCCCCAATTCATAGACAATGCCGATCGTCGTGAGGATCGACACCGTTGCGCAAATGAACAAAAAGGATTGGATAACAATCTCATTGAACCGCGGCTTCCGGCGCAGCGCGGCCGTAATATCTTCGTTATCCGTCTGCACGGCTGTCATGTGGATTTCTTTTGTCATGATGATTGTTTTACCACGAACCGGAGCAGCTCGTTACAGGACGACAGGGATGGGCAGAATGTGATCCGCCCATCCCTGTTTGATGATTTGAATTCTGTTTTACTGCCCCATCGCCGTGAGCCAATTCTCCACGGCGATTTCCCAGGCCGCGACCGGCGCCGGGAAGTAGCCGACATCGATGACTTCTTCATTGACGTAGGTCAGGTAGAAGTTGATGAAGGCTGCCACCTGCGGCTTTTCGGCCATGACCGTTGCATCCGAGTACATGAACAGCGGGCGAGCGAGCGGGTAGGTGCCGTTGTCCACGTTTTCCTGGCTCGGCTCCACGCCTTCGATCGAGAGCACCTTCAACGTATCCGCATTTTCCACATAGTACGCGTAGCCGAAGTAGGAAATCGCATACGGGCTGCCGAGCACGCCCTGCACCAGGAAGTTATCGTCCTCACTAAACTGGATCCCCGGCGCGTTCAGGATCGCGGTTTCATCTTCATCGAAGATCTCTTCCACGAAGTAGTCGAACGTTCCGGAGTCACTGCCCGGACTGAACAGCAGGATGGTTTCAGCCGGCCAGCTCGGATCCACGTCCGCCCAGGTTCCGGCTTCGCCCGAAAAGATCAGGGCCAGCTGCTCGAGGGTCAGGTTCTCGACGAAATCGTTCTCTGCACTGACGGTCACCGCCAGCGCGTCCGTTCCGACCCGGAATTCGACCGGTTCACGGCCGATCGCCCGGCAGGATTCAATTTCACTGTCCCGGATCGCGCGCGATGCGTTCGCGATGTCGCTCTCGCCGGCCACACAGAAGCGCTCGTAACCGGCGCCCGAACCGATGCTGTCGATCGTGATGATTCCGGAGTAGCCTTCAGCCTCAAAGCGCTCCGCCATCCGTTCGGTCAGCGGGAAGACGGTCGAGGAGCCGGCGATGGCGATGTCACCGGTCACCGTCAGCGGATTCACCGCCGGCAGCGGGCCTTCTTCAACCATCTCCTCAGTGGCTTCAGGCGCAGCGGGCGGCTGCGTGGCGGTCTGGGGTTCGGCGGTTGGGGCTGATTGACAGGCCCCCACCACGAGGGCCAGGGCGGTGAGCACTGCAAAAAGCAAAGTCGTTTTCTTATCCATTTTTTTCCTTCTCCAATAGTTGGGTTGAATGGGTTTCATTCGTGATAATAATCACAGGGCTTTAACGGCAGGCGAAGGATGTGTTAAATGAGAGTCAAGCTGTCGTTAACGCGGCATGAACGCTCCGGTACCGGTCAGCCTTCAAACCGGTAGCCCATCCCCCGCACCGTGACGATTCGCTCCGGATTGGATGGCTCCTTCTCGATCTTCTTGCGCAGCCAGCGGATATGGACATCGACTGTCCGGCTGCCCCCCATGAAGTCCCAGCCCCAGACCCGGTCGAGGATGGCATCGCGGCTCACCATCTGACCCTGATGCCGGACCAGGAACAGGAGCAGTTCGAACTCCCTGGGTTTCATCGGGATCACCTCGCCGGCGAGAGTTACCTCTCCGCGCACCCGATCGATCGAAAGATCGCCCGAAATCACCAACCCGTTTTCCGGGCCGGGCTGTTCCCTGGTTTCGAGGTCGTGCTCGAGTTGGATCCGCCGGAAGATGGCCTTGACGCGGGCAAGCAGCTCGCGCATCGAGAAAGGCTTTGTCAGGTAGTCGTCGGCGCCCATTTCGAGGCCGAGCACCCGCTCGATTTCGCTGTCCCGCGCCGTCAGCATCAGGATCGGGACCGACATCTCCCGCCGCAGGATCCGGCAGACCTCGTAGCCGTCCAGAAGCGGAAGCATGATATCCAGCAGGATCATGTCGGGAAGGTAGCGGCGGGCGGCGGAGAGCGCTGCCTGCCCATCTCCGACAACGTGCACGTCGTAGCCATGGCGGGAAAGCGAGTAGGCGAGCGTTTCCTGGAGACTGGGTTCGTCTTCGACGATCAAGATCTGTTCGGGCATTTGAAATCCTCGTTAACGGCGAGCTGGTCAGCCCACACATGCGCCGCATCGATCATAGGCCCGATTGGTTAACGCTTCCGCACGTCGAAATTAAAGCGCTGTCAACCCTTTGTTAATGGTCAGTTAACGCCACCGCCGGCCGGAGACCGCGTAGGATCGGCCACGTGCCGGTCCCACAGCGGGAGGGCGCGCGCCGTTTTCTCGTCGGTCAGATCGAGCCGCAGTGGTGTGACGGAGACATAGCCTGCGGCAAGCGCACCGACATCCGTGCCCGGTTCGGGGACGCCGGTTGGGGCGTCCCCGCCGATCCAGTAATACGCCTTGCCGCGGGGGTCGACGCGGCGATCGAGCCGGTCCCGGTAGACCCGCAGACCCTGCCGGGTGAGGACGATGCCCTGAATCTCCTCATAGGGCAGGTCGGGGATGTTGACGTTGAGCAGCGCTTCGTCCGGGATGCCGTGAGCGAGCAGCGCCTCGGTCAGCTCCCGGACGACCCGGGCCGCGGCGGTATATTCCAGGCTTTGAGGGTGATGGATCTGAGAGCCCAGCGAGAAGGCGATCCCAGGGATGTCCCAGATCACGGCCTCCATCGCGGCGGTGACGGTTCCGGAGTAGGTCACGTCGTGGCCGAGGTTGGGCATCGGGTTGATACCGGAAACGACGAGGTCGATCTTGAGATCGTAATAGCCGAGGACGGCCAGGGCGACGCAGTCCGAGGGGGCACCGTCGGAGGCCTGGGCGATGGTGCCGTCGGCGAGAGGGACATCGTCGACCCGGAGCGGGCGGTCGAGCGTCTTGACGTGTCCGCGGCCGGACCAGTTGCGATCCGGAGCCAGGACCCGGACATCACCGAAGGCGCGCATTTCTTGGGCCAGGGCGAGCAGCCCGGGGGCGTGGACGCCGTCGTCGTTGGTGACGAGGATGTTCATGGGAGCTCCTGTGAGGTGACAGTCACTGGGGGGAGTAACTGTTTAACTGTTACCTGTTTATGATCAATATGCCATAGTTAAATTATCAATGAAGAAAGATCGGGTAAACGACCGATTAAGGATCGATAGCTCCAGTGTTAACGGGGAGCCGCCGTCGGGATGTAAAAGAAGAACGTGCTCCCTTCCCCCAGAACACTCTCCGCCCAGATCCGCCCCCCATGCGCCTCGACCAGGTGCTTCGAGATCGCCAGCCCGAGCCCGGTCCCGCCGCCCGAACGAGCGCGGTCCGCTTTATAAAAGCGTTCAAAGATGCGCGGCAGATCGTCCGCCGGGATGCCAACCCCGGTATCCCGGATCCGGAATACCACTCCACCTTCTTCGCCCGGCTCTGCAGCCAGAGTGATCCGCCCACCGCTTTGGGTGAACTTGATCGCATTGTGGAGCAGGTTCATCAGCACCTGCTGCATTCGCGGCGGGTCTACCAGAACGGCTGGGAGCCCTGCGACCAGCTCCACCTCGATCTGCAGCCCCGCCCGCTCCGCCTGAAGATACAAGCGCTCCACCGCCACGCGAATCAGCTCTCCGGGCTGCACCGGCTCAAACTCGAGCGGCACCCGGCCGGATTCGATCCGCGTCAACTCCAGCAGTTCCTGGACCATCAAGGAAAGACTGTCCACCTCGGTTTCAAATCGGGTCAGAAAACGCCGGGCCGCGGGAGGGTCCTCCAACGCGCCGTCCAGAAGCGTTTCCGTCAGGGCCTTCAGGGAAGCCAACGGGGTCCGCAGCTCGTGCGAAATGTTGCTGATGAAATCCCGGCGGATGGTCTCAAGCTGGCGCACCCTGGTCATGTCCTGGAAGATCAGAAGAATGCTGCCGTGGAGCACGCCTCCGAGAGGTGAGGCAATGACCTGCAAGGACTGCCCGCGGTTCAGCAGGTCCAGGGTCCTCGTTTCCTGCGTGTTCTCGCGGCGGGCCTGCTCCCAGATGTCGACCACCTGGTGGAGTCGCAGGGTCTCGACCAGGGAGGCGCCAATCGCCCGGGGCTCCTCGATCCCGAAAATCCGCTCGACCGCCCGATTGAGCAGAGCAATCCGGCCGGTCGGGTCAACCATGATGACGCCGCTGTCCATCTGCTGGAGCACGGCCGAAAGCTTCTCCCTCTCGGCGTCCAGGGCATCGATCTGACCCCGCACACGTTCGGACATCTGGTTGAGAGCCCGCGCCAGGTCGCCCACTTCGTCTGCCCCGACGGGGAAGGACTGGTTGAGCAGTTCTCCCTCTGCGATCCGGCGCGAAGCTGCGGTCAGCGCACCGAGCGGCCGGACGATGCGGCGCGCGATCCAGTCGGCCGGCAGAAGCGCAAGGACCGCAGCGGCCCCGGTCGATACGATGATCACTCGCTGCAGCAGCTCGATATCGCCCGCCACACGATCGAGGGGCAGCGAAACTCGGACAACCCCCGCCCCGGTTTCTCCATGGTCAAAGGCAACGGCGACGTAAAGCGCATCGATCCCCAGGGTGGAGCTGAACCGCTCGCTGCTGCCCGTGCCTGTCGCCAGCGCCTCGATCACCTCCGGCCGGTCCGCGTGGTTCTCCAGGCCGGCCGGATCCTCGTGCGAATCGCCGAAAACGGCCCCGCCGGCTTCGATCAGGGTAATGCGGAGGTCCAGCTCGGACGCCCAGCTCCGTGCCAGGGCGTTCAGTCCAGGAGCATTCGCAGGGATGAACGGCTCGGTTTCGATGATCCCGGCAATCAGCCGGGCCTGGGCTGTCAGGTCAGCCGTGAGATCCTGGATGAGATAGCTGCGAGCCCGGGTGGTCAGATAAGCGCCCAGGGTCAGGACGACGAGGGTGTTGAGCGCGGCAAACGCCAGCGTCAGGCGCCAGCGGATGCTGCGGGCCATGGCTCAGCCCTCGAACCGGTATCCGGCCCCGCGCACGGTCACAATGCGAACCGGCACGGACGGGTCCGGCTCGATCTTTTCCCGCAGCCAGCGCACGTGGACGTCTACCGTGCGGCTTCCGCCGGTGAAATCCCAGCCCCAGACCGACTCCAGGATCTGGTCCCGGGTAAGTACCTGGCCTTTGTGGCGGGCCATATAAACCAGCAACTCGTACTCCTTCGGCTTCAGCTGAAGCGGCCGGCCGGCCATCGTGACCTCGTGCCGGCCCAGGTTGACTTCCAGGTCACCGAAGCGGATCCGGTCTCCCCCGGATTCGTCCGTTTTTCCCCCGCCGGAATCCTGCAGGTCCAACCGGACCCGGCGCAGCATGGCCTTCAACCGCGCCTGCAGCTCGCGCATCGAAAAGGGCTTCGCCAGGTAGTCATCCGCGCCGATCTCGAGGCCGATCACCCGGTCGATCTCCGTATCGCGGGCGGTCAACATCAGGATCGGGACGTTGCTCTCCTGCCGCAGAATCCGGCAGACCTCGAACCCGTCGATCCCGGGCAGCATGACATCGAGCAGGACGAGGTCCGGCCCAAAGCCGCGCGCTGCTTCGAGGGCTTCCGGTCCATCGCCGGCCACACGGACTACATAGCCCTGGTGGGTCAGGTTGTATTCGAGGGTTTCCTGCAGGGTGGGTTCGTCTTCTACGACGAGGATCTTGGATGGCATGGGTGGAATGCGCGCGGATTATAACATCGCACCGATCGCAAAAAAACGATCCGAAACAAATGGCGGCCCGATGATGAAACCATCGGGCCGCCATTTGTTTCGGATCGTTTTTGCGTCTACCGGTTTTCGATCGGCGCGTAATCGCGCTTGCCCTCCCCCAGGTAGATCTGCCGCGGCCGGGCGATCTTCTGCTCGTCGTCCTCCAGCAGCTCGACCCACTGCGACAACCACCCGATCGTGCGCGGGATGGCAAAGAGCACCGGGAACATGGCCACCGGGAAGCGCATCGCCTGGTAGATGATCCCCGAGTAGAAGTCGACGTTCGGGTAGAGCTTGCGGGAGACGAAATACTCGTCCTCCAGTGCGACTTTCTCGAGCGCCAGGGCGATATCCAGCAGCGGGTTCTTGCCGGTAACCTCGAAAACTTCGTCGGCAACCTGCTTGATGATGCGCGCCCGCGGGTCATAGTTTTTGTATACGCGATGCCCAAAACCGAACAGGAGCGTTTCCTTGTTCTTGACTTTTTCGATGAAATCCGGGACATTTTTGACGTCGCCGATCTCCATCAACATCCGCAAGACACGCTCGTTGGCGCCGCCATGCAGCGGCCCGTACAGCGCACCGGCCGCACCGGCGACCGCCGTGTACGGGTCCGGCTGGCTGGAGCCGATGACGCGCATCGCCGCCGTACCGCAGTTCTGCTCGTGGTCGGCGTGCAGGATGAACAGGACGTCCAGGGCCCGCTCCAGGACCGGGTCCGGCTGGTACTTGACCTGGGTCATCTTGTCCAGCATGCTCAAAAAGTTCCCGGTATAGCTCAGATCGTTATCCGGGTAGACGTGCGGCAGCCCGCGGCTGTGCCTGTAGGAGAACGCCGCGATGGTCGGCACTTTGGCGACCAGCCGGACGATCTGCTTATACCGGGAATCCGGGTCCAGGACGTCATTCGCCTCCGGATAGAACGTGGAGAGCGCCGCCACGGTGCTGATGAACATCCCCATCGGGTGGGCGTCGTAGCGGAAGGCGTGCATCATCGTCCGCAGGTTCTCGTGCAGGAAGGTGTGGTGCAGGATGTCGTAGGTCCACTGGTCCAGCTGGGGCTGCGTGGGCAGCTCGCCATTCAGGACCAGGTAAGCGACCTCCAGAAAGTTAGCCTTCTCGGCCAGCTGCTCGATCGGGTAGCCCCGGTATTCGAGGATGCCTTTTTCGCCGTCGATAAAGGTGATCGTACTCTTGGTCGAGGCGGTGTTCTTGAAACCGGGGTCGTAGGTCATCAGGCCGAAATCTTCCGGATCGGTCTTGATCTGGCGCAGGCGCATCGCGTCGACGGTCCCGTCGACGATCGGCACTTCGTACTCTTTGCCGGTCCGGTTATCGGTGATGGTGAGTGTGTCGTTCATTAGCTTTCTCCTGATATTGAAATCCTGGCTGGGCCAGTCGGTTAGATCATCCCCTTGACTGCTTCGGTGCTTTCCTTGACGCCGGCGGCTGAAGCTTCGAGCGCTGCCGTCTCGGATTCGTTCAGTTCGTACTCAACCACCCGGGTGACGCCGCCGCGGCCCAGCATGGTCGCCACACCAAAGAAGATGTCGTTCAGTCCGTACTCGCCCTGCATGTAGGCCGCGCAAGGGACGATCAGGTTCTTATCCTTCAGGATCGATTCGACCATCTGGACGATAGCGGCGGAAGGTGCATAGAACGCGGAGCCGGTCTTCAGCAGTCCGACGATCTCGCCGCCGCCTTTCCGGGTTCGCCCGACGATGGCGTCCAGCGTCTCCGGATCGAGATATTTGTTCAGCGGAACCCCGGCGATGTTGGAGTGCCGTACCAGCGGGACCATATCATCGCCGTGGCCGCCGAGGACGTAGCAGTGGATGTTCTGGACGCTGACGCCGGTCTCCATCGCGACGAAGGCGCGCATCCGGGCCGAATCGAGGATCCCGGCCTGCCCGATCACCCTCTCGGGCGGCAGGCCGCTCTTCTGCCAGGCGACGTAGCACATCGTGTCCAGCGGGTTGGTCAGGATGATATAGACGGCTCCCGGCGATCCCGTGATGGTCTCCTCGGTGGCCGTGGCGACGATTTTGGCGTTCGTCGCCAGGAGATCGTCGCGGCTCATCCCCGGTTTGCGCGGCAGACCGGCGGTGATGACGATCACGTCGGAGCCGACCGTGTCGGCGTAGTCGTTCGTCCCGACCACTGACACATCCTTCCCGATCACCGGCATCGCCTCGAGCAGGTCCAGCGCCTTCCCCTGGGGCATCCCCTCGACGATGTCGACGAGGACGATGTCGGCGAGTTCCTGCTCGGCGAGCCAGTGCGCGGCGGTTGCACCGGTCATCCCCGCACCGATGATGGATACTTTGAAATTTGCCATGGGTTTCTCCCTGAAATTTCGGACTGGTTGGCGCGTAAGCCATTGTCGCACCCCCATGTCCGTGATTAATATCACAATGATTATATCGTAACTCGTGGGGTTAAAACGGATGCGGGCGGGAAAAATCACCCGCCCGCATCCGTTTTAACCTTGTTTTCTGCCGTAAGCGGTCACGCATCTTCCTGCTCTTCAAGCCAGCGTACCGCCTGCATCGCGGCCGCGGCCCCCATCCCGGCGGAGGTGATGACCTGCCGGAAATGCGGGTCGGCCACCTCCCCGGCGGCGAACACACCCGGGACGTTGGTCTCCATGTAGCGGTTGATCTTGAGATACCTCTCTTCGTCCATATCCAGCTGGCCGGCGAAGATCTCGGTGTTCGGGGTGTGGCCGATGAAAATGAAGACGCCGTCGGTGGTCCAGCTGGTCTTCTCCCCGGTCTTGATGTTCTCCATCGCTACGGACTGGACCGCACCGTTGCCGCTGATCTCCCGGACCTCCGTGTCCCAGATGAAATCCAGCTTGGGATTCTTCAGAGCCCTGTTCTGCAGGATCTGGCTCGCGCGCAGCTCGTCCCGCCGATGCACGACGGTGACCTTGTTGGCGTAGCGGGTCAGGAAACCGCCCTCTTCGAGGGCGCTGTCACCGCCTCCGACGACGATCACATCCCGATCCTTGAAGAACCAGCCGTCGCAGGTGCCGCAGTACGATACGCCCCGGCCGGTGAATTCCTCCTCGCCAGGGACTTCGAGATGGCGCGGCGTCGCACCGGTCGCCACGATGATGGTATCCGCCAGGTAAATGGCGTTGTAGCCCTCAACCCGAAACGGCCGTTCGGAGAGATCCACCTTGACGGCTGTGTCGAACTCGACCGTGGCGCCGAAACGCTCGGCCTGTTTCTGGAAGAGGTCGACCAGCTCCGGCCCCCCGATCCCATCCGGAAAACCGGGATAGTTCTCGACGATGTGGGTGATGGCGACCTGTCCCCCCAGCTGCATCCCGGTCAGCAACAGCGGGTTGAGCTCCGCCCGGGCGGCATAAAGGGCTGCCGACAGCCCGGTCGGTCCCCCACCCAGGATAAGTACCTTGTACGGGCCCCGGACTTCCGTGCCGGAGGACCCATTTGAATCATTCGAAGTCATGAATTTGCCTCATATTTAGTACCTATCCAAAAATTCGGGGGGATGGCGAATTCGGGGGGTGTCGCAGCTTCGCTGCCGCACCCCCCGAATTCGCCACCTCAATTTTCGGATAGGTACCTGGATTTCTTCCCCACCCGATCAGACGTCCTGTTGGCGGGTTTAATTACGAACTCATGTTACGCACCATGGATAAAGTTTGGAAAAACTGAATATCAAAGCGTGGCTTCGCCACGCTTTGATATTCAGTTTTTCCAAACCTCTTTATCGATGCGGTGCGTAATATGAGTTCGTAACGTCAGACTCCTTCCGGTTCCGCAACCGGCAGGTCTTCCATCATGTCCGTTTCGGGTACGTAGTCCAGGTACTTGGGGGACCGCCGGCCATTCCCGCGCACCGTGTCGAAGAAGGCTCGCTGGATCTCTGCAGTGACCGGTCCGCGGCCGCCACCGCCGATCGTGCGGGTATCGACCTCGCGGATCGGCGTCACTTCCACTGCGGTTCCGGTCACGAACACCTCGTCCGCGATGTAAAGCTCGTCCCTTGAGATCCGCCGCTCGAGAACCACATAGCCGAGGTCCCGCGCCAGAGTCATGACCGTGTCGCGAGTGATCCCGTCCAGGATCGAGCCCGGCGGCGGCGTGATGACCGTCTCACCCCGGACCATGAACAGGTTCTCCCCGGTCCCCTCCGCCACGAAGCCCTCCGGATCGAGAATGACGGCCTCGTCGAACCCCATCCGCAGCGCCAGGGTCTTGGCGAGCATCGAATTGACGTACTGCCCGCCGATCTTGGCTTTGGTCATGCTGGCATTTGGATGCATGCGGGTGAACGAGGAGACCATCATCCTTGCCCCGCGCTCGACCGCCTCATCCCCGAGATACGTGCCCCATTCCCAGGCGGCAACGGCGATGACCGGCGTGGAGCGATCCAGGTTGAGACCCATCGGACCGTCCAGGTACATGAACGGACGGATGTAGCATTCAGCAAAACCGTTCACCCGGATGGTCTGGTGAACGGCTGTGCGCAGTGTTTCGCTGGTATATGGGAGGTCCTCAAACCCGAGCACGTGGATGCTCCGGAAGAACCTGTCGAGATGCTCGGTCAGGCGGAAGACGGCCGACCCGCCGCGCGCCCGGTAGCACCGGATACCTTCAAATACGCCGGGACCGTAATGCATGGTCGGGTTCAATATATGGACCGTGGCATCCGCGAACGGGACGATCTCGCCGTTCAACCAGATGAAATCCGATTTCATGAGTGACCTCCAGGCGGTCGGCAGGGGCGGAAATGGGCGTGTGAGCGGAACGACCCGCTCGAACGCCCCCGTTTCGCCTGAATTATATCCGATCCGATCCTCAGGAATTCGAGGGGCCTGCAGCGATGACTTCCTGCGAGACCTCCCCGCGGTACTGGTCGAAATTATCGCCGAACCGGCCGATCAGCCGGAAGGCCTGCTCGTCGTACGCGGCCGGGTCCGCCCAGGTTCCGCGCGGCGACAGGATCTCCGCCGGCACCTCGGGGCAGTTTTCCGGGATCATCAGGCCAAACAGGCTCTCTTTGCGGAAAGAGACGTCCTCCAGCTCCCCGCGCAGGGCGGCGCGGACCATCGCCCGGGTGTACGGCAGGTGCATCCGCCGGCCCTCCCCGTAAGGCCCGCCGGTCCAGCCGGTGTTGAGCAGCCAGACGTTGACCTCGTGCCGGGCGATCTTATCCCCTAGCAGGCGGGCGTATTCCCGGGGGTGGAGCGGGAGGAACGGAGCACCGAAGCAGGCCGAGAAGTTCGGCTGCGGCTCGGTGACCCCGCGCTCGGTGCCGGCCAGCTTGGACGTGTACCCGGAGATAAACCAGTACATCGCCTGCTCGATGCTCAGCCGGGCGATCGGCGGCAGCACGCCGAAGGCGTCGGCTGTCAGGAAGAAGATATTCTTCGGATGCCCTCCGTGTCCGTCAGGGACGTGGTTGTCGACGAGGTCAATCGGGTAAGCCGAGCGGGTGTTCTCCGTCAGGGAGGCGTCGTCGAAATCGTAGGTCCGGCTGTGCTCGTCGAAGATTACGTTCTCGAGGATCACGCCGTAGTTGTGGGTCGCATTCCAGATGATCGGCTCGTACTCCCGGCTGAGACGGATGGTCTTGGCGTAGCAGCCGCCTTCGAAATTGAACACCCCCACGTCGGACCAGCCGTGCTCGTCGTCGCCGATCAGCCCGCGCTCCGGGTCGGAGGACAGCGTCGTCTTGCCGGTCCCGGACAGGCCGAAAAACAGGGCGGTGTCGCCGTCCTCACCAAGGGTCGCGGAGCAGTGCATCGGCAGGATCCCTTGCTTTGGGAGCATGTAATTCATGACCGTGAAGATCGATTTCTTGATCTCCCCGGCGTACCGGGTGCCGCCGATCAGGACGAGCTTTTTCTTGAAGTTGACGGTGATAAAGGTCCCCGAATCGGTCCCGTCTTCGGCCGGATCCGCCATCAGGGCGGGGGCGTGCAGGACGGTGAATTCGGGGATATGCGCGCGGAGACCGGAAACCGGCAGACGCAGGAACATGTGCCGGGCGAACAGGTTCTGCCAGGCGTTCTGGTTGACGACCCGGATCGGGAGACGGTGGTCGAGATGCGCCCCGACGGCCGCGTCGCGGACGAAGACCTCGCGGCCCTGGAAGAATGCCCGCATCCGGAGCAGCAGGCGGTCGAACTGCTCGGGTGCGATGGGGCGGTTGATCTTCCCCCACCAGATGTCGTCCGTCTCTCCATCGATCCGGACCGTGAATTTATCGTTCGGGGAACGGCCGGTGTGCGGTGTGGTCACGGCCACGAAGGTGCCGGGCTCCGCCAGCGCACCTTCCCCGCGCCGCACGGCATGCTCCAGCAGCGCAGAGACCGGGAGGTTCCAATGCTGGTCTCCCAGGTTGGCCAGACCGTGGTTCTCCAGCCCGTACTCGCTCACGAATCCGTTCACCGCCATGAATCGTCTCCTTTACTTCCGGTAGAATCCTACCTCTACCGGAAAGCTGTCAGGGAAAAATCGGATATCGAGTGCCCGGGCCCGCGGCGCCGGGGCGGGGGCTCCATATCCCCTATTTGCAAATGTA